>Ga0315281_10003080_pt1 | contig 24552 bp, 17 predicted proteins | sample YL17G07_0_MG_FD_204540 | JGI IMG/M metagenome (GOLD analysis project Ga0315281, IMG submission 204540) | Sediment microbial communities from Yellowstone Lake, YNP, Wyoming, USA - YL17G07_0 | ecosystem: Environmental > Aquatic > Freshwater > Lake > Sediment | place: USA: Wyoming | collected... | reverse complement strand
CAAGAAGGGAAAAAAAGAGGGGGGCTGCTAAGCCCCCCTCTTAGCCACATCGTTTAGATTTAGTCGTAGTAATAGATAGGCATGTACGCGTTACCCGCCACATAGTACAGCGCTTCGATACCGTTAACGTAGTCATAGAAGTAGTAGTAGCCGGTCCAGACCCCTGCGGGGCTGTAGTAGTCATATTCGTAGTATATATCTCCGTCGTAGTATTCGCCTTCATTCCAATAGAGATCCGCGCCGTACTCGTACCCGTAATCATAGTTGTAATAATAGCCTGGCTCGGAGTAGCTGTAGTAGGTGCCCCAGCTCTCTATATCGTAATAGTTTTCGCTGTACACGTAGATGCCGGAGTAGTAATCGTTGGTTGTCTCATCATAGTAATAGGCTCCGGTGTAGGTGTTGTACTCGTAATAGAATTCGTAATAGTAGTCGTCACCATACCAGACATCCGTGTCTTCCCAGTACCAGCCGTCGTCTGTTGAGTACTCCGCATAGTAATCGTACGTGTAAATCCACTCATACTCGACATCGTCCCAGTAAGTGTAGTACCATTCGTCGTACCAGTACTCTCCGCTCGGGCCCTGCCAGGTCGCGTAGCCAGACTGGTAGTCGCCTGCCTCATAGTAGACTTCTTCGCGCTCCCAGTATGAATTGTCCTCAGGGTAATACTCGTACTCGTAGTCATACCAGTATCCGGCCTCTTCGTAGTACACATAGTATTCATTGTAGCCGCTGCTGTCGGAGTAGGTCTCGAGGTCGTAATAGTAGGTGTTATCCCACTGTTCGTATTTGTAATCGTAATAGCTTGGCCCATACTCGTAATACGTTTCATAGCCGAAGTTCTCGCCGTAGTCGTACTCCTGGTAAGAATCTGCGTATTCATAGAACGCGCCATCGTAATAGTAGGCGTATTGATACTCATAGTAATCGTTCCATGAACCGCCACTAGCCGCTACGTAGCTCGGCTCCGAGTGGTAGGAATAATTGTAGCCATAGTAGGCGCCTACGTACTCCTGGTAGTACACACTGTAGTTGTAATACTCACTGGCATCATAATAGTAAGTGGCTCCATATTCGTAGTAATTGTTCCACTGATCGTACTCGTAATAGGTTTCGTCCGGGTAGGTATAATACCAGAGCGAGTATCCGTAATTGTCTCCGGTATACTCCTGGTAGTATTGGTCGATGTAATAGTAATACCCGGGCTCGTAAATTTCGTGGGAGTAATAGTAAACATCAGCCGAATCCACGTAGCTGTAAGATTCGTAGTAGCCTGTGTACTGGTAGGAGTAGTAAGTTGCGCTAGAGCTATAGTCTGTGCCGTAGTCATAATAACTGTACATGTACCCGTACAATCCCGAATCCGGGGCCCATTGTTCGGCGTAGGAATAGTACGAGTCCCAATCGTACCCGTTGTAGTCCCACTGCGAATTCTGAGAATAATGGTAGGCGCCGGTGTAGAGGTTCTCCCACGAGTAATAGGAGTAATAGTAGTCAGAAGCCGTGTCCATCTGCCCGTAGGCGTAAGTGTAGCTGCCGCTCGCGGGGTCGTAATACTCGTCGTACAGGTACCAGGCCTCGCTGTAACCGTCATTTTCGTAGTCTATCTCAGCGTATTGGTAGGTTCCGTACGCCCCTGAATAGGGGTCGTTAAAATAATCGTACTCCTCTTCGTAATAGTAAGTACCGTCATACTCGTAATAGAGGTCGTACGACGTGTAGCCCGTGGTGGAGTCATAGTAGTTCAACCCCTCGAAATTATAGACGTCGGCGTAGACATATTCCTGGTAGGCGTAATAGTCGTCGTTCTGGCTTGCCGTCCAGTATTCGTAGTAGTAATCGTCGTAGTAGTAGTACATGGTTTCGTAGTAGTTGTACCCTGTCGTGGAATCTAAGTAGTAGTACATGTAGTACACGGCAGAATCGCCTGTGGCCTCATCGTACCAGGTAAGATAATATCCGTCGATTGTGCCATCGCCATCGAAGTCCTGGTCCACATACATGCTGTCCCAGGCGATATCGTCCTTGCCCGCCGCGAGCCACTGCTCAGGCGTGGTGTAGGCGAGAAGCATCCCGGGCTGGAACAGTCCGAAGCAGATAGCAACAACCAAAGCTACCCTCTTCATCCATCTTTTCATAGGATTTTGCCTCCTTGTGCTTTTGGAAGTTTTTTAACACCACTCTTTTCATTAACAACTGCCTTGTTCCCAATCATACCCATTGCGGTCTATCCGTTTCTTCAGGTTCCTCCCACCCCCTTTCGGCCGGTGAAATCATGCAAAAAAAATGTCCTTTCACCTCCTTTCGGAAAACAACAGGCTAATAGATTAAGAGACCTAGCATATTCTGTGCCAGATAGCCCCTGCTCAGAAAAAACTTCTTAAATTCTAAGACATTGAAATTATGAATCTTTGTTGTGACGAAAGCGCACTGGCAAATAACCGTTGGGCTTCCACGCATCATGATGCACAGATATTGGCTGTTCTGTAACAATTTTCGTCCAGGTCGAATCTCTTTTGCGATTCCCGATGGACCTTTCTTGCATGTGCGCTGTAAACCTTGTATCAGGAAACGAACTTCTTGTCAAGCACAAAATGCATTACCCCAGTATCAACATTTTGTGGGCCATGGATGAGTGATCTTTCGTGAGGTGTAAAAAAATCGGTCTCCACCACTCTTGGCCCTTTCAGGAAGGTTCTCTTTCCGGAACCATCCTTGCGGGCCTGAGTTCATCTTGAGCAGGATTTTGATTTCTTTACAGCTTCTCGGTGAAGATGGCGGGTCTGGAAATCACGTGTCTTCTGCGAAACCCTGTGACCCGGGTCTCGGAATGAAGGGGGGAAGGATCAGCGGTGGCTTTTTGGGAAACTCGCCCTATGAAGTCTTGCGCCCGGTCATAGCGGCGAAAAATTTTTCCGTGGACGTTCCCAGGCCGGTTCACACCGATTGTGCAACGATTCCTGAAAAATTGCGCCGAATACCTCGTGAGAGTCTTCTCCTCGAAATCTCCATACTATCATTTCTTGACAACTATCGAAGCTCCCAGTTATAAGTGGCAAAAAGCTGGAAGGAGGATTCTCAATGAATAAGGGTTTGGTACTTTACATTGCAGTTGTTTTCTGCGCTTTCGCATTGGTGATTTCCGGATGCGACAAATCGAAGGAGAGCAAAGTGACTCAGAGTTCTTCGGAAGGAAAATCCAAAAAGACGGTTCTTAGCAAGGAGGCCGAGGACCATTTCAAAAAGGGACACGCGGCATTGAAGGAGAAGAAGCTCGACCAGGCCATCAAGGAATTCGAAGAGACCGTGAAGCTTTCCCCCGACACAGCCGTTGGCCATTACTGGCTTGGAAATGCCTACTTCTACAACAAGCAGCTCGACAAGGCGACTGAGGAATTCAAGAAGATGACTGAGATGGAGCCCGATAATTTCCGCGGGCCTGCCATGCTTGGGAAGACTTACTCCATGAAAAAGGAGACTGCTGAGATGGCTGAAGAGCAGTTGAAGAAGGCCCTTGAACTCAACCCCGATCACCTCGAGACGCATTTCGATCTGGGCCGGGTTTACGCCATGAAGGGAGATACGAGCAAGGCAATGGCTGAATTTGGGTTCATCTTCAGGAACGAAGCCAATTTTGCGGTCTACCATTTGGAGATGGGAAGGATCTTTGAGGGCATGAAGGCCTTCGACAAGGCCGAGAAGGAATACCAACGGGCCCTGATGCTCAACCCAAATTTCGACCGGGCCAAAGAGGCTTTGAACAACCTCAAGAAACAAAAGAAGTAGTCGATTATCTCGGAGATGAAGTCATTCGTGCGCAGGTAAGGGTAAGGATGCCAGTTGGGCCAGGCCTTCTAACCTTTACCCTTGCCCCAATTCGATTTACGTAGGTTGCGGGTCAGTAACGCGTTATCACAAGTTACCTGAAAAAACTTCTTGGTCTTTGGGTTAGGGAAAAGGTGCCGGTCCAAAGTGGCAGAGGGCATAGGACAGAGGGCATAGCAAAGAATGCCTATAACCCTAGCCCCTTGACCTTTACACCAAACTGGCTTCCCAGCCTTAACCTATGACCACCTTAAGAGGGTCAGGAGGCAGAACGGCTATGGTGAAGATTACGAATGTCAATGTGGTACTCAGGGGACGGGGCGAATCAAGCGGTGTCCTGGCGTTCGCGGACGTGGTCCTCGATGACTCCTTTGTGGTCAGAAACATCAAGATCCTCAGAGCGAAGAGCCGCGAGGGATATCTCCTCTCCTTTCCTTCCCAGCAGACGAGAGAGTCCAAAAAATGGTATGATGTCTGTTTTCCGATTAATAACGAGGTGAGGAAATACTTTGAGGAGGTCATTTTCAACACCTACGAGAAGCTCCTCGAAGCCCAACCCCAATAGGACCGGTAAAAAGGCAGGGTAAATGGAATACTGGAATGATGGAGTGTTGGGTCAGAATAGAAAATGGAGTCAAACCATTCCTCATTACTCCATTACTCCCTTACTCCATTATTCCATTTAGAACTGACTGTCTTACGGTGAGGAACGCATCGTCCAGCGGCGGAGGTCTTCAAGAAGGCTGTACGCGACGGGAACCACGAAGAGTGTCAGGACCGTGGAGACCGCAAGACCAGAGATGATGGTCAGGGCTAAGGGAGACCAGAGCGCGGCCTCCACGCTTCTATCCAGCGCCATCGGCAACAAGCCCAGGATGGTCGTCGCCGAGGTCATCAGGATCGGCCGAAGTCGCATTTCTCCTGCCCAAAGGATGGCCCTCCACCTTCCCACCCCTTTTTTCCCCATCAGTTTAATGAAATCAACCAGGACGATGGCGTTATTGACCACAATTCCGGCCAGGGCGATCGCCCCCACATAAACGCCCACGCTCATCGGTTTTCCCGTAGCGAAAAACGTCCATAGGACACCCATGGCAGCCAGAGGCACGGAGAACATGATCGTAAAAGGATAGAGGAGCGATTCAAAAAGTGAAGCCAGTATCATGTAGACGAGAACGACCGCCAAGATGACAGCGAAGATCAATTCCCTCTGGGACGTCTTCAACTCCTGGTAGTCCTCCCCGAAGGTGTAGCCATACCCCTCGTCGAACCGGAGATCCGAGAGTTCTTTTTCAATTAGAGACGCAGCCTGCTGGATGTCCATCTCCCCAGAAATCTCAGCCTGAATTTCAATGATCCGCTGCTGGTCCTTCCGATGGATCTCGCCAGGACCGTACCCCTCCTCGAAGGTGCAAAATTCGCCCAGTGGAATCCGGCCCCGACCTTTCGGTTCGATGGCCAGCAGATAGGGCAGCGACCGGACATCCGGCCTGTCCCCGGGCCTGATGCGCACCCGCAGGTCGATCTCTTTTTCCCGGTCCTGGTAGGTGGTGGAAATGGGGCCCGTGAAGGCAGACCGAATCGCATGGGCAATGACCGTTGCACTGAGCCCTGCAGCGCCTGCCTTGTCATGAAGAACCCTGACCTGAATCTCCGGTTTTTCATTGGCCTGTCGAACAATGACATCGCTGACGCCTTTCAGCCCCATCAGTTTTTTTCGGATCCCGAGGGCGTGGGCAAGCAGCTTCTTTGGCTCAAAACCATGGACCTCAAGTGCGATGGAGTGCCCCTTCCCTGACACCCGGTCGATGCTGAAGCTGACCTGGGCTCTCGGGATCGCACTCACCTTCGGTCGGACCGTTTCGACCACCTCTCGGGTTGACCTCCTTATCCTCTCTTTCTTAAGGCGGGCAAAGAGCTTTGCCGAGTCCCCCGTGATCTCGGTGGACACGTCAGCAACATCCGGGACCTGATAGAGGATCGCTTCAATCTCTCCCGTCACCCTCTGGACAACGGCAGGCCTTGTTCCGGCAGGCGTCTGAACCAGCATCCTGAACTCCCCCCTCTCCATCGCTCCCATCCCCTCGAAGCCGATGAATTTGATGAGGTAGAGGGATGCGCCAAAAAGGACCAGGAAGCTCACCGCGACGATCCCCCGATAGCGGAGGGCAGCCCGAAGTCCCCTGCGGTAAATTCGAAGGGAACGCCTTCGTGTAGCACTCTCCTGCTTCGGCCTGGAGGGAATCCATGAGGAGAGCATCGGGACTAAGGTGACCGCAACACCCAGAGAGACAAGCAAGGAGAATGAGACGGTGTAGAACAGGCCGCTATAGAGCATCTGAACCTTCTTCTGGACGAAGACGAGCGGAAAAAAGACTGCGATGTGGGCGAACGTGGACGCGGCGATGGCTGTCAGGACCTCTCGGGCTCCCAGGGCAGCGGCCTCCGGAGCCGGGGAACCTCTCCTTTGGTGCCTGAAGATGTTTTCGATGACCACGATAGAATTGTCCACGAGCATGCCGATCCCCAGGGCCAGCCCGGACATGCTGATGACATTGAGCGTGATCCCGAAGAAATACATCAGGCTGAATGTGGTCATGACGGAGATGGGGATGGAGATGCCGATGATCAGGGTGATGGGAAGATGCCAGAGGAAGACGAAGAGCACCCCCATGGCGAGGGCGCCTCCCAGAAAGATCGCCTCCTTGAGCCGCTTGAGGGAACTCCGGATGTCATCAGCCTGACTGAAGAAGACCTCCAGGTTGACGCCCCGAGGGAAATCAGGCTTCATCCTCTGAATCTCTTTCTCAACAGCGTCGGCAATCTGAAGGGTGTTGGCATCGCTCTCCTTCTGGAGGGTAATGGAAACCCTCGGCTCGCCTTTGAAAAGGGCGATGGATTCGGATTCTTTAAAATCGTCCCTGACCTCGCCGACATCTTTCACGCGCAGGACGGACCCGTTTTGCGTCCGCAACAGAGGAATCTCTTCAATCTCCTTAAGGGAACGAACCTCCCCAATAGTCCGAGCAGCCAGTTCAGAGCTCCCTCGAACCACGGAACCGATGGGAAGGTTCTGGTTGTTCTTTCGGATGACTTCAGCCATTTCCGTAACGGAGATCCCAAGGGACTTGAGCGCCGCCTCCTCGACGTCCACCACGATCTCCCGCTCCTTGCCTCCTCCGACTTCGACATTGGCCACCCCTTCGATCCTTTCCAGCCGCTTCTTGATGAGGTCGTCCGCCACCTCCCTGAGCTTGGCAGGTCCGGCCTCTCCAAAGGCCGTCAACACCAGGATCGGATTGCTGGAGGGATTTCTCTTGCTGATGATCGTGTGCTCCGTGTCTCTCGGAAAATCCCCTTTGATGAGATCAATTCGCTCACGGACTTGCAGAGATGCAAAATCCATGTTGGTCCCCAGCTTGAATGCCACATGAACCTCGGACTCACCCTCCTTGCTGAGGGACTTCACGCTCTCCACGTTGTTGACCGTGCTGGCCACTTCCTCGATGGGTTTCGTAATGAGCGTTTCGATATGGACAGGCGAATAGCCGGAGAGCCGCGTGGTGATGGTCAGGACGGGAAAGTCCACATCAGGAAAAAGATCGATGGGAAGATGCCACAGGGAAATCAAGCCTAGGATCACCATCCCTACGGTGATCATGACGATGCTGACAGGTTTTCGGATGGCAAAGGCAATCAGACTCATCCCCGCCGACCCCGGACCGCTCTCCCAAGAAACCCTCTTAACTGCTCCACCGTGAGATAGATCACGGGGACGATGACCAGGGTTAGAATTGTGGACGTCGTCATTCCTCCCACGATGGCGATGGCCATGGGAGAGCGAATTTCAGATCCCTCTCCCCACGAGAGTCCGAGGGGAAGGGTTCCGAGCACGGTGGTCGCCGCCGTCATCATGATCGGGCGGAATCTCAGCTTTCCGGCCTCTACGAGGGCCTCCCGAAGGGGCCTGCCTTCCTGCCGGAGCTGGATGACGCAATCGAGCAGGATGATTCCGTTGTTGACGACGATTCCAGCAAGCAGGATGGCACCGATGTAGACGCCCAGGCTCAATGTCCTCTGGGTGATCAGCAGTGACAGCGCCACCCCAACCACGGAAAGGGGGATGGAAAAGAGGATGATGAATGGATAGAGAAGTGATTCGAATTGGGAAGCGAGGATCATGTAGACGATCAGCACGGCGAAGGCGAGGGCAAAAATTAGACTCCGGGAGGACTCTCTCATCTCCTCGACCTCTCCGGTGAACCGGTAGGAATATCCCTCCGGAAAAAGGATCGTTTGAAGTTTCCTCTCCAGCTCTTCCGTGCACTGATCGAGCTTCCTACCGGTAAGATTGGCTGAGAGGACGATGACACGACTCTGGTCTCTTCGTCGGATCTCTCCAGGACTCTGCCCCTCTACAACCCTCGCAACCGAACTCAAAGGGACACTCTCCTTGGCAGGGGTGTAGATGAGGATGCTCTCCAGATCGGGAAGGTCTCTTCGATCGCCTTCCCGGAGACGAACCCGGATGTCAATCTCCTTATCCTCTTCCCGAAATTGGCTGGCCACCGTCCCTTCGATCGCCGTGCGCAACGTTTCGCCAACATCTTTGGTTGTCAGCCGAAGAGAAGCTGCCCGGAGGCGATCGACTTCAACCCGGATCTCGGGTCCCTCCTGGCCCAGACTCCACTCGATGTCGGTCAGTCCCTTGACCTCTCTCATCTTCTCCATCACTTCTTCAGACAACCTCCGAAGCGTCTCCCGGTCGTCACCTTTGATCTCCAGGAGTTCGGGGGTTTTCCCGAGCTGCCTCGAGAACTGGAGAATGTCCTGTTGGAGGACATACTCGAGGGTGATCTCCTTCCATGCGGCCACCTGGGATCGGAGTTCACTTACGATCTCGTCCACAGACCGTTTCCTCTTCGACCGGTCCTGGAGGGTCACCATGATCTGGGCGGTGTTCAGGCCGGTCGATTCCGTCTGAAAACCAATCCCCTCGTCAAGAGTCGATCCCACACTGGAGACGACACGCTCAACTTCGGGCATGCCGAGAAGCATCTTCTCAATCCGGCCCACGCTCTGGTCGGTGGCTGCCAGGCTCGAAGAGGGAGGAGCGGTCACCTTGATCACGAACTGCCCCTGGTCAGCCTTGGGAATAAACTCCCTCCCGACCCTTGAGAGAAGAGCGAGGCTCACCGCCAGAAGGACCAATGCCAGCAGAAGAACTCGCCCCGGACGATCCAGTGCCCAGCGAAGGACCCGCTCATAGGCCTGCCTCGAGAGCCCAATTCCTTTCTCCGTGAGCCTGAACATGGGGGAGAGAAAGGACGAGACCCATGACGTCGGACCGTGCCCATGAACCCCCTCCATTGCTCCGTTCATGCGACCGAACTGATACGCCTCCAGGGTGGGAATAAGCGTGAAGGCGACGAAGAGGGAGACGATGAGCGAAAAGGAGATCGTCAGTGCCAGCTGGATGAAAAACTGGCCGGAAATCCCTCGGATGAAGAGGATGGGGAGGAAGATGACGATATGGGAAAAGATGGAGGCCATCACCGGCCTTTGCATCTGATCCGCCCCTTTCAGTATGGCAGCCCGGACACCCGTACCCTCTCCCCGAAGCCTGTCTGTGTTCTCCAGGACGACGATGCCGCTGTCCATGATGTCCCCAATCCCCAAAGCGAGGCCGCCCAATGACATCAGGTTGAGGGTCATCCCTTTTGCGAACATTAAGGAGAAGGTGGTCAGAATGGAGATGGGCAAAGCCGTGGCAATGATGAGGGCAGCTCCCAGGTTTCTCATTGAAAAGAGGATGACGAGAAAGGCGAGGACCCCCCCAAGGATCCCATCCCCTCTCAGGTCTCGAAGAGAGGCCTTGACGAACTTGGATTGATCGTACGCCACCGTCAATTCAGACTTGGGACGGAGCTGTTTGTTGATCCGATCGATCTCGCGATAGACACCCTCCGCCACCTGAACCGTGTTGGCATCGGCCGCTTTCAGAACTGAAATAACCACGCTCCCTTTGCCATTCACGCGGGAGATGCTCCTGGGCTCCTTGTGCGTATCCTTGATGACCGCGGCGTTTCCCGTTCCCCGTCCGACAACGACGCCCTCCATCTCTTCGATCTTTTCGAACTCTCCCAGGGTCCGGATGCGAAGGTCGGTATATCGTGTCTCGATCTTTCCTCCCGGGAAGTTGAAGTTTGCGTTTTTCAGCTCCTCCAACAAACCGTTGAGCGGGATGCGATGGGCCATCAGCCGTCCCTGATCTACGGAAACGAGGATTTCTCGCTCCAACCCACCCGTGACCGTGGCCGAAGCCACCCCCTCGATCCGTTCCAGATCTCGTTTGATCTGGTCCTGGGCAATCCTTCTCAATTCGAGCGGGCTCACCTCTCCGATGACGTTCAACACGATGACCGGCAGGGTGGACGGATCATACTTCATCACGACCGGAGACTTTGTGTCCCTCGGAAGGGCGTCCCGGATCAGGTCCAACTTCTCGCGCACATCCAGAGATGCAAAATTCATCTCCGTGCCCCAGTTGAAGTCCAGAGTGACCAGGGAGATACCCTCCCGCGATAGCGACTGGACGCGCTTCACATTGGAGACTCCTGCCAGAGCTCCTTCGATCGGCTTCGTCACCAGAGACTCCATCTCTTCAGGGGGCGTGTTTTCGTAGGAGGTCACGACCGTGATCTGTGGAATGTTGAGGCTGGGAAGAAGTTCCAACCGGAGTCTCTGCCAGGAGATCACCCCGATCAGGGTAATTCCCAAGAACGCCATGATGATCGTGATCGGCCGCTGGAGGGCAAATCGGGTCATGGTTGGCGCCATCCCTCCTCGAGGAGGGTCGACTGGACGCCAGCCAGATCGACGAGGTGCTCCTGCCCTTCGATCACCACTTTGTCACCCTCCTTCAGGCCCTTGACGATTTCCGTGAGGTCACCTATGGAAGACCCCACCTGGACCTCCGTCAGAAGGGCAACCTCATCCACCACCACGAAGACGTGGCTCTTTCCGTCTTTCCCCCGGCGGACGCATTCCCGGGGAATCACCAGGCCAGCCGCTTTCGCGCTCGAGTAAATCTCGGCCCTCACGAACATCCCCGGTTTCAGCACATAGCCCCGATTCTTGAGGCGAATTTTTGCCACGAAGGTCCGGTTGTCTTTATTGACCGTCGGACCCATCCGGGCCACCTTCCCCGTGAATGGCTTCTCAGGAAACGCATCAGCCACAACCTGGGCCGCCAGCCCTGTCCTGATCCTGGACATGTCCTTTTCATTCACATCGACATTGGCAAATACCTCATCCAGATCCGAGAGGGTCAGGATGATCTGGTGCCCGTCACGGGCCACTTCAGACGTGAACAGATCTTTCTTGGTGACCCGACCTGACAAGGGAGCTCTGATCGTTGATTTTCCGATCTTGATTTTCGCGGACTCCACATCGGCCTCGGCTTTCTTGATTCGCAGCTCCCCGTCTCTTTTTCCGCCGTCCGATGTCGTCTCCAGAACGTTCAGCTCCTCCTTCGCCGTTTCATGCTCGGCCACAGCCTCCTGGTACTTGATCTCCGCCTCATCCACCGCCGTCAGGATCACCGCCCCGATATCGAAGAGTCTTTTCTGGTCGTTCAAGAAGCGCTCCGTCTTTTCGACGGTGATACGGGTCTTCTCCAGCGTAGCCCGGGCCTTGGCAATCTCGTGGTCCATCTGCTTGAGCTGAACCTGGGCCAACTCCAGTGCGGCCTGGGATTGTTTCAGATCGGCTTCGGCCAGGGACGTATCCAGGACGGCAATGACCTGCCCTTCCTTGACATCGTCGCCCTCTTCGACAGGGACCGATTTTAAGACGCCGTAAATCTCGCTCCCCACCTCCGCTTTGGTGATGGTGTCGATGGTTCCCATGGCCGCAATAACGGGAGACGGCCCTGCCTTCTTCGCGATGACCACTTTGACAGGGATGCGTTTTGCAGCAGGTACCCCCTGGCCCCAAGTCCTGTCTCCCCACCCGACCAGAACAGACACGATGCCCAGGAGTATGGAACCCATCACCCAGGCCCGTCTTCCCTTGATTCGTTCGCTCATTCCCATTTGAGATTCCTTCCTATCGCTTTATAAAGGCCGGCCAGAGCTACGGAACGTCCAAAGGCGGTGCGTGCGTAATTCACCTCGGCCTCCGTCAAGTCCACCTGCGCTTCGATCAGATCTTTGTAGGTCGCTTCCTTCAACTCGTGCCGAGACCGGATGACCCGTAATTTCTCCCCGGCCGCCTCCACCGACTTCTGGGTGGACTCCATCAACGAGTCCTCCTGCTGAAATTGAAAGAACGCCTCCCGGACCTCCACCACCATATCCTTCCGCGACTGCGAGAGCTTCTCCTCGGCATATCGCTTCTCGACCCGCGCTTCCTGGATGCGAGCGGCGCTTGAGGAGCCATCGTTGAGTGCGAGTTTGACCGACCGGAGGTCGTAGTCTGCATTGTCCCGGATGAAGGCGGTTCGGTTTTCGTAGAGCTGATCCTGCTCCGCAGACACTCCCAAAGTGCTGTTGAACATGGACATGGACAGCATGATGCCCACATTCCAGAATTTCTGATCCCCTGGAAACTTCTTACCCTCGACGTCGTAGGATCCATAGAGACTCACACTCGGCAGTTCCCTCGACTTGTTCAACTTGACTTTGAGATCATTGAAGACTACCGATTCTTCATTGTACAGAATGTCGGCCCGCTTCAGGGCTTCATCGGTCAGCCTCTCCACGTCCTCCTGGATGGGTTGAAGGGGGCGCTCCTCCCACGGCTCGATCGTCTCACGGGCGTCAATCCCCATCGTCCGCTTCAGACTCAGCAGGGCGATCTGATACCCCTGCTCCGCCTTCAATTTCTTCGATTTGGCATCATAGAAATTCTTTTCAGCCTCCAGGAGATCCACTTTCGTCGCCAGCCCCATGTCGTACGATTTCCTGGCAATGGAGAGGAGCCCCTCGGACTTGAAGTAAAGTTCTGCGTTCAGACGCAACGTTTCCTTGGCCGTCAGCGTATCATAAAACTCCTTGGCGACGTCGTAGGCAACCTCCTGTGTCTTCTTCTCGTACTGTAATAGGTACTGACGAGTTTCGCTCTTGGTCAGCCTGTAGGTGGCCGTTGTGGCGCCTCCTTTGTATAGAGGCTGCTCGACCTTGACACCAGAATCATAGACATGTTCTCCTGTAATGATATCGCCAAAATAGTTAAGTTCAGGAGCATAGGTCGTTCTCAAGGTAACAATCGGCAGGAACGCGAGAAAGGCTTCGACGGTCTTCGTATCGCCGACAGCAATCTGCCCTTTCAGCTTCCGGATCTCCGGCTCAATCTCCATGGCCTGCTGGATGCACTCGCTCAGGGACCGCAGGGTTGGATTTCCAAATGCCGTAGAAGCTGAAAAAGGGTTAGCGATGATTCCTGCGAAGATGAAAACAAGAGTACAATGGATCATGAATCGCGGGTTACCCATGGACCACTCCTTTTTTTTGAGGCGCCGAGTAAACGTCCCCATCCTGCACTCCAGCTCGATCCCCAGAAAAGAGATGATCTTCATTTCTCGATCCTCATGAAAATTTAGTATGATAAATGGACACTTTTATAACTGCATCACCTGTATTTGTCAATTTCGGCCCCTCCGGTTCTTGCTTCGCCGCTGCGGTGCCAGCCCGTCGGGGAGAGCAGGTTCCCAGGTACCCAAAGAGGATATGAGCCGGGTGGAATAGGTGAGAGGGTAGAAAGTGTCGGTCAGATTTTGAGAGGTTCGTACAGAACATGAAACAGGTATCGGCCGTATCCATTATTGCGCATAGGCTCCGCGAGGCGGCGAACTTGATCAGCATCGATGTAACCCATACGATAGGCCACTTCCTCGACACAGACAACCTTGAGCCCCGGGCGTTTTTCAATCGTTTCCACTAAAACCGAGGCTTCGAGAAAGGATTCGTGTCTCCCCGTATCCAGCCACGCAAATCCCCGGCCACAAATCAATCGATTGACCATCCTTCTTGTCCAAAGTGAAGCTTCCCGCCCTAAAGGGCGGTGCCTCCCGGTAAGGTAATTCCTTTTATATTGTGCCCCTTGACCCCGCCCTAAAGGGCAGGGCTTGCCGGGGCACTTGCCGGTCAATTTTCACCGCAAAGGAACCAAGTCTTTCCCTTTGTCGACAAGATGTCAGCCACGGTGCCTGATTTCAAGAGAGACAAACCATCAAAGACTCTGCAGTTCTCATTCAAGTCTTTTCCACCAGGCTCACACCTGACCGATTCTTCCTGTAACTCTTGCCGCAAGCCCGGCATTTGGCCCTGCCCGATCGAAACGTGATTGGTTCCGCGCACTGACAGACCCACCCTCTCACTCTCGCCGGATTTCCATAGGTCAATGCATAGGCAGGAACATCATTCGTCACCACAGCCCCTGCCCCGACAAGAGCGTATTGACCAATCGTAAGACCGCAGACGATCGTGGCATTCGCTCCGATCGTGGCCCCTTTCTTCACCAGGGTTTCCCGAAACTCCGCCCTTCTTGAGATAAAACTTCGTGGGTTCATGACATTCGTGAAGACCATTGATGGCCCACAGAACACGTCGTCTTCCAGAACAACGCCATCAAAAACGGAGACATTGTTTTGGATCTTAACGTTATTCCCGAGAATGGCCCTTCGACTGATGAAGACGTTCTGACCGAGAATACAATTCTCTCCAATCCTTGCCCCGGACATCACATGACCAAAGTGCCAGATCTGGGTTTTCTCCCCAATCTCAACCGGTTCGTCTATGATCGCCGTGGGGTGAACGAAATAGTTTCTCTCCATAGTTCAACCTCCAGAAAGACTGACTGGACTCCCTTCTTTTTTCAAGGATGCCTGTGCTGCTACTAGAATTTTGACCACGTGAAGCCCTGAGTGACCGCTGGTCTTGGGTTCCTGGCGGGACTCAATGCACTTGATGAAGTGTTCAGCCTCCACCCGGAGGGGTTCCACCATTCTAATGCTGGGAATGGTAATGTCCCCAAATCGCAGCGACAGATACTCTCCATAGGTGTTGTAGGAGGGACTTCGGACGCCCCTGTCGTAAATCTTCAATTTCTCCGACACCTCCATATCGTCGAAGACCGCCATTTTCTTCGACCCCACGATAGTAATCTTTCTCATCTTGTGAGGGTCAAGCCAACTCAAATGGATATTCGCCATTTTCCCATCGGCAAATCTCAAACTGACGAAGACTACATCTTCAATCCCCTTCTGGATGTAGCTCTCTCCATGAGCGGAAACAGTGACGGGTGAGTCTTCGATGAGATGGAGGATGACGGAAAGGTCATGAGGCGCGAAGGACAAAAGCGCATTCTCGTCCTGCCGGATCACTCCCAGGTTGACCCGCTGCGTATACAGGTAATAGACGTCGCCCAATTCTCCCTTCGCGATCATCTCCTTCAGCCGGTCGACGACAGGGTGATACAGGAGAAGGTGGCCGACCATCAGGATTCTCTTCCTGTTCTGTGCAATCTCCACGATTTCTTCCGCATCTCTCGCCTCGAGAGTCATGGGCTTCTCAACCAACACGTCTTTGTCTGCCATCAACATTTCTCTGGCCAGAGCATAATGGGAGACTGCGGAGGACGCGATCACGACGCCTCGGATGTCCGGATCTTCGAGGATGGGTCTTACCTGATCAACCATCTTCACTTGAGGATACATCTTCTGAAGCGAAGACAATTTCGATTTATCTGAATCGCAGACGTATTTCAACCGTGTCCCTGGTAATTCCGAAAAAACCCGAATGTGATTCTTGCCCCAAGCTCCAGCTCCTATCGTGGCTACACCAACCATAGACCCTCCTCACCTGTGGAAGTAGACCTCCTCACACCCTCCATCGTCCTGCTTTGAAACGACAACGTGGGAGCCCATCCGTCTCATCCGCCAGTTTTTGCCTACTGCCTACAGCTTCTCGACGACCGTGCCATGGGGGGAAACATACACCACATCTCTCCCCAGGCTCTCTTGAGCCACCTGACGCAATAGCCTCTTCGCGTTCTTCATCTCCGGAATCCGTCCGAGACACTCCTTGGCAAACCTTAACCGGTCCGACCGCGAGATGATTCCGGGCGTAGAGGTGTTCAACTGGAAAAAATTCTTAAACAATTTCCTCTCCGTCACTCTCTGCCCGAACCTCACATCTTCGAGATCCAGGAGATAGAAATCCCAGAAATTCTGCGTCTCATGGACCAAGAAGTTACACGTCTTCATGTCCTTGTGATAGATTCCTTTATTATAAAGATCTGCAAGCCATCCGGCAAAGGACTGAATGAAAACTTTCTTCCTTTTGAAATCCCCCAACCCCTGCAAAATATACCGATCAAGCTCCTGACTCTGCTCCCAAGTTTCCATCAGGAAAAAACTTTCCTTCGGCCCTAGCCACGGGTTCGCCTCAACCAAGGCCAAGGGCAGGACAGAGGAGATGCCTCGCGCCTTTAATCCATTCCCCCCCATCCAGGCCTTACGTCCTTTCGATCTCCTTAAAAGATCCTTCAGGCGATCCCAGATATGGGGATAACGGAAATGCTTCACAGCGAGCTTCTTATCTCCCCTCTGAGTCACAGAAACGATGATGCTTGGAGAATGTTTGGTCAGACCCTCAGGCTTTTCCCTTATGAGACTCCGATGCCCTTCTACGATGGTTTTCAATTCGTCAAGGAGAAAACCCTTACGGCGGAAAAACGTCAGATCTCCTTCCTTCTCGAACGAAAACTCCGTGCTGTTCTTGAGGCACCTCTTTGTCCTACTACGCCACTGTCTTCTCTGAAGACGATCCATGCCGTGGTGGATATGCTGAAGAAACGGCTCCATTTTCTGGAGAGGACCGACTTCCTTTCCAAAGTAGATTTCAAGAAATGCTCTCTGTTCCTTTTCCCACCAAAACGATCTGAGGGAGTGAAACAGATGCGTTATATTCCATAGCCTTCTTTTTAAGGAGAGGGCCTTATGGATCGAGGCGCTATGCAGATCGGTGAGAAAAAGTGCCCCATTAACCCACAAGAAGTTTCCGATGTGCAAATCGTTGTGGGTCAACCCGGCATCATGGAAGCACTTCACGGTTTCCGCCAGGGGTCTCACCATGGACTCGCTTCGGAGTGTGTCCAGTTGCTCAGCCCCTGAAACCCCAGCCCCAAGCGCCTCTGAGAGGTAGAGACTCTCCTCCACGGATCCCCATCTTCCTTGTTCGATCCAACCCAGCGGCCTCGGGACAGGAAGTTCTCGTCCTCGCAGTTTATACGCCACGGACCACTCCTTCCGTGCCTTCGAGGGCAAAAACAGATATTTAAGATATTCGAGCCCATCCTTGCTCTTGTCGATTTTCAGAAAGACCTTCTGTCCAGCCGGCAAGGTGACGAAGGCCGCCCGTCTCCATTTCGACTCTTTAATCAACTGGCCATTCAAAGCTTGGATGGAATGAAAAGGGTCTTCGAAGAAGGAGGATGGGAGAAGATGAAAAATGTCGTCTTCAATCCAACCCTTCATTCCCTCGGAAGAAAACTTCATGAGCTGCTTTCACCCGTCATTAGAGGCTATTGTCGAATAACCTCTTTCAGAGAGCTGACGTTTTTTGAAGAACGGACAGGATTCGGGGCGCATTGACTTCGAGGGAATACTCACTTTTCACAGTCTCCCTGCCTCTCAATCCCATCTCTCGCCTCAATGTCTCGTCTTGAATTAATCTGAGAAGACGACCCTTCCACTCCTCCTCATGTTGAGCCCAGAAGCCATTGAGTCCATCCTTGACGATATCTCTATTGATTCCTACGGGAGTGACCACAGCTGGAACACCCACGCCGTAATACTGAAGGATTTTCAGTCCACACTTTCCCCTGGACCAGAGATCATCGACCAGAGGCATAATGCCGATGTCGAAGCTTTTCAGATCTGCCTCCTCTTCATCTAAAGACCATCGTTTCTGAATCACGGGGAGGATGGGGCTCTCCAAGAATTGATCACAGACGATCTTCAGTTGAAAGTGTGGATAGCGTTGATAGAGATTCTCAAGGGTCGGCATGAGACGCTCCAAATACTTCAAGGTGCTACTGGTCCCAAGCCACCCAATGACCAGAGGCCCGTCAGGATGAAACTCATTCTTCACTCCATAGTGTGAGAGATCGATGGAAGTGGGAATGACCTCCACGTGGGAGTTATACGGAAGCGTTTCCGATCGTAGAAACTGATTCCCTGCAACCACCGTGTCGACCCGTTTCACCATGTAAGCGAATTTGGTACGCCGCGAGAAAGAATGAGGGCCCCTCGGGCCGGAACTCCTGTACATCAACGCATCATCAAAATCGTAGATGATCTTTTTGGCCTTCCTTCGGATGAGCCAGAATTCCAGCGGGTGGAAGAGTTTCCTGTGAATGTAGAGGAGGTCGAATTCCTTCAGGAGCCGAGGAAATTGGATCCGGTCAAACCACGTCCGGGGATAGAAAAAGACCGATGTCTCTATCCCGTGGTCCTTCAAATACGGGAAATACTGAAGGACCCGATAACGACAACTGCTGACGTCTAACCCATGAATCAGGAAACCAACCTTCATGCCTTTTTTGCCACCACAAAAATCGATTTAGAAAAATCGATACCCAGCAATCGGAAGAGAGGACGTAAGAGATAAACCTTCAAGAAAAACGGCAAGAATGCATCGTGAAAGTACCGACAGATTTCAACGACTTCAAACCCCCGGCTCAGCAACAATCCTCCCAGTTCATCGTAATGGTACGGCGTAAGATGAGAGACATCTTTCCAGTACTGTCCAGGAGTGTAGACGTTCGGAGTACTTAAGATGACCCTCCCGCCGCCATTCAAGATCTGAAAGATCCTCGCAACCATGGCTCTCCCTTGTTCCAGACCCAAATGCTCAATCACTTCAAACAAGAGAATCATGTCGAAGGTCTCCCGAATCTCCTCGAGAGAGTGATAGTCATGCGGATAGGTGGAATCAATATCCATGCTCTTGTAACGCACCGAGGGAGACTCGCTTTTAATTCGCTCTCCCAATACGCGATCAAAGGCTCCTATCTCAAGAATGGATTCGCCCTCCCTCAGATATTTTAGGATGAATGGGAGCCGCTTCCTCACAATCTTCAGATCCCAAATCTCCGGGTAACGACCATGAATCCTCTCCCGCCACAGAACTTGTTCGCTCCAATCCATCCGACCGTCCTCAGATTTGTTCGTGCCTCACCAAAATCCTTGACAAGCGAGGCTCTTCTATCCTCCTTGACCCCTCACGACCTGCCTAAAAACCTCCGTCACCTGCCGGTAGTTTCTTTCCTCCGAAAAAAACTCGACACGACTTCGAAAAGGTGAACCCCCCTCAACGAGGAGATTCCTGATCGCCTGGCCCACCTGATCCACCTTTTTGGGGTCATCAACGACCCGGACCCTTTCCCCCAATCGCACGATTCCGCTTGCCCCATTGGCCGAGCTAGTAAGGACCGGCAGACCACTCACCAGAGCTTCTAAGACAGTCAAGGAACAGGCATCGTAGAACGTAGGGTGGACAAGGAGGTCGGCTGCACCATAATATTTTTCAGGTTCGGCCGTACTCCCAGCAAAGAGGACCTCTTCAGAAATCCCGAGCTTTGTGGCCAGACGCAGAAAAGGGGCCTCCCGGTCTCTTCCCAAAACCAAGAGTTTCAACAAGGGACCTCCTTCCTTCTTAAGGAGAGCCAGGGCCTCCATCAGGGTGCGTAACCCCTTCATCCTAAAATTATTGGAGACAAAAAGAATGATCTTCTCTTCCCCTAAGCGATGTCTCTTTCTTATCGAATTCCGGTATTGCCGATTCTCGGGGGAAAACCGTTCGAGATCGACACCATTATAGATGACGGTAATCTTCTCTTCCGGAATAGCGTACCAGTGAAGGATGTCCTCCTTGACCATGTCTGAGATCGCAATGACCTTGGGAGGCTTTTTCTGTCTGTACGGTGCTCCTTCGATCCAACCACTGGCCCACTGCGCAGGGCTGAGAATTCTTCCGAGAAATCTTAAAATCCAAAGGACACGACAATCATAAGCCTTCAGACTGCGCCAGAACCATGCCCAATGGACCCCTCCGTGAGGTTGGAAGACATCTGCTCTGAGAGTATGCCCCACACCTAACGACAAGTGGTATTCTCCCCTCTCGATTTCACGTGTGGCCCTGACTGCAAAGGAGAGGAAACGAAGGCTTTTCGGAAAGGGGATCGTTCTGACAGGGTGGAGATGGATCTTGGAGTTTTCCTCAGTCCAGCGTTCCGTGTAGACATGAACCTCAAACCCCTCTTCTGCCATCCGGTTGCACAACTCTACCAGATACCTTTCCATTCCTCCTCTCTCTTTTGAGAACTGCCGAATCGCCGTTGCAAATCTGATTGGATTCATCTGTTCGAGCGGGACTATGCCAATTTCGGACTGGCTCGTTGTGTGTGTGAATTCCGCCCCTGGCTTCCGCAGGCACCCAGGGGCGGGGAGCTTCATTTCGCAGGATATTTCTTGAAGAAATTCTCTATCTGCGACGATACCTCTTCGACTTCCGATTCTGGCATCTCTGGATAGAGAGGAAGCGACAGGATCTCCTGAGAGACCTCTTCGGTCACGGGAAGGTCTCCTGTCTCGTATCCTAACTTCTTGTAGGCGTTCTGGAGATGAATGGGAACAGGATAGTGGATGAGGGTTTGGATCCCTCGATCCCTCAGGAAAGCCGACAACAAATCTCTTTGTCCTGTTCGGATCACATACAGGTGATAAACGGAATCGACATGCTTCCTGACGGCGGGGCAGCGGATATCCGCACCCTGAAGCTTCTGGGTATAGAGTAGCGCCTTTCTCCTTCTCTCTTCATTCGATCCATCCAGATACTTCAGTTTCACCCGAAGCACAGCTGCCTGCAACTCATCCAGGCGTGAGTTCATCCCTGCTGTTTCACTCACATAGCGCCGATGCCACCCGTACTCCCGTAGAGAACGGACTCGTGTTGCAAGTTCAGAATCGTTCGTGACAACCATTCCGCCGTCTCCAAGGGCTCCCAAGTTCTTCGTGGGATAGAAGCTGAAGGCAGCACCGATCCCCCAAGCGCCGCTCCGACGCTCCTTGTACCTGGCTCCATGAGATTGGGCACAGTCTTCAATGACATGAAGTCCATCGCGCCTTGCGACATCTAAGATCCTCTCCATCTCTGCGACATTGCCATAGAGGTGGACCGGAAGAATCGCTTTGGTGCGAGGCGTTATCGCTTTTTCAATCCAATTCGGATCCATCAGGAACGTGTCCGATTCAATATCGATAAAGACCGGCTTGGCTCCAGATAGCTCAATCGCGGCTGCGGTGGCAACGGCCGTGTGCGACACCGTGATCACCTCATCCCCTGCCCCAACCCCGCAAGCTCGCAACGCCAAGTGTAGGGCATCCGTGCCACTTCCAACACCGATTCCAAATTTCACCCCAATATAATCTGCAAACTCTTGTTCGAACGTGGCGACTTCCTGGCCCAGGATGTATCGACCACTCGTCAACACCCGCGCCATCGCCGCATCGATCTCATCTTTGTGGGCCAGATAATTCGCCCTCGGGTCAACCTGGGGAATTCTAATCGAACCGTTCATCCTAGTGTACCGTATCAGAAATAACATGCATAAGTATTCCCAACGCAAGGGCGGGTGGGGATATCGGAAGAGCCTTGCGCCTGCCTGCGGTACGCAGGCGGCAACCTTTCCCTGCATGCACACTGCTTTCGCATGGTACGCAATCCCTTCTGTTTTCAACCCCCTGCATGGTTGCCACGACCTTTCCGATATGACCGCATACGTAAGGCGATGAAGATATCTCTACCCGGCCTGCTGGCAGGATTTTCTTAATTTATTTCTGAGACACGACGCCAGTGCCTAAACATAACGGCAAAGATGCTCACGGTAGAACGCTAACGTCCTCGTCAGCCCCTCCCGAAGTGAGATCGTGGGACGCCAATTCAAGGCGTCTCGGATGCGGCTGAAGTCCGCATAGTAATTGCCAATGTCAATCTGCCTACGGTTGGGTGGAAAGGACCGAAGGACGTATTCGCCGCCTCCATGAATCTTAATCAGGAGGTCTGCCAGATCCTTCAGGCTGATGACACAATCCCCGCCGAGGTTGAACACGTGACCTCCAGTATGGTCGTTTCCTGCCGCCATCAGCAGCGCATCCACCGCATCATCCACATAGGTGAAGTCCCTGAGTTGCGTTCCGTCCCAAACTTCAAAGGGTTTATTCTCCATCAGTTGTCGAATCCAGACTCCTAAGAAGGTCTGACGGGCATCCTTGACTCGCATCCGGGGGCCGTAAGTGTTTGTGAGCCGAAGCACGCAGGATCGAATCCCATACACAGTGTGGTAAAGGAGATGGTAGCATTCTCCTGCCATCTTGTTGATGCCGTTCACATCGACCGGACGGAGCGGATGGCTTTCATTCACGGGCAGATATTCCGGCTTACCATAAATTTGACGGGTGCTTGCAAAGACGATCTTGAGACTGGGATTATATTTTCGGCAACATTCGAGAATCGAAAGCTGTGCTCGCGCGTTGATCTCCAAATCCGTATAGGGGTCTGTCATCGAGTCGAGATGGCTCGTTTGACCTGCCAGGTTGAACAAAAAATCCTCGCCCTGCACCAGGTAGCGCATACTGTGTTCATCCCGGACATCCGAAATATTGACGCGCACTTTCTCTCTCACCTGTTGAATGTTAAACAGATGACCGCCATATTCCGGGATCAGACTATCCACCAACAACACCTCTGCCCCAAACCCCACAAGTCGGGTTGCCAGATTGGACCCGATAAACCCCAGTCCGCCAGTCACCAACACTTTCTTTCCTTCAAACACTCTTCCGTCAGCGGCCATCTCCTCCCTCTTTCTTCACGTGGGTCAACTCCCAGAGTTTAGCGTGTTTAATGAAGACATAGAACATCGTTGCGACGATGATGACTAATCCGGGAATTCCATCCCGAAAGCCTTGTTTAAAAAGATACTCTTTGATCCATCGAAAGGGAGGACGGAAGAGGAGCTTAAAAAGACTGAACCTCTCTCCAGCTTTGAACATATCCTCGGCTTCGATCCGTGAATAGAGATCAAGGGTATGAATTTGATCGGAAATGTCCCGATAGGTAGTGTGGAGATATTCATGTTTGAGAGAACCCACGTTCCCATCGACCACAATCTTTGCGTGGAGTCCCCCTTCCCACCTTCCCTTCTCCCTGCGGTACAGACGAATCTCATAGTCCGGGTACCATGCTCCATGCCGAATCCATCGTCCGAGATAGTAGGTTCGACGGTAGATGATGAACCCATCGAAGCCCTTTCCCCCTTCCTTGACTACGCCTTGAATCTCCTCGGCCAACTCCGGAGAGGCCTCTTCGTCCGCATCGATGAACATAATCCATGGGTGAGTCGTCAGGTCTGCCGCACACTGATACTGTTCCCGAAACCCTGGCCACGGCCGCTGAATCACCCTGTCCGTAAACCTCCGGCAGATCTCCGGAGTTTTATCGGTGCTGAAGGAATCGACCACCACGATCTCATCTGCCCACTTGACGCTTGCCAACGCCCTTTCCACGGTCCGCTCATTGTTGCGGGTGATTATGTAGACTGAGGTCTTGGGTCTTTCGTCTGGTCTTCCCATTCTTTCTCCTTAGCGACTCAACACCTGCTCACAGGAGTCAAAGACCTCTTTCACGTCCAGTCCTGTCAGGCACCCTCTTTCCTCACACCTCTTCAAGTCGCATGGAACGCACTCCATCTCTTTCTTTTGGACTACCACACTTTTCTTATTCTGGGGACCCACTAGGGAAGGGTCGGTGGGCCCGAAAATACCCACTACAGGAATGTCCAATGAGGAGGCAAGGTGCATGATTCCTGAATCGACGCCGACAAAAAGACTCGCTCGCTTTAGCAGTTGACACAGGTCCACTAAATTGGTTTTGCCAGCGAGATTGACGATGGAATCCATCTTTGCATCTTTGTCTCTCTGTTTCGCCTCTTCGATGACCCTGTCATTCACCTCGCGATCTTTTTCATCACCGACCAGCACCGGCGTGAAACCGTAGGTTTTCTTCAGAAGAACAATCAACTCTCCAAATTTCTTCTCTTCCCAGGCCTTCATCCCTCTCCGTACGGAGGTCCCTGGGGATAGGACGACATAATGATCCCCGATCCTGGACCCCCAAGACTCCATCGAGCCTTCAGAGTCTTTCCGTTCACGTAGAGTGAGAAGTCCGACATAATCCATCTGAGCCACGGGGATATTTAGTCTCTTTAGGAGTTTGAGATCGTTGTGCCAGCTGTGGTAACCTTCTGGGACCTCCTTCACATTGAGCCCCGCGTCCCACGGGAAATGTCTAAATCCAACTTTCCCCTTGGCTCGGCTCAGTCCGGCGATCATAAGGCAAGACGGAGAATCGGAAAGAGAGATGACGAGGTCATATCGGGTTCGCCGAATCTCAGAGAGGAGACGAAGGTCATTCAGAATCCCCCGTTTTCTTTGAACGGCCATGTCGATGTGAGGGGAGTCCTGTAGCAATGCTCCAAGGTGGGGCCTCACCACCGAATGGATCTCTGCCCTCGGATAAAACTCCCTCAATGCTTTGAGAAGGGGCAAGGAAAAGACCAGATCTCCAATCTGATTCAGGTGGAGCACGCATATCTTCCTAA
>Ga0315281_10003079_pt1 | contig 24555 bp, 31 predicted proteins | sample YL17G07_0_MG_FD_204540 | JGI IMG/M metagenome (GOLD analysis project Ga0315281, IMG submission 204540) | Sediment microbial communities from Yellowstone Lake, YNP, Wyoming, USA - YL17G07_0 | ecosystem: Environmental > Aquatic > Freshwater > Lake > Sediment | place: USA: Wyoming | collected... | reverse complement strand
GAGAAGGTCGTCCATCCAAACCTTTCACACATCAATCGGGTGGAACTCGTAGAATTCACGGGCCCTCCTAAGAGCAAGGACGCGCATGCTCAAAACGCTGTTGTTTTCGGACGAGGGCAATTGGACCGATCACCATGCGGAACAGGAACCTGTGCTAAAATGGCCTTGCTTCATTCAGAAGGGGAGCTTCGAGTCGGGGAAGCATTCGTTCATGAAAGCATACTCCGAACTAAGTTCAAAGGCAGAATTATCAGCGAAACGAAGGTAGGTGATTATGACGCGATTGTTCCAGAAATCACGGGTTCTGCCTACATCACCGGTTACAATAAACTCGTTTTTGATGAGAATGACCCGTTAGTAAACGGCTTCTTGCTTGAATAAACATAACAGGAACGTGAGCAAGGTTTCCTGAAGCTAAGTTATTGAACAATTGCAAGCCAAGCATGAGAGAAAAGAGGAACTTAGCTAAGGGCTCTTTCGCCTAACCTCGCGAGTGTTATGCAAATGGTCCATCATGTGGGAGAAGCTCTCACGTTGCGTTACCCCTTTGCTAATGGCTAATGGTACAATCGCGATGAAACGAAACTATATCAGAATCGAAAAAGATCGACCCAACTGGGAAAGTGCTGTCGAAGAGCACACTTCCTCAATCTATGACACTGCTTGGTGGCCTATTGTGATCTGTCGCAGAGGTAGACTAGACGCGGAATCTCAACTTGTAGTCACGGTATAATGCTTCAGCTAGCAAAGCACATGTAAGAAATGATAGAACAGTCCAAACGATATTTCCCTTCCAAGCGAAGTAGATTGCACCGAAAACCAATACCCCAACCAGAACGACTGAACTAATTATAGTCGCGTTCTTGCCCATTTTGAACCGATGTCTCAATTCACTTTCCTCACAGGAATGCAGAAGGTTCGAATCATCAAAGAAGGGCTGCATTATTCATTAATCAATATTGGCATGATCTCAGAGTGAACCGTAACCGTATTCTTCTCAAGTTGTCATGACGCATGGGGTCGAAATTTCTCGGAAGTCGGCTAGAAGAAATCCCATCGCCGTATCAACCGAGCCTAAATAATTTCTGCGCTAGATTGAGTAGCATTTTTCGAGGTTTAGTAGACGAGAAAAGCCGTGAAATCTGGTAACTTTCTCCCCTCAAGACTTAAGGCCGGAGGTTGAGGTTACTTCGCAGGGCAACTTGCTGCATACGAGGAACGGAGGCACACGCCACGTGCCATGTTCGAACGCGCTAAAAAGGTTCAACCAGCAGGCGTCTCCTACAAGAACCGCCATCTCGAGCCTTACCCGTTTTTTGTGAAGGAGTCTAAAGGGGCGAAGCTGACCGACCTTGACGGCAACGTGTACACTGACTATTGGTGTACACACTTGGCCGTGATTCTAGGTCACAGGCATCCCACTGTATTGGAAGCGATCAAACTACAGGCGGAGAAAGGTTGGCATCATGGCTTTGTTCACGAACTTGAAGTTACTCATGCTGAAGCAATAACAAGACATGTGCCAAGCACAGAAATGGTTCGCTACGCGAGTTCTGGAAGTGAGGCTAACTTCTTCGCCGTCCGTCTCGCTCGAACTTTCACAAAAACCACAAAGATTGCCAAATTTGAAGGAGGATGGCACGGCCCTTATGACCCATTGCATATCGCCATGAACCCCCCTTCGACAAACTTCCATCGGGAGGTATTACGAAAGGCTCGGAACAAGACACGATCGTCGTCCCGTTCAATGACTTTAATGGTTTCAAAGACCGTGTGAAGCAAGAGCAGTTGGCGTGCGTCTTACTGGAGCCAGTCCTGACGGCTGGGGGAGCATTTCCGCTGATAGACAATTTCTCAAAGCACTGAGAGAACTCTGCGACGAAACAGGTGCACTCCTAGTCTTTGATGAAGCGGCCACAGGTTTCAGGTTAGGGCTCGGCGGCGCTCAACAGTTCTACGGCCGGCCGGCTACCAATCGGCGTACTTGCGGGCCGCTAGGAGATTATGGAGCACCTAGATTAAACCAAGTACAAAGGAGAAGAGAGATCGTATATTGGTGGAACGGGCATCGAAAATGTGTTATCTATGGTCGCGGGAGTCGCTACAATTGAGGAACTCAAGCGCACCAACCCATATTGGGGTCTAGATCGGCTGGGTCAGAGGGTTGGGCAAGGTTTGCGTGAAACCTTCGAGCGAGCTTGCGCTGCCATCCAAGTCACTGGACTCGGCTCGACCTTCGGCTGTCATTTCAACAAAGGACCTGTCAGAAGCGTCCGTGATGTAGCCCACAACGACGTGAAGCGTTCCCAGGCCTTTCACAAGGCGCTTCTTGACAATGGAATCTTCATGCTTACGCCGCAGACACTTCACGGATGTATATCCACAGCCCACAACCCCGACGACATAGAGGAGCTAATTGCGGTTGCAGAGAAGTTCGCATGTATGAGTTGATCACACTTTTCTGATGAACTGGTGCAAATCGCCTAGCCATGTCGACGGCACCGGTAGGTCCTTCATTGTAGCCAAACCTGGCCGTGCGTTCATGACTCGCGGAATGCTGTTGACTACGACTGCTGCGGTCGCAATGTCTCCGTGAACGCCGCCCTTAATCGTCAACTCGACATTGGGGTGTCCTTCAATTACAATAGATTCCCGTGGATCAGGGCAGCCGAGATATGCTTGGAGATTGAGCGTTATCACCTGCTCGCCATTGCGGATACCCCAAGCGGTCTGATCGACACCAGCCACTTGTCCCGGCTCGACTCTAATGTAATCGCTTGCAACAAGCGAATCGGCAATCTTCGGCTCAACTTTCTCTTCCGTTCGATCCAGCTTCCAACCTAAAGCCGACGCGATCATGGCTACTGACTCAGCAAAGCCAACATGTCTAATGGTGCCGTCCGCAACTTTCGCTCTGAACTCGTCGGGAGTGAGACCGGCCCCAATCTTCTTCTGAAATGGAAGCCTGCGACGTGACGCGTCCTGCGCTCTTGTTGACCGGACCTTTTTCACGTCTTGACAAACGGTTGTCGTAGCGATTACGAGCGTGTCCATCACAAAGCCCGGGTTCACTCCAGTTCCCAAGACGGTAACTCGTTTCTTGCGTGCTCGTGAATCAATTTCCTTGGCGATCTTCGGGTTCTTCATGAACGGGTACGCCAATTCCTCGCAAGTCGATACCACATCTGCACCGGCGTCAATTATCTTCAGCAGCTGACCTTTCACATCTTTCAGATACGATCCGGTCGAATGCAGCACAATATCAGGCCTGGTTCGTCTAAGGAGACCTACAGCATCATCCGTAACCGGCACACCAAGCTTCTTGCCAACCGTTAACACTCCAAGGTCCTTTCCAACCTTGCTCTTGTCGATGTCAACGGCACCGACAAACTTCATGCCTTCTTTTTGGAGAGCATACTTCACAAGCCCAGCACCAATTGGCCCGACGCCGAACTGCACAACTTTGAACTTCTTCAATTCGAGAATCCCACAGCGACCCACTGGTTCCCGCGAAGGAGGCTTAATGTCTTCTTTTGATTCTCGTCTGCGAAAGAGAAGCCTATCGCACAAGTCAACTTGGAGCGGGCTAGGTTAGACCAGAAATCCCACGATATTGGCGGGTTTTCGAACTGATTCCATGAGAGTTCGGGCGCGTGACCTAGGAACCGCACAAAGCGTAACCGTTGCTGGGCCAGCAGATTTCCCGCAATCAATATTGACATTTTCATTCGGCGCAAGCTGCAGACCCGAATCCTGCGCCATAGTCGCAGCCTCTCTCATTATCCCTTGAGACCCGACAGGGATAATCTCGTGTACGAAGGATTTCTTGACGAGCGCCCGGACATCTCTTGTGTCAGCAATCCTTCCTTCCCTGTCACCAAGAATCACGTCTTTCCCGACACACGGAGAGCCTACGGCAATTACCACATCTCCATGCTTACATAATCCGATTTTCAGGTACCTGGAGGAAACAGTTCCTATTATGGTCACTCCGACAGCGGTCTGGCTGACAGTGAAATTCTTCTCAGTACTGTCAAGAATAGGGGTTCTCGCATTTAATCGCGCAAACCGCAGCTCGCTCTCTACTCCCTTGATTATCTCAATCCCTGTAGGTTTACGTTCAACACCGAGGGTCGCCGTCAGGCAGATGGGTGTCGCCCCGACTGAGAGTACTTCCATAAGTGCGACCCTTGCCGTGAATTTGCCCAAGACTTCTCCGCTCACCTTGACGTCGTCAAAAGGTTTCGGGCCTATCCCGCCGGCAGAATCACAGCTCACAACCAAGATTCGCTCTGTATCCAAACTAAAGAGTAGAAGGTCTCTGCGCGTTTTGATCTGCCTCAAAGCCTGAGCCTTCCTCGTAACGCAGAGTACGCGAGACCAGCCACTAACGCGTTCACGCACGCCGCAAAAAGAAGGAACGGAGCAAAACTGATAGTCGCGGCCCACCCGAGCGCTGGCACAGCAACGATCACGAGACCAGTATTGATCGCCACTCCTACGATCAGAGCCGCAACGAGTCCCCAAGACCGGTTAAGCCGGTTAACCACGCCGATCGCCCATCCAGCGAAAGTTAACCCTAAGGCAATTGGGAAATGAAGAATCCCAAGCGGGAACCCGTTGATTATTGATGTTGCGACATGCCCGATGCCACTCACTAGGGCTCCATCAAAGGCTCCGAAGTACAAGGCCGCGAAGAAACCCGGCCATGAGTCAAATGCAACTGAGGGTATCGGCCCAGGAAGATGCATGAACGACCCTACAACCGATAAAGACGAGAGCACCGCGATCCGAGCGATTCGGTATGCGAACGGCACTCGCTTAAGTGCTATCTCGCTGCGGTCGTCAGTCATTGGATAGAGGCTTCTCCGTTTTGCAGCGCTTTCGGGCAAGTTCTAGATCTTGCGGCGTGTTTACATTGAGGGCGAGTTCCTCCGACTCTACAATTAGCACTTCTTCTTCAAGCTCGGGTTCATCGATTCGCGACCCGTCAAGGGCATTTATTCCAATAGGCACTAGAAGTTTCCCGCCGATTTCGAAAATGTATTGGGATTTCGAACCCAACTTTCCGTATGTCTCAGTCGGTGTCATGACCGTCAGAGCGGGTTTCCCTGATACTCGATATGCCTCGATAGCTCGGTTCACAATGTCAGCGGTGATGAATGGAAGGTCTGCAGAGACGACTAGAGTGTGGTGCGAGCGGAGTTGCTTGATTGCGTATTTCATATCGGATTCGTATCCTTCTCCGGGTGTTAACACGATTTCGCACTTCAGTTCGTCAGTCATTCGTGCGGTTCGCGGAGTGTTCTCGGTTACTGCTATGGCTATGCGACCCACTTTTCCGGACTGGCTTAACGCTTCGATAACGCGTTGCATCATGGGTTTCCCTCCCACATCGAGGAGGGGCTTCTCTACTGCTGAATTCATCCTGGCGGCTCTTCCGCCGGCCATTACGAGGGCGGTTATGCCCACCTTGCACCCACCATAACGACCAGAAGCGAGACCAGGCGGGTCAGGTCATTAGTTGCGCCCATAACGTCGCCAGTTATTCCCCCAATATTCCGCTGCGCAATCAAAAGAACCGCGGCGGCAACGACCACCCCTGAGATTGTTAACGCGAGACCAAGAATCCGCAATACCGATACTGAGATTGCGAGTTGCAGTATCAATGCCACAAGGAGACGAGTCCAACCCCACTTCGCATGCATGGCTTTGACAAAGGGACTGTTCAATCCTTTATGCGCAGATTCGCCAGCCGCAGCTTGGAAAACCATGGCAAACTTTGCGGCCGCCTCTGACGCAATTAGACTTTGAATCACGAAGCTGCGATCAATCGCCGCAATACCAAGCGCGGTCGCCCCCAAGACAACGAAGCCTAAGCTGAAGCCTCCGGCCCCTGTCTGTGGATCCCTCATAATTCGCAGTTTTTCTTCTCGCGATCCATGCGACATTATCGCGTCTCCGAAATCCAGCAGGCCATCAGTATGGTGCACACCGGTAAGCAGAAGAAGGAACCCGAGACCAACAAATCCAACGATAGAATAAGGAAGAAAGATCTCCAGTGCCCATACCAGAATACCACACGCTAGGCCAATGATCGCTCCGATCAGTGGGAATGTGGGCATGAATTCTGCAGCTTGAGCCACCGCATCAGGATCCATTCCAACCGGAAGAATAGTCAGGAATGCGATGGCATTCTTCAGGCCACCAATCACATTCAACTATCGCATCGCACTCTCTCTAGTGGCGCGGGTGTACATGTTTGACGAACAGCCGGCGACCAAACCACCTATTGCGTCGTTTACTATTGGCCCCAATTTCTTGAGGATGCCTGGTTTGTTTTGATCGACCCGCACGAATTCAAAGATCCCTCTTGCCCCTGCGATGTAGTTCGCAATAGTCATCCCCAGAAGCTCATCCGTGACAAGGCCCGGACGACCCATGAATCTCTCGCGGGTTAGACCGGGAATTCGACCTTTCTTGGCGTCTTCTTCGGCTCTGTAGCAGGCAACAACTAGGGTTGAGACATTCACATCGGACAAGGCGTCCTCGAATTCCTCTGTAATGATCTTTGCTGCCTTCGCTTTGTTCTCTACACCGGGATGTGGAACGAAGAGTTCCAAAGCTGCTCCAACCATATCATCAAGACGCACGCCTCGCCTCTCCAAATACATTTGAAGAGGTAGCCTCCGTCTGCTTTCACGATGATGCATTCTTTCGGCTGGCAGACTATTCACCACTTGTTTTATTACACGGCTGGATAATCCATCCATGTCCACAATGCAGCTCTTCCGCCGTCAAATTAATTCACGAGAACTCTCGTTTATGTCGGCTTTTATCGCTATTGGTGCGGTGGCGCGGATTCTCATCGGAAACCTAGCGCTTGAATCGCCAGCCCCCGTGTTCGGAATCTTCATTAAAATTGGATTGACCGAGACGTTGACGTTCATTAGCGGTTTCGTCTTCGGCCCTGGAGTAGGCTTCTTGACTGGAGCATTGATCATAGTTACCTCCGACCTGTACATGCTGCCTGGACCTTGGACACCATTCATTGCAGCGATCATTGGCGTCTTCGGAATTGGCGCGGGGATCATTCGCAGATACATCGATCATCCTGGTCCGCTGACGTTAGGTCTCTGTGCTGCTCTGTTGACGATCTTAAGCGAGACTCTCCAGAATTCCTGGGTTGCCTTGTTCTATGGTGTTCCCATAGTGGCAACGATGATTACCGGCTTGCCTAGCTTGGTCACAGCACTAGCTAACAACGTAATTTTGATTGGGACGGCCGGACCGAGAGTGATCAGGCTTGTTCAGGGAGCAACCGATAGGTCATCGTCGACCCGTTGAGCAGGTCCTATTCGCCTAGACAGGAAAACGAAATTCTAGGGCTATTTTGGTTCCGTCACATTATTGGGGCCGGCGAGTGATCGTCTGCCATCTTTCCTTAGTCATCGGACAGTACAGGCATTGCAACGCCACTTTAACCATAGTGTGGTGAAATACGTGAACGTGGTTGTTCCGGTTTGACGAGATCGCACGGATATCCCGACGATAATTCGCTCTCTGTAGTCCGTATGTGGGAGTCTGGAACTGAGGAGGCTTCGTCTGCAATTTCGACCGATTACTCATTGGCCAGCATCTACTTTGGCGGCAGCTTCGATTCAACTCAGTTGTCGCGAGCGATGAACAGTTTGTAACCAGAGTTTGCGCGTGGAAGTGACCTAGAGGTGTAACATTGGTTCGGTCATCGAAGACTCAACCTGTCACGCGTACTTCTGTAGCTAAAGGACTTATAGCACTATTAGTGCTAATAGCATTGTCTCAGATGTCACGCAGAATCCAGATGAATGACGCAATAGCCACCATGTGTTGTTTCATGTACTCGTTGCCGGACTTCCTCACCAATGCGATGCGCTTTCTCGATTGGAAGACCTCGACGCACTCTGACATGCATCTGCAGATGCACAATTTCCGGTCCGACGTACTCGGCTCGCAGATCGTGCACGTCAAGCACGGCATTCACCGATCTCGCCATCCTCATTACTTTCTCAAAGAATTCTGGACCGGGGGACCGCCCCATCAAGAAAGATGCGTTCTGCCGGAATAGGCCGATTGCATTGACAGCGATGATTGTGGCCACGACGATGGAAGCGATGGGATCGGCTATCGGTTCGCCGCGAAGAATCAGTATTGTTCCAGCAAGAGCTGCCACTAGACCAAGCTCGTCGTTGATAAGCTCTGCCAACTGGGCTTTTGCTGCTGCACCACGCGCCTTCTGCCTCGCTAGGCTGATTAATGGTGTGAAGGCAAGGAACATTGAAATGACTAGCACCGCGATCGCCAGTGAAAGGTTTTGGTAGCTCGGCGCCTCTGGCCAGAGGAGGCGTGGGATTGATTCTTCGTACAGTTTGTAGCTCGTAAACGAGATGAAGAGAGTTGCAGCAACAAGTGCAGCCACATTCTGTGCTCTTCCATACCCGAACATGTGGGTTTCATCAGCCTCTCTTCGAGAGTAGACGGTCGCCGCGAGAAGGAATCCTGAGATGAATATGTCGCTCAGAGTATGCAGCGCCTCAGCTAGAAGCGCCATGACATTGGTGAGCAGATAAGCGCCAAACTTCAAAGCGAAGACTAGGACGTACAGAAGAACGGTAAGCTCAAGGGCGCGAAGCTCGCTTGACTCTTGCATCTTCACGTTTGAGAGTAACGTAGCGTTCGAATTATTGATTACCTCTCGGTTTATGGCGGGGCTTCATAACCCGGAGCTCAAGCAGTTGAGTTTCGCTGTCGAAAGGATGTTGGCTTAGAGAGACTTCTAAGGCACTCATCAGTTCGTCGACCTTATGGTAATTCTCCTCGGCCAAGGCGTTTTCGAGGTCCCTTGCACGTTTATGCTGCTCCTCAGTTTCCCGATATAGGATCCGAGCCATCTCATGGCGCTCTAAAGGTCTCGCATTCTCCTTTTGAGGCAGCATTGTCACTCTACCCCTTTTCTTGTCCTCCGCTGATCCAGGGCTCAAGGTGATTGGAGCAGTCTCCCTGCCATCAACACTGCGGGATACGTTAGATCCTCCTCCGTTTTCGCGTGTAGCTTCAATTTTCGTGAAAAGCTGACTACGAGTGGCTTCTTGGCTTTCTTGCCGGCTTCCTCAGGTTGATTCAGAGCTTTCACAATCTCCACATGCTCCTGAAGCACCTTCTCGTACTCGGCTTTGAATTTCTGAGAGAGCTCTAATGCCTTGGGGAAATCTGCGGACGTCCTGCCCTCCGCGAGTTCCTTCGTTACTCCAACAACAGGTAGGGCCAATTCGTTCTCTCGTTCAAAGTGAGGATGGAGAACCTCTGCAACATGCTTGGCCGCTTTGCCGACCTCTCCGGGCATCTTGATGAGCTTACGTAATTCGTCGTGAAGTTCTTCATGCTCCAGTTCCATTGCTTGCGGAATTTCAAGTGGCATGCGACATCGGAGAGGTCGTAATGTCGCTGAAAGTTAACGGTTTGGACTATAGTATATAGGCCAAAACTTAGTGGAAGCAAGAAATTGTAAAGGAACAGGAATTCTATACAAAGTAAAAAGATGCGGCCCTTGATACCCATTGCATGGGCACTGTACATTCTAGTGAGGTCGACCCATCACACTCATTATTCTATGAATTCTGGCATCAGAGCACACAGGTAATACATCCTCATGCGTACGGGCCGAATTGGTGTGATGCTGACTTAGCGCAGACGATTGGCAAGTTCCGTAGCTTTACGCCATGGCGAGATTTGCCATCACGAAAATGATAGCTATCTGGAATATCGCTTGACTCCCTGAAACCTTGATGTTTCTCATTCCAAGCTTCACAATCCTGTCTCTGTCCGGGCTATCTTTCGTTAACTCTAGGAAGAGGCGGATTTCGGTGGGCATGATGATCCCGAATCCTTGCACGCTAAGAATAAGGACAAGGATGACCGCTGCTATGATCCATGGAGATTGAAGGTTCAGCAGGCCTTCCCACTGGGCTAGGTAAATACCAGCCGTGATAGCCACTGATGCCAACGCCGGCATGAGAAACAACATGACAGGAACAAGCCTCTTGATGACTTCAGCACGAGCTTCCGGCGCGAGACCCCTCATCACCCTTGACATTACGAGACCCATGAACAGATCGATACCCGTCCAGGTTCCACCGCAAATGACATGCGTGTAGTCAAGAAGCACTTTGTTCTGAGTAAATACAGCTATTATCAGAACCAGAATGGGAACTGCAAGAGTGACGTAGGAGCTTGGGGTAAGAAGTTGTCGAAATGAGCTCCCGTTAGTGCTCATAGACTTAACCGACCCCGCAATCATACGTCGCTGCAGCTTGCTGTGCCCTCAGTCGCAAGTCGATCTAAAATGGTTTTCATCAGGAAAACATCAAATCCGGTGCCAATGGGACTACTCAAGAGTCCCCCTTAATCTGTGAAGAGCTGTTGGATTGGCGGTCCCTAGATTTTGACTGAACCCTCAAGCTCACATTCATTGAAAGCGCAAGAGACAAACGAGCGAGGCGTTGCCCGGATCTTTGGACCCGTCCTAGTCATTCTTGGACTAGCGCAACCGTTCTCCATAGTCGCCATGTACCAAGTGGGCTACATGATCAACGCGTCTATGGGGTACCTAATCGTCTTCTATACGATTGAGATAGTGGGCGTCCTGATGACATTGATAGGGGCAGTCTCATTTATCAAATTGGCAAGGAAATTGGTCATGTTGGCAGCAGCTTCGGCACTAGTTGGGTTGATCATCATCCCACTCGCAGGACTGTTACCAGAATTCCTCAGTTTTCCTACTCTTCTTCCGATTCTAGCGGCGGTTACAGCAACCAACCTTATCGTGCTTGGACTTTGCAGAGCGATTCTCAGAAAATAGGTTAGATCTCCTTCTAGGAACATTTGACCTCTAATATACTGGTCAGAGAAGACGGTTACAGATTATGATTTTACAGTGATACCGACGTAGGAGAGTGAGTTGGCCAACCAAGATGTCATCTTCTGACAGTTTCGAAATGGCGCCGTACGTTGAGAAGGCATCACGGGCAGAGTTGATTATGAGATGGCTCTACGGGTTCGTGATAGGCATTCTGTACTACTTATGGGCCCTCTACATCGCCGTCATAGAAGCGCTTCAGTTCTTCCACATACTAATATTCGGTCGCAGAGGCATGCGGCTGTATCAGTCCACGCGAAGATTCGTGGCAGCGCAAACACACGTCCAAGCTTACCTCTCCTTCCTCACCGATCAACGCCCCGAACTCACACCGGACCTGACAGTCTTCTTCAAGGACATTTCCCATGAGCAGCCTCAGGCCCCGGATGGAAGATACTGCGTTAACTGTGGTACAAGGATCCAGGCAGACGCAAAGTTCTGTGCGAACTGCGGATCCAAACAGGCGTAGCCGTCCCCAAATCCTCAGAACGCTGCCTTAAAATCATCATCTTGTATTGTTTAAATTCCGTTCAGTGCTGATAGCTTTCCATGCGAAGGCCGAGTTGGGACGAATACTTCCTAAAAGTTGTGGATACTGTTTCTGAACGATCAACATGCGATAGAGGTCAAGCTGGGGCAGTAATCGTCAAAGAAAAGAGGATTCTATCTACGGGATATGCGGGCTCCCCTCCTGGTCAACCGCATTGCGATGATGCGGGGCATATGATGAGAAGAGTAGTTGACGAAAATGACAACATAAGCCAGCATTGCGTCAGAACCATACACGCAGAGGCAAACGCCCTGGTTCAAGCAGCGAAATTTGGGATACCCGTTGAAGGAGCCACCATGTACACTAGGTTCGAGCCCTGTTATGCATGTGCCATGTTGATTGTTGGAGCTGGAATCAACAGAGTTGTCGCCAGAACAAAGTACCACGCAGCCGACGAGAGCAGGAAGCTGCTCAAGACAGCAGGCATTGAACTGGCTGTGATGGAGCCGCGAGTAATGAAATACGACAACCAGTAACCATTCGAGCAAACTGATGTCCTTGAACGACCGAGAAGTTGTAGCTGAGTAAGTGAACTGCCCGAAGACCCTAGTGACAATAGGCGAACGTGTGGTTAACGAGTTCGGCGTCTCCGATGAGCTCGCTTCGAAGTCCTTCCTTTGATCATGACTCTAAGACGCGCCTCCAATTGTCGTCTCTCAAGCACTACCGCAAACCCGAGTATTATCGCGGCGAAAATGAGCACGTCAAGGATGGGGAGAGGATGCACCGTCATGGTTTCCTCCTTGAAAATTACGAATGTACCTGTCGGCAACGTCCAATACAGTGTACTCTCCACTCGGTAAGTTCCAGAATGGAATCTTGAATCAATCTGCCAGCCTGCTGAGTAAGATCCTTGCCCCACGTAACTTCCCGTCGAGCATTGCGTTAGCACACCGCCTTGGTCGTAGACGCATGCAACATAGCTTGCATTGCTGACAGGTTGACCGCTTATGACTAACTGTGATGACGAAACCTCGACTTGACTCCCTGAGAAGACTCCTCCGCTCTCGAAGGCATCAAAGTTCTGCATGTTCTGGACAGGTTGACGAAAGTATTGGCTGTTCAGCTGCATGTACACGCCGTCCGTTTGCGTGAACTCACGTAGGACAAATGGCCCTGAAGAAACTAGCAGTTGGCTCAATAGAAAGGATGTTGTCGAGGGATTACTTGTCAGCCTGCTGGCCGGCAACGCAAACAGGTCAGTGAGCCGGTAAATCGCAAAGTTGTCGGGGAAAGACAATGAAATCCTCAGCGTCCTTCGATCAATCAGGTCGACTTTAGCCACTTTGCTAACTATCGAGTAGATAGAGGAAGAGGGCCTTGCGTTGCGAATCAGCCAATTTAGAGTTGTTGCTACGTCATTGGCTGTTACGTTCTGTCCAGTGTAGAATCTGGCATCCGGACTAATGGTTAGGGTCAAAGTGCGGTAGCTCTGGGTCCACTGTGCCAAGTCGGGTTGGAGTTTACCGTTCTGATCAAATGTGAGAAGCGGCTCAGTAAGCAAACGTAACGCAATCCAGTCAGCGGTGTTCGAGCTGGACGCAGGATCCAGATTAAGGAAGTCAGATGCGAAGCCAATGCGAAGAGGTCGCGAGAACTTCGAATCTCGCGTTAAGTTGACAGCAGTTTTGCGAACTGTTTCCTCCACGCTTCCCGCTATAGTGATAACGTTAAGCCGAGAGCTCGCTGCTACAAGGATGTTCTTCGAGAACACTGGGAGTACAGGAAGATCATGGGTCAGGATTTCCTGGCACATTTCTGTGGCATTCTGGATTTGAACCTCGTCGCTCGCTGACATTAGCTTGTTCACATAATCATCGAACGTCGAATTGTCGTATCCCACTACGTTTGTTCCGAGCGGGACGGGGGAAATATCGTTCCTGCTATCAAACATGGGGTAGAGCCATGTTGGAGCGCCATTGCCTACAGTCGAGTCGATGAATAAGTCAAAGATATAGGTCCGGAGGGCTTGATTGAAATCTAGGTCTGACATCGGAAGACTGATAATTGGAAGACCGATCGACTGCATGTCCTTCGCAAACAAATCTGCTGCGGCCACTTCATAGGGCTCACTTAGCCGGCTTATGATGAACATCGTTCTCAAGGGTTGACCTGAGAAAGGATCTGCCCTGAACGCCCCCCCGGGTATCTCGTTGAATCCATCGGTATCGAGAACTCTTTTCGCCTTCGCAGTGTTGTAGCCATACGGATCTTGGGCATACGTCTTCCATCCCGAGGCAGAATACGCAGATGAAAAGAGGCCGGGACGAAGAGTCTCACCTAGGCCGCCCAAGACTTTGTTCAACACTTCTGATTGATTGAACGCGTAAAGCATAGCCTTGCGGAAGTCAGGTTCTCTAAGAGGCCAGTTCCTGAGATTCAATCCGATGTACGTAGAGTCGAAGCTTGGAATGCTGACCAACTTCACCTGTGTACTGTTCTGAATAGGTTTCAATGTCTGTGGATCGAACTGGTCAATTGGGAGAAGATCTACTTCGCCGCGCAGTAACCCTTGAACCGCGTTGGAAAGTGAGCCGTAAGGCTTCAGCACGACAGCGTCTTGACTCGAACGCCAAGGAGCCATCCACACGACCGTCACAGTTGAGACTATCACTATGAGCACTAGGCAGATAGCAATCAGAACGTTCCTTCTCAAGCCATTTCCCTCAGAGAAAACCAACCGTTAGGGTGTAGGATTCCGGATAGGCTGCGAAAGAATCTGCGCCGAAGAGAGTATTGTGAAGGACGAGTAGGTAGGTTCCTGGAACCAAATCATGCACAGAAAGAACCTCTTCCGGTCCGCCCGTTGTTGTGCTCCAGTAGAACTGGCCATTTCCCAGATACTTCGAATTAGGGTAATCTGAGGAAGCCACCAGATAACCCAGAGGACTTGTAAGATGCGCTTGTATGTTCGTGTTATTGTCAGACCACTTGAGGCTCAAGCTCACCTGATGAACCCCCTCGGGGACAACTAGCGCGAAAGTACGCCAGTCACCCGCCTCGTATCGCCAGCCCCAATCAAACGCGCCAAAAACGGCGTAGTTGTCATACGGAGTCTTACTCGAACCTTGACCGTAATCGCCTGGCGCTACTATCGGAACCATCACGGACACGGGTATCAGGCTATGTAAACCCCTATCGTCTACTGCTATGTATCCGCCGTAGACCCCCGGAGCAGCTGAGCCCGGAACATAAAGCGAAGCGGTGAGCATGTTCCCATTAACTTCGATGCTCGTGATCCAGTTCCACGAAGCCCTTCTATAGTATCGCACAACGAGTTCGAAAGGTACTGGGCCTGATCCTCCACTTGTCTGCAGTAGAATTCGCACTCGAGGAACTCCTTCGAATTTGTCCAGCGGCCTACTAACAGTGAGTTCTGAGGTTGTGCCTACTGGAGCGCCATTGTTGATCCTTCTAAGGGATCCATTTGAACCAACATCATACAACTGGGCGATCAGTAGGTCCTTTACACCCCAGGTTGACGCGTTTACGAAGTCAGAGAAGTGATAAACGAGCGTGACCTTCATCAAGTCTGTGCCTTCCGGGATTTCCGCCTTCGGCAGAGTAACCCAAGACACCTTCTCTGCAGTCGAATTTCGATAGGACTTGGATCCGATCAACTGCAATTGGAATGACTGGGCCTTCGGGTCGACGGCGTTATGCAAAGCAAAAGTAGCTGAGGCAGAGCCACCTGGGTTTACGATTCCGGCGAACCAATTGGCCGCCCTGATGGGCCCTTCGGGCAATGGTCGTTCAAGGTTCAACGCCCAAGAATTCCCGATGAGCCCGCGCACCGAGTCCCAAGTAGCATTCGATTGCAGATAGAATCGCTGAGGAAAGCGCGTATCTCTTCCCTCGGCGGCTCCCGCTACCGCGCTGTAAGCATCGACTCGTCCGGAGCCCTGGGTGAAAGGATCGTAGTTCAGATCGACCGCAGTACTTTGGAGTATTGATTTGACAAGATCCGGTCTAGGCGTTTCCCCATTATGCGTATCTCGATATTCCTGTATGAGAAGCGCTATCGCCCCGGCAGTCACTGGAGTGGCCATGCTTGTTCCCCCGAAAATGTCGTAAGCTTTGGTACCGTTACCGTAACCTGTGAAAGATGACTGATCTATGAAGCCGAACGCTCCCACATCTACGATATCCGGCTTTGGTTCTCCAATCGAGGTTGGGCCTCGGGCGCTCCATGGTACTACTTCGTCGTAACTTCCGGGCACTTCATGCTTTATTGTCAGAGCTGGTTGAGTGCGGTATGCGTAACTTGTCGACGCGCCTACTGAAATGGCTAGGGTCGATGCTGCCGGCGAGGTCATGGTTCCATATCCGAACCCTCCGTTGCCTCCCGCGATCAACATTACGGTTCCCGGATAGGCGGCATCCAAATAGTGTGGCAGACTGAATGCATCTGTAAGTTCACTCATGTAATCAGGGCCGAAAGTTGAGCCTAGATCCCATATGGGATCGGAGTCTCCCCAACTATTACTGATAATGTCGGCTCGGTGCTTGCCCGTGTACGTGAAGGAGAAGTCTACTGGGTTCCAGTCGAAGCCGGCCGCGTAGTACCAACCGAAAGTTACGTCACCTAACCAGAGCGCTTTCACTCCCATCACTTTCGCATCTGGAGCAATGCCAGGCATCGAAATGAAAGTACCATTGTGGTAAATGTCACGCTTTAGTACGCCTCGAGAAGCCGCGTCAGAAGCTGTGCTTGTGCCATGGCTCTCGAAGTCAAAGAAGACGTTAATGAAATCCCCCTTTGGATCAATGGGTGGAAGGAGCGAATAGTAATGCCCGGTTCTTCCGCTCAAGTCAATTCCAAAGCCTAGCAATCCCGCGCTGAAGTCGGGTACACCATCCCTGTCAGTGTCTGAGCTGATTAAGTCAGTACCGCCAATCTTGTGTGGAGTTTCGTCCGCAAAACTGTGATCGTTCCAAACTGAGTTTGGCTTGGGCCACTGAAGCCCAACACCCAAGGACTGTCGTGCCTCATCGTTCAATTTCTCTCCGTGCTGTGCTAGGAAATTGTAGTAGGCTGTAGACATGTCGACCATTACAGTGTCGTAGACGTTTGGCGTCGTGGAATCTACGACGACGACTGGAAAGTTGATTGTGACCGTATCGCCTGACACCACATCTTGAACTACTTCACGGAGAATTCCGAAGTGGTAGTTCCCTGACTTTGAGAGAACATTAGGCGCACCGTAGTCATAGTGAAGTGTTACTGCCTCGACTGACGGAATCGCGCTATCGGTCTGAATGTAACTTGCCGCGTTCCATACATCAACCGACAGGCCTCGGGTCTTCAGAACATCGCCTTCTCGATGAACGACGAGGCTAGTTATTACGAAACCTTGTCCATCAGCATCAAAGGAAATCGCTTGACCTGAAGAATCTCGGGCTACCGCTTGCTGAAGATCTGGAATGGTGAAGTCTGTTCCGGTATCCACTACCGCGATCGTCACGCCTTTGCCAGAAACTCCGAACTGATTCGCTCGATCCGCGCCGATGATCTGCCTCACGCGATACATGTCAGCAGCCAAGCCCTGCCGGTATACTTCAGGATCCGGTTTCATCTGATCGAAACCAAGTCTCATATCAGGAAAGACATGGCTCACGCCGGGTCTACTTCCAAGTGAAAGCAAGGAACTTCTCTTCACTTCTCCGTAAACGAAGAGTGGAGTGGTCGGTCGACCGATAGGGTGCCTACTCGACAGCAGGCCATCGACAGTCGACATTCCATATCTAGGCTTGAGGGCGACAAAAACGTATACTGAATCGCGATTGGCGTGAAGACGAACGTCACTTACTCCATTAAGGTAGTTCAGAAGAAACGGGTTGAGCTTCGAGAGCGTCTCCTCTCCACTTAGTGCTGAGCAGGCGCTTATGGTCGACCCAAGCAAGAGCACTAGAACTAGCACACCAAGAATCTTCGCTGAATACAAACAGATCTGAACCCCGTCATTCTCATGAATATTTCAAGTTTGTTGCGAAGCGATCGATCGCGTACTGTCTTCCCTTGAAGAAGCCTCGGACCTACTTCGAATTGTAAACTATGATGCTCACAGGAACACACGCCTTGCAAGTTCGCAAAGGTTAGGCCGGATTGAACGCTAACGATTTTCGAGAGCTCGTGGGAATGATGGTGGCTGTTGCCGGTATGTTCATGGTCGCCTTTGCAGAAGACTACGCGATACCAATTCTTGACTCGTTGGCTGACGGATTCTGGGTCAATGGATTTTTCGGACTTGGCCTGATAATTATTGGCACGCTAATCACGGTCATAAAACGGTAACCGGATTGTCCGTCAACAGGCAAAAGCGATGTGACTGGCGTCGGTCCTTCAGCAGCAAACTCAATTCTAACCAAGAACGAGCCAATCCATGTCCGTCTTTATGCGCCATGTAAACAACAAACGTTAAGTTCAACCTATTGCTTTCATCAGGCTGCACACGCGTGTCCTGACCTTGCCATATTATGACATATCATGTGAATGAACGTCCACTTCTTGGCAACAGAGCTGGACACTTGTTTACCGAATACCTCAGAGATGTTATATTCGTTGATTATGCTAATTATTGAGTTAGTATTGACTGACATTGTAGGTGAAGAAACTTGGTTAGAGTCGGATATTTCGAAGGAACTGATCCGCTCCTGTTGACGAAGCTTGCGGCTGAAGGCATTGAAACACTTCCAGTAGCAAATACTTGGGACGGCCACGGAAAGCCAATCAACCATCTCAGCAAAGGCGAAGTGAATGTGGTGGTCGGATACTTCCACAAGGTCATACCTACTGAGGAGGCGCGCACTTCAATGTTCGAGCTTATGTTGGACAATATGCTCGCCGCATGCAAAGCGTACAGCATACCTGTCCTGCTCATCGCGCCAAACACACTACGCGACAAGGCCAAGAAGCTTCTAGGCGATACTGGACCGAATGTGCACGTCGTCGCTCCAGACGAACTTGAAGCCGAAATCAGAAAATACTTCTAGAGTGCCTTGGAAATATCCATCGCGCAGATTCCACTCTGGTCTATATAGTCAATAAGAAAAATCTATAACATTAATCGCTCATCGCGCCGCTGAGGAGCACGCTTTGCTGAACTCTGGAGACATAGCGTGGGTTACTGCTGCCACTCTATTGTCATGATAATGACTCCGGCGTTGGGCTTCTTCTATGGTGGACTGGTTAGGAGAAAGAACCTTGTCTCCACCATAGTGCAATGCTTGGCAATCTTCGCGGTTGTCAGTCTGGTTTGGGCCCTATGGGGCTACAGCCTAGCGTTGGGTCCTTCAGTGAAGGGAGTCATCGGCGACCTATCCGACATCGGCTTGAACAACGTTGGGGCTGCGCCCAATCCGGGGTACTCGTCAACAATTCCAGAACTACTTTACTTTGCATTCCAGTTGAAGTTCGCAGCGATCACTCCAGCGCTGATCATAGGAGCGTTCGCTGAAAGAATCCGATTCAAAGCGCTTCTGATCTACATAGTTCTCTGGACGACGCTCATCTACGCTCCAATCGCTCACTGGAACTGGGCAGTAGGCGGCTTACTAAGATCGATGGGCGTAATCGACTTCGCCGGCGGTCTAGTCGTGCACACAGCCGCAGGTGTTTCAGCTGTAGCGGCAGCGTTTGTCATCGGTAGGAGAAAAGGACTGGATCCGAAGAAGGAGATGAGACCCAACAATATCCCCTATGTGATTCTTGGTGCTTCAATACTCTGGTTCGGGTGGTTTGGTTTCAACGCTGGAAGCGCCCTCGCGGCAGACGCACTGGCTGTTAACGCTCTGGTGGTTACGAATCTAGCAGCTGCTGCAGCTGCCGTTAGTTGGATGCTAACTGACTGGGTTAGAAAAGGGAAACCATCAGCCGTGGGCATTTCGGTTGGCGCCGTCTGCGGTCTAGTCGCAATCACCCCGGCTTCAGGTTACCTCGGCCCAATGCCTTCGATAATAATCGGCTTGGCAGCGGGGGTACTGTGTAGCTATGTTGCGAGTTGGCGAGCAAGGACGACGCTCGATGACTCGTTGGACGTGTTCGCGTGCCATGGGGCTGGGGGATGTGGGGAACAATAGCCACCGGCCTCTTCGCTTCCACAGCCATTAATGCTGCCGGGCCGAACGGCCTGTTTTATGGAAATCCATTGCTGGTTGGCATCCAAGCACTCGCGGTGATAATAGTTGCCGTCTTCGCTTTTGTAGGCTCCTACGCATTGCTGAGAGTCATCAACGTCTTCACGCCAGTTCGAGTGAACGCGAAGGAAGAGGACGCGGGACTAGACATTAGCCAGCATGGCGAGGCAGCCTACGAGTAATTCCAACTCGTACGCAAATGTTAGCAAGAATAGTCATCAATTAGCCCTGAGTCCCGATTGGAATAATGGCTTCAAACAGTCCCAGTCTGTGCGCGCACTGGGAAATGACGGTTCAATCTGCTCGCAACGATGGATCTGACTAGATCCTTTCTGTGAAGAGCGCAGTGGAGTTAGGCCAGATGTTCGGCTCCTAGGAGGTGATTTCTTGAATAGACTGACCAAGCGATCGGGAGAACTGGAGGAATTTAGCGAGGCTAAGCTGAGAGCTTCCTTGACCAATGCCGGTGCCAGTGAGGAGAACGCGAGAAAGGTTTGCGAAATAGTCGCACGTAGCGCAAGGGAAGGCATGCAGACCGCGGAGATCAGAAGACTAGCAGCAAGCGAACTTGCCAGATGGGACAGTACCGCCGCACAAAGATACGAAGAGTTCACGAGACGCTGAAAAACTGAACCAAGAGCTTAACTTGGAGCTGACATTCCCGTTTTCTTGTCCACCTTACAGTATTTGGGCCAATGTTTTCTCAACATCATTTGACCCGCTCGGGAGAAGCACTCCGAAAATCTCGCTTCGTACCAAAACACTCTGTTGGACAGGCTTGGCGAATACGTCAGATGTTTTGGGCCGCGCCACGGGTAGGTTATCGAATTCTCCGTCTCTCGATGCGTGGGTAACTATTGGTGCAAACATGCTGATGTGAACTCTGACTTTTTGTGGGTCACGCGGCGGGGACACACCATATGCCGGGTTAGAGATAGCCAATCCGTCTTCATATTCTAATTCAGTTGGCGACCATGGAAACTTATGTCTAAGATCCGCGAACGTGTCCCTCAACGGAGTATGCGGTTAGGTGGAGGATTATTGGAGATTAGTGGGGATACAATCCTAATCACTGGCGGGGCAACTGGTATAGGGTTTGCGCTAGCTGAGAGATTTGTCAGTGCGGGTAGCGTGGTAGTTGTGTGTGGGCGACGTAAGAGTAAGCTGCAGGCCGCCAAACAGAAACTCCCCACGCTTCACATCATACAGTGCGACGTTTCCGTTGAATCAGAGAGGAGGAGGTTGGTCCGTTGGGCCACAACGCGTTTTCCAACCCTCAACATATTGATCAACAATGCCGGAATCCAGCGGCAAATGGACTTCACCTCACCAGCAGTGACCAAACTCCCATCCTCCAAAGACGATGAAGTAACCATAAACCTCACCGCGTACATACGCCTCTGCGCACTCTTCACACCAAAACTTTCGAAGAGAAAAGAGGCAGCCATCGTGAATGTCTCGTCAGGGCTGGCATTTGTGCCGATCGCAACGATGCCAGTCTACTGCGCAACCAAAGCCGCCATTCACTCCTTCACCACCTCACTACGCCATCAACTCCGGAACACATCCGTCCGAGTGTTCGAGGCAGTTCCGCCGACCACTGACACCGAACTTGATGCAAGCTTCGCAGGCGAGCAGGAAGAAGCATATCGAGGAATCAACCCGCAGGAGGTCGCCGCGGCGATCATAGAAGGCATAAAGGCAGACAAGGAAGAGATAATCGTAGGTGAAGCGCAGGGACTCTATCAAGCGGCGCTGCGGGATCCTAAGGCCATATTCAGCCAGTTGAACGACTAGCATAAGATTGACTTTAGATCAAGGAGAAAACAAATAGTTAACCCTGACACAAAATCCAAAGGCTCGCAATCCTCCATCAGGATGAACAGTGACCTGTCACCTGTATATCCCTAGTCGGGTGCAAGCAATCGTAAGAGGCGCGAAGGCGCCATGAATCCAGATAGGATCTTTGGTAACTGTTCCAATCTTTTCCACGGTTAGGATTGCTATATCGATTGCATCCGCAGTCGTTGCGTTTTCGCTTTACCGCTTCTATCGCGGCGGACTGTTAGCGAAAGTTCGGCCCGTCTTCATGGTTGCCGTACTCTTTCAAGCGGTGGCTGGCATGGGTGAAATGGTTGACGTCTTGGGCAACTGGTCGATGGGCGATAATATCGAGAGAGTATCCGACATAATTTCTGTGCTGGCACTTCTCTGGTTCACGTTAGAATTGCGGCGCGTTTGGGTGAAGATGAAACCTTGACAGAACCATTTCGTTTAGATCGCGAGAAGGGTGAGATGTGGATTGAGGGAAAGCGTCACGTGGCAATTGATCTTGCTGTGTTCTGTCGTAGGCTTGATTCCCTCGTTGGTGTTCAAGTGGCTGAAACCATTGTGAACAATGTCGAATATTGGCTTGGGAGAGAAGAGGCTGAAAATACACGAAAAGAGTATCCACAATCAACGGCACAAGAAGTACTCAACCGCATCAAGGAAACCGATGGAGTATCAGGCGTAGGCATCGTGGAATTGAAGTTTCTCGACTCGGGCGCCATTCAATTTCAAATCTACAACCCAGCGATTACAGCCACGAGTGGAGCTGGTAAATCAATCCTTATCTCCTACTGGTGTGGAGTTCTCAGCTATCTTTTCAATACGGATTATGACGCAGGCGATTTGCTTAATGACAAGGAAACAAATCGTCTGACATGTCTGTTAAACCCTAGGTCAACCTGAACGTCAACCGGACGGTAGCATTGGAAATTTCGCCTACCATCAGACATTAGGGTAACGTTACGTCAAAGAGGGCAAGGCTACCGTAAATGGGACTTTGCCTGACGGAGGATTCGGACTGAGAGTATGGAGCCTCGGGCTAGCTTTAAACCGTCATTTAAAACCGTCAACCAAGCAAACTCTCAGCTTGAATTCGGCTTAATCTGAGCTGAAAGCAAGCAAAATCCGAGCGCAAAATCAGCACGTCAGTTGAATTTCACGCCGACGAACATTCCTATTGCTGTAGCGGACGTCCAGAGACTATAAGCTCTCCAACATACGGATAATGGACGGAGTGGAATGAAATCTGAGACTTGATCATATGGAGGTGATTTGATTGGCAAAGAAATTCAAGTGCGCCGATATCGGCATGAATTGCGGCTACGAAGAGACTGCAAATACGACAGAGCAACTCATGCCCAAGATCGCTGCTCACGCCAAGAACGCTCACGGAATGACCGAAGTGCCCAAAGAGACTATGGCGAAGATCAGCGCAGCAATCAAGGACATCTGAGAATCCCGTTTCTCAGATTCCCTCCCACTCTCTATCCTGTTAACTATTCTTCCGGAGCAGAAAACACTACTCATGATTTTCTTCGTTTGGTTACTCCGCGAACGACGACTGCACATTGGACTCCCTGATAACCCAGACCGTGCGCCAGTCTCGCTTGGTCTACTGGCGTGTTGGGTGATTTTGCCAGCGGGTTATTAACGTACCAAGCGTCTTCTGAATATCCTGTCAGGGCAACCCAATGCGGTAGTGCTTCCTTTTCTCCAAACAGTGATGTGCTCGTCAGCAAGATTGGAATGTGCGATCTCTTCAAAATAGTCTTCAGCATGGGCAGTACAATCGTGCGATTGACATTTTCCAGTCCCATGTTTCGAAACTTCATTTTGGTGTCGTTGTATAGTAGTTCCAGAACTTCTTTGTCGACGTTCGGAATCTTGTCGGCGATCTCATCTACGAAGGAATGTCGTCGAGATACTCCCATGGTGTATGCGGAGAACCCCCGCTTGACCGCAGCTACGGCCAGTCCCTCCTTGCTGGTTCCGTAGCTCTCGACAAGGTTTGATTCACGCCAAATATCCAATTCGAGTCCTCGGTTAAGGTGGATTGAAGGTTGGAAGAACTTCATCGCCATCATCAGGCTTGCGGGTCCGCAGGTGAATTGAGAAGCCTGCCTATAGAACGGGACCTGAAGAAGCAAGGACTTGCTGGCGTTCATTCGAACCGCTTCTCTCTAACCAGAACATATACGTGTGCTGGAGATTACAATATCTCTCAGATTCCCCAAGGGTTAAGTGAATGCGTACGGAGTTGTGATGAGGCAGTATGAGCACAATTTCTCTTCGTCCTATAGGAACGGTGAAGGTTGAGGCTTCCGATGACGAAATAAGGGGACGGAAGCGTGAAGTTAACTGCGAGTCGAGAATAGAGGTATATCCAGAATTCCAAGATGCGTTAGATGGCTTAGCTGGTTTCTCGCATATTTTCGTGTTGAGTTACCTCAGCAAGCTTAGACCAGATCAGATCGGTGTTCTAAAGGTAAAGCCAAGACGATTGCTGAATAAAGGATTCAAGTTAGATGAGCTGCCCTTAGTCGGAGTCTTCGCCATCGACTCTCCGACGAGACCAAACCCCATTGGTCTGAGCTTAGTGAAATTGCTGCGCATCAACGGACGGGATCTCTTCGTCTCTGGACTTGACCTGTTCGATGGAACACCGGTTTTGGACATTAAACCCTACCGAGGCGATTACAGAGTAGACCATTACGAGCTTGCAGAATGGTATCGCCTGCTTCGCAGTAAGGCAGGGGAGGATGTCTAAAATTCGGAGTTGTTGGAAGAAGCCTTACTAGTGTTCTTTGCTATCGGTGGATTCGGTCAGCGTGATCCACGAGCCGACCATCAATGAAAGCTTTCGCTGCCTCGTCGATCAACTTGATGTCAGTTACGATAGGCTGCATCCCTTGAGAGCGAATTGCTTCATACGCGCCTGCACCCATTCCTCCAGCCACCAAGATTTCGCAGTCGGTGATAGGATCAATCATCATGTTGTGTCGGTGTTCCGCTTCCGGCCCTGAGCCATGATTATGTTCATGATTACCTAGGTGACGTTGGCCTCCGAAATTCATGTGGCCTACTT
>Ga0315281_10003078_pt1 | contig 24557 bp, 21 predicted proteins | sample YL17G07_0_MG_FD_204540 | JGI IMG/M metagenome (GOLD analysis project Ga0315281, IMG submission 204540) | Sediment microbial communities from Yellowstone Lake, YNP, Wyoming, USA - YL17G07_0 | ecosystem: Environmental > Aquatic > Freshwater > Lake > Sediment | place: USA: Wyoming | collected... | reverse complement strand
CGGAGGCACATATCATGGCAAAACCGAAATATCGCGACTCTCTCATCTGGGGGATCATCCTCATCGTCGTGGGCGGGATCTTCCTCATGGAAACCCTTCATGTCCGCGTCTGGCATTACGTCTGGCGCCTGTGGCCCGTGATCTTCATCGTCTGGGGAGCCAATAAGCTCTATTACGGGCTCAAGGAAAAGGGCCAGGGCAAGCCGGAGCCCCCCGCGCCGGCCCGGGACTAGGGCCATGAGATTCAGGGAAGTTCTCCTCGTCGTCTTCCTCCTTGCGGTGGGGGTCGTCATCTACCAGGCGCAGACGGGGCGATGGGACCTCCACTTCGGATGGAATGACGACGGCGTGTTCGGCTGGGGGGGGAAGGAATACGCGTTCGAAGAGGCCCAGGTCATCGATGGGCCCCTCCCCGCCGCCCTGGAAATCACCAACAGCCACGGCTCGGTCGAGGTCCGCGGGGCGGACCAGGAGACCGTCCAGCTGACCTTTAAGAAGAAGATCTGGCGGCGGGACGAGGCCGATGCCCGGGAAGTCGACGGCAAACTCAAGCCCGTGATCAAGAAAACGGCCGACCGCCTGTCGATCTCCACGAACCGGGATGAATTCACGAAACGGAATTTCGAAACCGGCTTCGTCCTGGTCGTCCCGCGCCGCATGATCGTGGCCGTCACGAATTCCTACGGCCCGGTGAAGGTCGAGGCCGTCAAGGAAGCCATGGTCGATAACCGCCACGGCCGCGTCGCGGTTTCCGATATCGAAGGCCCCTGCGGCATTGAATCCTCCTATGACGAGATCCAGGTCATGAACGCCAGGGCCAACTGCCAGGTCCTCGGTCATCACTCCGACCTCAGGATCCTCGGCGTGGCCGGCGACCTGCGCGCGGAGACCTCGTACGGCGAGGTCCGCTTCGAGGACATCGGCGGCAAGGCCGACGTCATAGGTACTCATGCCCCCGTCGACGGACGGCGGGTCAAAGGGCCGGTTTCCGTGGAAACGTCTTATGAAAGGATTTCCCTCACCGACGCCGGCCCGGTCCGTGTTCAGGCCCATCACTGTCCCGTCGAGGCCGTGGACATCCATGGAGACGTGGATATCCAGACGTCCTATGAGCCCGTCAAGGCCCGGAATGTCCAGGGTAACTTCACGGTCAACGGCAACAACGTCGAGGTGACCGCGGCGGGCGTCAAGGGTCAGGAAATCAATATCACGTCCTCCCACGAGAACGTCGACATTTCGGACTTTTCGGCCAAGGTGACGATTTCCCTCCGGCATGGGAACACCGTCCTCAGCCCGTCCGCGCTGAAGTTCCCCGTGGATGTCCGGAACGAGTACGGGAGCATCGAATTCTACTGGCCGGCCGGCGAGACTTCGCCGCTCGAGGCTCAGACCAGGGGCGGCAGTATCAAGTGGGGCCTGAGCGGAAAGCCGTCCGTCGAAAAAACGAACGGCACCTCGCTCGTCAAGGCGTTCGTCGAGAACTCGGACAAGCCGGGCGTTTACCTGTCCACGACCTACGGAGATATCCGGATCGACGAAAAAAGCCGCTAATTCACAAGAAACGAACTTTTTCCGGGCGGCCGGTTCCCTGCGGGGGCCGGCCGTTTTTTTAGGGGTGGCGGGATTTCATCTGGTAGATGCGCTGGGTGATAATGCCGTTGACCTTGATGTTGAGATACGAGATCAGGTTGGTCACGTCTTTCTTGTACTTCGTGACGTAGCGCACGAAATCGGAGTGCTGCTTGGACCGGAGGAGGGTCTCGAACTCCCCGACCTCGTCGTGGAGCTCGATGACGAAATGGTTGATGGCCCGGTACTGGGCGTTGACGTCGATCAGGTCCTTGCCGGAGAGCTTGCCGAACTCGAGGTGCGGCGGAAGGCTCTGGAGGATGAGCAGGGCTTCGTTGTGGAGCTCGTTGACGGATTCCCCGATTTCCTGGAAGTAGGAATTGAATTCCGACGGTTTCTTCAGCTTGGACTCGGCCCGGGCGACGAGCTTCTCGTACTGCGCCTTGAGCGAGATGAGGGAGTCCTTGACGCCGAAGTACTTGCGGCCGGAGCCGAACAGGTCCACGAAATCGCGGCCGATGTAGATCTTGTCCTCGTAGTGCGTCGTCAGCTCTTGCGCGGAATGGGTGTAGAACTTGATCTCGAAGCGCCGGCCCTCGGAGTCCCGTTCGCGGAACCTGGCCAGGACGAGGCCTTTGTTCTGCTCGATGAAGTAGCTGCTGACGTCGATCAGGACGGAATAGGCGGCCAGGTTCTGGACGACGGCCTCCTTGAGGTAATCGAGGAGGCTCTCCTTGCGGGCGATGAAGTCGAGGATGGTTTCGTCGGCCATCGGGTTCAGGACGGAATAGCTGGGCGAGATGAGGTAAAGAACGGGGCCGCTTCCGAGCTCGAGGTGCAGGTTTTTGAGGACGTGCTGATAGAGGTCGTCGAGGAGCACGGGCTTGATCTCGGGCAGGCCGGCCTGGTCGAGTTTGAGGAGTTCGTCGATTTCGTTCATGGGATGTCTTAGCGCCGGGCTCATCGTAACACCCGCGGGAAAGGAAAGTCAACGGGGCGCGGGCCCGCTTGCATTCCCCGGGCCGGTCGGAAATAATAGCGGCTTCAAGGAGGAGGACATCATGCCCCGAACGAGACGCCCGGCAAGGGTCGTTGTTTTGGTCATCGCCCTGATGATTCTGACGTCCGCGGGATTCAGCGGGCTCACGATCGCCCGCGGAGGAAAGGCCGTGGCGTCGGTCGTCGTGGGAGCGGCGGCCACGGATACCGAGCGGCAGGCCGCGGCCGAGCTCGCGCTCTTTCTGCACCTGGTCACGGGGGCCGACTTCCCGGTCGGGGCCACCGCGGCGGATGGGTCCGGCGGCCGGCTTTTGGTCGGAGAAGAAGCGGCCAGGCTCGCCGACCCGTCTTTCTCCAGCAAGACCCTCGCGGCGGAGGAGATCGTCATCCGTTCGGCGGGGAATGATGTCATCCTCGCGGGCGGCACGCCGCGCGGCACGCTCTACGCGGCCGTCACGTTCCTCGAGGACGTCGTCGGCTGCCGCTGGTGGACGGGGACCGCGAGCCGCATCCCCTGGAAGCCGAACTTGAGCGCCGGACCGCTCTCCGTCCGGTACTCCCCTCCCCTCGAATATCGCGAACCGTTTTGGTATGTCGCGTTCGACGACATCTGGTCCGCCCGGAGCAAGGCCAACGGCATCCGCTCCGGGGGGAACGACCTCTACGGCGGGCGGCAGGTTTATGAAGGCTTCGTCCATACCTTCTATCCGCTCATCCCGCCCGATAAATACTTCAAGGACCACCCGGAATGGTTCAGCGAGATCAAGGGGAAGCGCACGGCCGAGGACGCCCAGCTCTGCCTGACCAACGAGGAGATGCGCCGGGAGCTGGTCAAAAACCTCAAGGAGAGGCTGCGCCTCAATCCCAAAGCCACGATCGCGTCGGTTTCGCAGAACGACTGCTTCAATCCCTGCACCTGCCCGCGCTGCCGGGCCGTGGACGAAGAGGAAGGGAGCCCGTCCGGCCTTCTGCTGCGCTTCGTCAACGCGGTCGCGGCCGACATCGAAACGGAATTCCCGGGGGTTACCATCGACACCCTCGCCTATCAGTACACCCGGAAGCCGCCGAAGGTCACCCGGCCGCGGGAGAACGTCATCGTCCGGCTCTGCAGCATCGAGTGCTCGTTCAGCCGGCCGCTCGACGACGCGCGGAACAAGGCGTTCTACGACGACCTCCAGGGCTGGTCGGCGATCGCCAAGCGGCTCTTCATCTGGGACTACACGACCGACTTCTCCCACTACGTCCAGCCCCACCCCAATCTCCAGGTCCTGGGCCCGAACATCCGGCTCTTCGTCCAGAATAACGTCCACGGGGTCTTCGAACAGGGCGCTTATCAGTCGTGGGGCTCGGAGATGGCCGAGCTCCGGGCCTGGATGCTGGCCAAGCTTCTCTGGAACCCGGCGCTCGACCCGTCGAGATTGCGGGCGGAGTTCATCAGGGGATATTACGGACCGGCGGCCGGTCCTGTCGCGGACTATACGGCCCTGCTCGAAAGGGCGGTCTTATCGGCCGGGGATAATCTCGGCTGCTACTCGCCGCCCGAAGCCAAGTTCCTGTCGCTGGATACCCTTGTCCGGTCCTGGGACATCCTGAAAAAAGCGGAGCGCAGGGCGGGGGGTTCGATCGAATACGCCAGGCGCGTCAAGCGGGTCCAAATGCCTGTCGCTTACGCGGTGTTGGCCAAATGGGACGAGCTGCGGAAGACGGCCGGTGACGGAAGAGCGGCCTGGCCCTGGCCCGGGAACCGCGAGGAGTTGCTGGACTGGTTCCTCAAGTCCGCGCGCGCCGAGGGCGTCACCATGATCTCTGAGTGGCAGACCCTCGACGACTGGGCGGCAAAGGGCGGCCGAGCCAAATAGCTATTTCGGTGACATATAACTAAATACCGAAATAGGCGCAAGTCCCATTCAGTGTATCTATTTGGGTTTCCCAATAATATTAAGAATAAGTGCAACAGTGAAGGCTCTACTCCATCTTTTGCACACTGTATTTAGTTGTGGGCGACCGTAATTATTGCGGGACCGTTATTTTCTAATTTAAAGAAAATAGATTACTTAGCCTGGGGTTGGGCTTAGACAAAGCGACAGAATGCAGATTTGACCCGAATCCTGCTAATCCCGTGTGTGCCTATTTCGGTAATCAGTTGTGTGTCACCGTAATTGTTTATTGCGCGCGGAAGTCCGGCTCGGGCTGCGGCTTGTTGCCCAGGATTTTCTCGATCTTCTCCATCACAGCGTCCGTGAGGAGCTCCACGGCGTCAACGGCCTTCATGTTCTCGACGACCTGCTCGGGCCTCGAGGCGCCCGTGATCACCGTGCTGACGTCCGGATTCTTGAGGCACCACGCGAGCGCCATCTGCGGCAGGGCGATCTTCAACCCGGCGGCCACTCGCCCCAGCTTTCGCACCTTCTCCAACTGGTCCTGGGCGCCCGGTCCTTCGTACCGCTTTCTCAACCACTGGTAACCCCGGAGCGACAGCCGCGTCCCTTCGGGGACCCCGCCCAGGTACTTGCCCGTCAGAAATCCGCTGGCCAGCGGGCTCCAGACCGTCGTCCCGAGCCCGAAGTCCCGGAACAGACGGCGGTATTCGCTCTCGACACGGTCCCTGTGAAACATGTTGTACTGGGGTTGCTCCATGGTCGGCGGGACGAGCCGTTCGCGCCGGGCGATATGGCAGGCGTCCCGGATCTCCTCGGCGGACCATTCGCTCGTTCCCCAATAGAATGCTTTGCCCTGGGCGATGAGGTCGGACATGGCCCGGACGGTTTCCTCGATCGGCGTATCCTTGTCGGGCCTGTGACAGAACAGGAGGTCCACGTAGTCCATCCGGAGCCGCTTGAGCGAGGCGTCCGTCCCTTCGATGATGTGCTTGCGCGACAGGCCGTTGTCGTTCGGACCCGGGCCGCCCCAGAAAATCTTCGTCGACACGACGAGGTCGCTTCTCTTCCACCCGAACTTTCTGACGAGCGTTCCCAGCATGGTCTCGGCTTTGCCACGCGCGTAGGCTTCGGCCGAGTCGAAAAAGTTCACCCCGGCCTCGAAGGCCGCCTTCAAGCACGCCCCGGCCGCGTCCTCCCCGATCTGGTCGCCGAACGTCACCCACGTCCCGTAGGACAGGGCCGAAATCTTGATTCCCGACTTCCCGAGAAAACGGTATTCCATGAGTCCCGCTCCTTCTTCGAATCGCGTTTTCCCTATTATACCTTTTGTCTTTTCTTTTTTCCGTTTCCCTGAAATTCGCCCCGCTCGGCGGACGCTTCACTCCGCCGCGCCCCGCCCGCCAAGGCCACTCGCTCCGCAAGCGTCTTGAATTAAACCCGCCGGGGAGCTAGAATAACGGTCTTTGTCGATCTTCCGATAGGACATGAAGCTCAGGACGATGACGATCCGAAGGACTCTATATGCGCTCGCGGCGCTTCTCTCCCTCCTGGCCTTGCCCGGGCTGGCCGCCGTCGAGCTCAAGGCCATCCGGGTCGCCCACGGGCCGAAAATCGACGGCCTCCTCTCCGACCCGGTCTGGAGCGAAGCCGTTCCCTTCTCCGCCTTCCGGATGGTCGAACCCCAGCCCGACCGGGAACCGAGCGAAAAAACCGAGATCCGCATCCTCTTCGACGAGGCGAACCTTTACATCGGCGTTTTCTGCTCGGACAGCGAGCCCGGCCGGATTTCGGCCAATTCCCTGGCCCACGACGCCGGCTCCTCCTCCGTCATGGGATACGGCAGTTACGGACACATGCCGCAGAGTTCGAGCGAAGACGTCATCCGCGTCCTCCTCGACCCCTTCCAGAATAAGCGCACGGCCTACATCTTTTCCGTCAACCCGCGGGGCGCGCCCTCGGAAGGCCTGATCACCGACGGACAATCCAGCCTCAACTGGGACGGGATCTGGGAAGTTCGGGCCCGGATTCTCGATAACGGCTGGAGCGCTGAAATGGAGATCCCTTTCAAGACCATTTCGTTCAATCCCGGGCTCGACACGTGGGGGATCAACGTCGAGCGCGCCATCGCCCGCAAGGTGGAGGTCATTCGGCTTTCGGGGACGGGCCGGGACAGCAATTTCTATAATCCGATGGAGGCGGCGGCGCTCCGGGGCATCCAGGGCGTCAAGCAGGGGCTCGGGATCACCGTGCGGCCCTACGGCCTGGGGAGCCTCGACAAGGTCCAAGCCGTCCCTGGACCCGCCCAGAGCAAGCTCAACGGCGGGGTCGACGTCTATAAGAATTTCACGCCGAACCTGGTGGGCGTCCTCAGCGCCAACATGGATTTCGCCGAGACCGAAGTCGACGAGCGCCGCATCAACCTGACACGATTCCCCCTCTTCTACCCGGAAAAACGCATGTTCTTCCTCGAGGGCTCGGAAACCTTTAACTTCAGCTCGAGCGTCAGCTTCCAGCCGTTCATCAGCCGCTCGATCGGGCTGTTCGAGGGCCGGCAGATCCCCGTCCTCTTTGGGAGCAAGCTCTACGGGAAGATCAACGGGACAAACCTGTCGATCCTCGACGCCCAGACAGGCAACTCCGGGGACCTGACCGGGCGGAACTTCCTGGCCGCCAGGATGACCCAGAACATTTTTTCCGAAAGCAAGGTCGGCTGGATCTTCACGAACGGCAGTTCGACGGGCGCCAGAAATTCCCTGCTCGGCGTGGACTTCCAGTATTCGACTTCAAAGTTCAACGGAAACAAGAACCTCATGCTGGCCGCCTGGGGCGCCTATAACTGGAACGACGAACCGGGTCGCCATCACGGTTTCGGCTTCCGGGCCGGCTATCCCAACGACCTATGGAGCATCCAAAGCACGTACGCCTGGTACGGCGAAGGTCTGGACCCGGGGCTCGGCTACATGATGAGGCAGGCCATGCAGACCGGCTTCCTCATGGTTTCGTACCAGCCTCGTCCGACGGGCGGGTTTCTGGCCGAGTTCGTCCGGCAGTTTTTCTTTTCGGCCAGCGGCGATTATTATTGGGACCTCCACGGGAACCTCGAAACGAGCCGCGTCAGCGCCACGCCCCTGTCGTTCCGGACCCATCACGGGGAGCAGTTCGGGTTCAGCGCGATCGCCAACCGCGACGTCCTGCCCGCGGATTTCACGATCGTCGACGGCATCGTGCTGCCGCCGGGCAGCTACAGCTTCACGAATTACCGCTTTGACTTGAGTTCGGCGACCCACCGGTCCCTGGGGCTCCAGGCCAGCTATACGTTCGGCCGGTTCTATTCCGGCCATTACAACGAGACGACGGCCGGGATAAGTTTCAAGCTCAAAGGCTACGCCACCTTTTCCATCAACACCGACCTCGTCCGCGGCCGCCTTCCCCAGGGGAACTTCAAGGAGGACGTCTACCAGCTCAAGGCCGACTTCTACATTTCCCCTGACCTGGGGCTTATGAACTACATCCAATACGACAATATCTCGCACCAGTTGGGGTGGAGCGCCCGGGTCCGCTGGCGCGTTTCCCCGGGAAACGACATCTACCTTGTCTACAACCAGAACTGGGAAAAACGGTGGGACCCGACGAGCCGATTGTACCCGCTTGAGCAGAGGGGCGTCCTCAAAATATCGCTATCGATCCGCCCCTGATTCCGAAATTGGGGACACAATACTAATTTCCGAATTTCCGGTCCCCGAGCCGCACGAAAACGGGGGCACGAAGCGAAATTCCGAGTTCCAGGCCGGCAAAAGCGCACGCCCCTCCTCCAATGGGAGGGCTACGACTTGAGCATGACCGGGGCGGCTATTTTTTCTTCAGCGCTCTTTGAATTTCGTAGGCGGCCCGCCGACCCGTGGAATGCCCGATGGTCTTGTCGGTGTTGAGCGGCGACGGCTTGTAGGGGATCTCGGGAGTGATCGTCTTGATCAGGTTGTGATCACTCCGGCGGAAAAGGTTGATCTCCGCGCGCACGATGCCGACGAAGCCGCTCTTCTTCGACAAGAACTTGCCCTCGACGACAATTGAGTTGGCGGCGTCCGCGTCGGCGACCGTGCCGCCTTCTTCGAAGACCTGCTCGGCCACTTTCGTCTTCGGGAGTTCTGCGCGCAGGCCCTCGTAGAATTGGTCGATGAATTCCTGGGAGAGTCCAAGCCCATCCGCCTGGGTGAAGTGCTTCACTTCGATCGTTTTGAGCGGCAGCTGGACATCCTGGGCCGCGAGGCTCGCGGCGAACAGGAAGGCGACGAGCAGGGACGCGAACACGGTCAGGCGCTTCATGCCGGCACTGTAAGTACGGAGCGATGATTTCATGGGCGACTCCTTTCCATGGACGGAATTTCAGCCATTATATTTCTTCGAGGCGCGCCGTCAACATCTGACTGTCTTCAGCGCCCACTCTTCAGATGAGCATCTAATGCACTTTAGTCGATCCACCGGCGAAAAGGGGACGTTTTATGGCAAGGCCGCCCGGATGCCGGGGACCTCCCTCTTTATCTACCTGTCGCTCCTGCCGTGATTCCGAAATTTGGGACACAATACTAATTTCCGATATATCGTTCCGCTATCCCGGCTGGCCCCGAGTGCGGTTCAACACTCGTGGCGATCGGGCTTGGGCGTCTTCGCTGGACGAGTTTCGTCATCAGTCCTCGCCCATGAGGCGGCGGACGAATTCCCTCGCCGCCCGGGACGGCGCCGGCGCGGGCTCCCATAGGTACACATTCAGGTCGATCCGGCCGGACGCCTCTACGGCCACGCCCTCCCTTTTTAGCAGGCGCCTCTGTTGCTCGAAGCCTCGGCCGCGGGGAAGCGATATCCCGCCCCGGCTGTTGATGACGCGATGCCAGGGAAGCCGGTCCTTGTCCGAGGAGGCGTGCAGGACACGCGCCACCTGCCGGGCGGCCTTATAGTCGCCGGCCAGCGAGGCGATCTGGGAGTACGTCGCGACCTGGCCGCGGGGAATGGCCTTGATCGCCTTCTTAACCCTGCTCTCAAATTCCACAGCCGTTCCCTCCAGCCAAATCTAATCGGGATGAGGCTCTGAGTCAAAAATAATCTTTGGTAATCATAAAAAGAACCGGACGGCGAAATGCCACGCGAATCCGATTCTTGGAAGCCGGACCATAAAATCGGAAATGAGTATTGTGTCCTCGAATGGGAATTCGAGCCGGCGGCGATAAATTCGGAAATTAGTATTGTGTCCCCAAATTGGGGATTAGGAACGGAAGGTCCAGGCGTCGGTGCCGTACCTCGAATCGCGCAGTTCGGCGATCGTCGCGCGGTCCTCCGGCCCCAGGGCCAGAGGCTCGAGCGCAACATCGAATGACTCGGCAAAACCCCGGCAGAACCTCTCGACCGCCCAACCGAAATCCACCGGCCGCCCCAGGGCTTCGGCGAGAGACGTCATGCCGGCTCCGGGCGCAGGCGACACGGCCGCTGACGGCGACGCCACGGCCGCCAGAAGACCGTCATCCTTTTCCAGGGGAATCGAGCCGTGCTGAAGAAAAGCGGTCCCGGTCCTCTTCTGGGCGCTGCCGATGATCTTCTTTCCGCCGATCTCGATCTCGTCACGGGCCGGCAGGGCGAAACAGGGCATGGTCCCCCGGATATAGGACGGCGGCGAGGCCTGGGCCATGTCCGGCGCGAGCCCCATGAGTTTCAGGCCGTTCATCAAGGCCCGGGAGATGAGCCGGTAGGACTCCCGCAGGGTTTCCGAGAAAACATCCGTGTCGGAAGAGGCCACCGCGTAGGTCACCTCGCGGTCGTGGAGGACGAGCTTGCCGCCCGTGATGCGGCGGACGATGCCGACGCCATGGCTCCGGCAGAAATCGGCGTCAACGACCTTGGACGCGACCTGGGAGTATCCCAACGAGGCGGTAGGCTTAACCCACTGATAAAAACGGAGATATGTGGCGGGCGTCGCCTCGACGCGTCGGAACAGGTACTCGTCGACGGCCATGTTCCAGTCGCCGGGGAGCGGGCCCGGCTCGATGAGCAGGTTCCAGGATCTCTTGTTCATTGGAAAAAAATGGAGCGGGCAATGGGACTCGAACCCACAACTCCCGGCTTGGGAAGCCGGTACTCTACCATTGAGCTATGCCCGCTCACGGACTCGCCGAAGGAACTGGAATTTTAGCATAAATCCCCGGCTTGTCAAAATTGCCCCCCGGATTCGTTGACACCCGGGGCCCCCCCCATTATAATCGGCTGGAACAAGCAAGAAAGAAGGACATCGCCATGGCCAACGAGCAAGCCCCGTCCAAACCGCCGGCCCCCGAACAGCCCACGCTCCAGGGAACGACGAAAATGGGCTCGACGAGCTTCTTCAACGGGACCCTGGAGGGCCACGAGGACACGGTCATCGAGGGCCGGTTCAAGGGAACGATCACCCTTCCCTCGAGCACGCTGACCGTGAGCCGCGGGGCCAAGGTCGAGGCCGACGTGCGCGTCCGAAGCCTGCTCCTCCATGGCGAGCTCACGGGCTCCGTCGGCGCCGGCGACCGGGTCATGATTTCCGAGACGGCCCGCATGAACGGCGACATCCGGACGGCCAAGATCAGCATCTCGAACGGCGCCCAGTTCAAGGGCAGCATCAAGATCGAAAAGGGCTGAGCCCGCCGCCAGCAAGAAGGGGTCAAATCTACGCAATGCCAATAGAAAAGGGAGCATTCTGTCTCCTCCTGAGGAAAACTGGCATTGCGTAGATTTGACCCCTTCTGATTCCCGCCAACTTGATGACCTCGCTCTGGTATAATACCCACTGATGCGCAGGTTTGAGCTCGTCTCCGGATTCACGCCCAAGGGGGACCAGGTCCAGGCCATCGACCGCCTGACCCAGGGGCTGGAATCGGGCGAGCGGCACCAGGTCCTCAAGGGCGTCACCGGCTCCGGCAAGACCTTCACGATGGCCAACATCATCCAGAGGGTCAACCGGCCCGTCCTGGTCATCTCCCACAACAAAACACTGGCCGCGCAACTTTACCAGGAATTCCGGCGCTTCTTTCCCAGGAACGCGGTCGAGTACTTCGTCAGCTACTACGATTACTACCAGCCGGAAGCGTTCATCCCCGCCTCCAACACGTATATCGCCAAGGAAGCGACCATCAACGACGAGATCGACCGGCTCCGGCTGTGCGCCACGAATTCCCTCTTCGCCCGCCGGGACGTGATCATCGTCGCCTCCGTCTCCTGCATCTACGGCATCGGGGCCCCGGAGACCTATTACGCGATGAGCTTCAGCCTGGCCAAGGACGAGACGATCACCCGGAAGATCCTCCTGGAGAAACTCGTCTCGATCCAATACGAACGGCTCGAAGGCGAATTCAAGCGCGGCAGCTTCCGCGTCCGCGGCGACATCATCGAGGTCTTCCCGAGCTACGAAGACTCGGCCTACCGGATCGAACTGGAGGACGGGCGCATCAAGGAGATGACGGCGGTCGACCCGCTGCTCGGAAAGAAGCGCGACACCCTCGACAAGGTCATGATTCATCCGCGGACGTTCTTCTCGACTCCGATCGAAACCCTCCGCGGCGCCGTGGGGGGAATCGAGCAGGAGCTCGCCGAGCGGGTCGAGCACTTCCGCGGCCGCGGCCAGTTCGTCGAAGCCGAACGCATCGAGGAACGGACGCTCTACGACCTGGAGATGCTCCGCGAATTCGGCTATTGCCCGGGCATCGAAAATTACTCCCGCCACCTCACCGGCCGGAACGCCGGCGACCCTCCCTACACCCTGCTCGACTATTTCCCGGATGATTTCCTGACCATCATCGACGAATCCCACGTCACGGTGCCCCAGATCGGCGGCATGTACTTCGGCGACCGCTCCCGCAAGTTGACGCTCATCGAGCACGGCTTCCGGCTGCCCTCGGCGCTCGACAACCGGCCCCTGAATTCCGACGAGTTCAACGGCCGGGTCAAGCAACTCCTCTATGTCTCGGCCACTCCCGGCGTCTACGAGCTCAAACAGTCGCCCGGCCACGTCGTGGAGCAGCTCATCCGGCCGACCGGCCTGACCGACCCCGAGATCGAGATCCGGCCGGTCAAGGGACAGGTCGACGATCTCATGGGCGAGATCCAAAACCGGGCCAAGAAGAACGAACGGACCCTCGTCACGACCCTGACCAAGAAGATGGCCGAGGACCTGACCCGCCATTACCATGAGCTCGGGCTGCGCGTCCGCTACCTCCATTCGGAGATCGAAACCCTGGACCGCGTCAATATCCTGCGGGACCTCCGCAAGGGAATTTTCGACGCCCTGATCGGCATCAACCTGCTCCGCGAGGGGCTCGATCTGCCCGAGGTCTCGCTCGTGGCCATCCTCGACGCCGACAAGGAAGGCTTCCTGCGCTCGGGAACGGCGCTCATCCAGACCTTCGGCCGGGCGGCCCGCAATATCTCGGGCAAGGCCATCCTCTACGCCGAGGTGATGACGGATTCCATGAAGGCCGCGATCGATGAAACCTGCCGCCGGCGCGGCATCCAGGAGGAATACAACCTCCGGAACGGCATCACCCCGCAGACGATCATCAAGGGGATCGACGAAGTCCTGACCAGTTTCTACGAGCGCGATTACCTGGATTACACCAGGATTTCCGAGGAGAAGGATATCTACCTCTCGCCGCTGAAGAGAAAGAAGCGCATGGAGGAGCTCGAGAAGCTTATGAAGGAGGCGGCCAAAGCCCTCGAATTCGAGAGGGCCGCCCAGTTCCGCGACGAGCTGACCAAATTGAAAAAGCGCGAGCTCGAGCTCGGGCTGTGAGGCCGCGTCTAAGCTGACGAGGTGACGGGGATGAGCGAACACGACGCCTTGAAAGCGCGGGCCGCTGAGCTCCCGGACAAGCCCGGCATTTATTTTTTCAAGAACGCCGCGGGCCGGGTCGTCTATATCGGCAAGGCCCGGTCGCTGCGGGATAGGGTCCGGACCTATTTCCTGCCCAACCCGGATTATAAGGTCAAGAATATCCTCCAAGAGACGGCCGGCATCGACTACATCCTGACGGGGTCGGAGAAGGAAGCCGCTTTTCTTGAAAACAATTACATCCAGCAACACCAGCCCCGCTTCAACCTGCGGCTCAAGGACGACAAAAGTTTTCCCTACCTCAAGGTGACGGCCGGCGAGAAATATCCCGGGATCTACTTCAGCCGCAAGGTCGGCGAGGGCCGCTCCCGCTATTTCGGCCCGTTCAGCCCGGCCCACAGGGCCCGCACCTCCATCCACCTGGTCAACAAGTATTTCCGGGTCCGCGGCTGCGAGGACCCCGTATTCCGGAACAGGAAGCGGCCGTGTCTCGAATACGACCTCAAGCTTTGCTCCGCCCCGTGCGTCCGGCTGATTTCCGAGGAGGCGTACCGGGGCGATGTCGAAAACGCCTGCCTGTTCCTCGAGGGACGGACCCGGGAACTGACCGGGGCGCTGAAGAACAAGATGGGGGCCGCGGCGGCCGCCCGGGATTTCGAGGAGGCCGCCCGATGGCGCGACATCCTCAGGACGATCGAGGATATCAAGGAGCGGCCGCGGGCCATTTCCATCGCCCTCGAAGACCAGGATGCCGTGGGTTTCGCGCGGCGGGGCGGTCAGGCCGCCGTCTATGTCTTTTTCATGCGGCACGGCAAGGTCCGGGATTCGGCGAGCGCCGTGCTCGCGGCGGGAGAAGACGCCGGAGACGGGGAGATTCTGGGGGATTTCCTGCTCGAATTCTACGAGGAACGCGAACGGCCGCCTCGCCTGCTCCTCCCCTTCCCGGTCGAAGGGCAAAGCCAGCTGGAGGGACTTTTGTCCGAACGAAAAAGGTCCGGAGCCCGCACGGCGGATGGGCCGCCGGAATCCATGATCGTGGTCCCCCGGTCGGGCAAGCGCCGCAAGCTCATCGACCTCGCCAACCGGAACGCGGAAGGCCTCCTCGACAGGAAAGAGCGGGAGAGCCTGCCGGTAGAGGAACTCCAGCGCGCCCTCGGACTGGATCGCCCGCCCCGGACGATCGAAGGTTTTGATATCTCCAATACGGGCGGCCAGGAATCGGTCGGCTCGATGGTCGCTTTCAGGGACGGCCGGCCGGACAAGGACGAGTACCGGAAGTTCAAGATCCAAACGGTCGAAGGCTCGAACGACGTCGCCAGCCTGGAGGAAGTCATCGGCCGGAGGTACCGGAGGAGGGTCGAGGACGGCCGGCCCCTGCCCGATTTGATCATGGTGGACGGTGGGAAAGGGCAGCTTGCGGCCGCGGAAAAGGCGCTCGCCGGGCTCGGAGTCAGCGATGTCCCGCTCGTCTCGATCGCCAAGCGCGAAGAGATCCTGTTCACGCCCGGGCACAGAGAAGGCATCAAGCTCCCGCGGACGTCACCGGCGCTCAAACTCGTCCAGGCCATCCGCGACGAGGCCCACCGTTTCGCCATCACCTTCCATCGCGGCCGGCGCGAGAAGCGGAGCTTCGCCTCGGAGCTCGACGGCGTCCCCGGCCTCGGGCCGAAGAAGAAAACGGCCCTCCTGACGAAATACCAGAGCCTGGAGGAGATCCGGGAAGCGACGGCCGAGGCCCTGGCCCCGGTCATCGGCGCGAAGCTCGCCGCCGCCGTTCTCGAAAGGCTCAGGCGCGCCTGATCGAACCGCCGACAAGCCCTGAGCCCCGAAAGGGAATTTTGAAATTTGGCTATGACTGCGGCATAATATCCCATTCAGTTCCTCAAAAGGAGTCAGTCCGCATGAAAAAGCTCGCAATTCGACGTTTTGTCCCGGCCGTCCTCCTGGCCGTCCTCCTCGTCCTGCCTATATTCGCCGACGAGGGGATGTGGCTGTTCAACAAGCCGCCCAAGGATCTCATCCAGAAGAAATACGGTTTTGCCGTGACCCCTGGATTCATGGACCATCTCCGGCTCTCCTCGATCTCGTTCGGCGGAGCGTCCGGCTCCTTCATCTCCCCCGAAGGCCTGGTCCTGACCAATCATCACGTCGGACAGGGGGCCGTTCAGAACCTTTCGACGAAAGACCGCGACCTGATGAAGACAGGATTCTACGCCCGGACCAGGGCGGAGGAGCTCAAGGTCCCCAGTATGGAGCTCCGCGTCCTCCAGGACATCGAGGATGTCACCGAAAAAGTCCTGGGCGCCGAAAAGCCGGGAATGACCGCCGCCGAGGCGGCCGACGCTCGCGGCAAAGTCATCGCGGCCATGGAAAAGGAAACGACCGAGAAGAGCGGGCTCCGCGGCGTCGTGGTCACGCTCTATTCCGGCGGGATGTATCATCTTTACAAGTACAAGCTCTACAACGATGTGCGGCTCGTTTTTGCTCCCGAGTACCTCATCGCCTTCTTCGGGGGCGACCAGGACAACTTCACCTATCCCCGCTTCGACCTCGACATTTGCCTCTTTCGCATCTACGAGAACGGCCAACCGTTCAAAAGCGAAAACTACATCAAGTGGTCGACGAAAGGGGTCCAGGAAGGCGACCTCGTCTTCTGCTCCGGCCATCCCGGCTCGACCGGGCGCCTCCTGACCTACGCCCAGCTCGAGTTTCTCCGCGACACGAGCTACCCCTTCACCATCGCCAACTACAAGCGGCGCCAGGCGTACATGCATGAATACAGCCGGAAAGGCGAGGAGCAGGCCCGGATCGCCCTGCGGAACTTATTCGGCATCGAGAACAGCCTCAAGGCCACGATCGGTTACCAGTCGGGCCTCCTGGACCCGGCCCTGATGTCCAAGAAGCTCAAGGACGAGCAGGGCCTGCGCGCGGCCGTCGCCAAAAGCCCCGAGCTCGAAAAGCAGTTCGGGGCCGCCTGGGACGAGGTCGCCGCGGCCGAGAAGGCCTATGCCTCGTTCTACAAGCCCATGGTCTTCTTCGAGCGGGCCAACGGATTCTACACGACCTATTTCACCATCGCCCGGAACCTCGTCCGCCTGGCCGTGGAAAAAGCCAAGCCGAACGCCGACCGGCTCCGGGAATATCGAGACGCGGCCTTGCCGACCGTCGAGCGGGGCATTCTCTCGCCCGCCCCGATCTATGACGAGTTCGAGACGCTGAAGCTCTCCGACTCGCTGGCCCAGCTCCAGGAGGAGCTCGGCGACTGGCAGGAGACGAAATGGATCCTCGGGGGGCGCCCGCCGCAGGACGTGGCCCGCGAGCTCGTCGCCGGGACGAAGCTCAAGGACGTAGCGGTCCGGAAGAATCTCATGGACGGCGGCCTCGAGGCCATCTATCAATGCCAGGACCCCATGATCAAGCTGGCCCTCCTTGTCGACCCTGTCGCGCGTGGCCTCAGGGCGAAGTACGAAAAGGAGGTGGACGCGATCGAAACTCGGAACGGCGCCCGGATCGCCCAGGCCATGTTCAAGCTCGAGGGGACGTCCATTCCGCCCGACGCCACGGGAACCCTCCGCTTGAGCTACGGGGTCGTCAAGGGCTACGTCGAGGACGGGAAAAAGATTCCCTTTGAAACGACATTTGCCGGGCTTTACGAAAAATCGCTGAAGGCCGGGAACAAAAATCCTTACGAGCTGCCCGAGAGCTTCCTCAAGAAGAAACAGGCCGTCAACCTCGCCGCGCCGGTCGACTTTATTTCGACGTGCGATTCGATCGGCGGCAATTCCGGCTCGCCGCTCGTCAACCGGAAAGGCGAGTTCGTCGGCGTCCTCTTCGACGGCAATATCCAGTCTCTGCCGACCCGGTTCGTCTACGAGGACAGGATCTCCCGGTCCGTCATGGTCCACGGCCGGGGGATCATCGAGGCCTTGACGAAGATCTACGACGCGAAACCGCTCGTCGACGAGATCCTGGGGAAAAAGTAGCCACGGGGAGCGCCCCGCAGGGCGTCAGCTACGCGGGCTCTTGCTGTACACTTCGGGATTGACGCAGGTCGGCAGCCGTTCGCCGCGCAGGCCCGCCAGCAGGTTGGCCGCCGCCATCCGGGCCATGCGGCCGCGCGTGGCGACCGAAGCGCTCGCCATGTGTGGCACCACGATGCAGTTCGGAAGGTCCAGGAGCGGGCTGGACATCGGGATGGGCTCGGGGTCGGTCACATCGAGGGCCGCCCCCCGGATCCGCCCGAAGGCCAGCGCCTCCGACAACGCCCGTTGGTCGATCATGGCCCCGCGCGCGGTGTTGACGACGACGGCGCCGCGCTTCATCTTCCCGAAAGCCTCGGCGTTCAAAAGATGGCGAGTGGTCGCGTTGAGCTCGGCGTGGAGAGTGATGAAATCCGATTCGCGCAGGAGCGTATCCAGGTCGGCGTAAGCCACGTTCATGGACTTCTCCAGCTCGGGACGGCGGCGGGGGTCGTTGTAAAGCACGCGCATCCCGAAGCCGGCCGAACGGCGGGCGACGGCCTGCCCGATCCGCCCGAAGCCGATGATGCCGAGCGTCGCCCCGTGGACATCGACCCCGGTGAGGAGGCGCGGCCCCCAGGCCAGCCAGCGGCCGGCGCGGACATAATCCACCCCCTCCTGCAGGCGCCGCGCGGCCGCCATCAGCAGGGCGAAGGCGAAATCCGCGGTGGTGTCCGTCAGAACGCCCGGAGTGTTCCCGACGGGGATGCCACGCTCCGTGGCGGCGGCAATGTCGATGTTGTCGTACCCCACGGCCATGTTCGAAATGACCTTCAGGCGGGGGCTCGCGGCCATCAGCGCGGCGTCGATCGTGTCGGTGAGAAGCGACAGGATCCCATCCGCGTCGCGCGAGTGCTCGAGGATCTTTTCGTAGGACGGCGGGAGTGGGTCTTCCCAGACGTCGGCGTCCGCCGCCTCGCGGAGCATGGACAGCCCCTCTTCGGGAATCAGGCGGGAAATGAAAACTTTCGGTTTGGCCATCCCAACCTCGAGGGCCGGCGTCCTCTCGGTCAACCCCGGGGAAAAATACCACAAGAGGCGGGGGACGTCAACCCCTAGCCGGATTCTCCGTCGCGGTATCCCGGCCTCATCCAGGGCAACCGGTTGTCCGCGAAAAAGGGCTCGAGCTTGACAGTCAACCGCTCCCTCTCGTCCGGCGTGAGCGGCCGGAAGTCCCTGAGCAAGGCGGCGTTCTTGCGGACGACCTCGACACTGTCCGTGCCGACGACCGCGGCGTGAACGAGGGGCAGGCTGAGCGCGTACCGCAGCAGGTCCGCGGCCGCGATATCCTTCACGGTCTCCCGGGGACGAATGGACTTGATGATCATGACACCCATTTTCCGCGCTGCCGCCGCGGGGATGGCCCCGCCCTCGAAATCTCCCTTGCGTTCCTGATAGTGGTTGAGGGCGATGAGCATGGTGTCGAAATCGTGGCGGCGGACGGCCTCGGCCATGGCCACGGCGTCGAGATGGCCGGTGAAGCCGATGAACCGTGTCAGCTTCTCGTCCTTGATTTTCCGCAGCGCCTCGATCGCGCCGCCGCGGGCACCGAGGGTGTCCAGGTCCGCGAGGGACTCCACCAGGTGGATCTGGTAGAGGTCGAGATGATCCGTCTGGAGGCGCTTCAGGCTGTCCTCGAACTGCCGCCTGACCCCGTCATAGGTCCGGGCTTCGAACTTCGTGGCCAGGAAGACCTCTTTCCGGCGGGCTTTCAGGACCTTCCCCAGCCGCTCTTCGCTCACGATGTCCCCGTTCCGGTAATTATAGGCCGTGTCCCAATAATAAAACCCGTGGTCGAGGGCCGCCTGGAGGATCTCGAGGGCCGAGTCTTCGTTCTCGACGGCGCAGAACCGGCTGCCCAGCCCGACGCCGATCCTGGGGACCTTGACGCCCGTCTTTCCCAGGGTCGCCATGGGCAGGCCCTTGGACTCAAACTGTGAGACGGGGACGCCACCGGATAGCGCCAGGGCGGCGGCGGGCTTGACCGCGGCGGCGGCGGTGACGAGAGTTTTAAGGAAATCCCGGCGGGCGATTCGCGATCGGCTCATGTCTCCCCTCCTCCAGACGTTGTCGTTTACGAGGTTATTGGACAACCCGATTCTAAGAGGAGTGGACGCCGAAATCAATCGTCCGGGAAAATCCTCTATTTTGTCCGCGGAGAAGAGTCTCTTTCTCCGTTGTCGTAGAGCCCGACGACCGAGGTGGCCTTGCCGTCCATCACGACGAACTCGAGCCGGAAATAATTGAGGCCCTCCACGGCGAACAGGGTTTCGGTCATGGGCACGAGCCGGTACTTCGGGCCCGTTCTCTGATAATACAGGACGCCTTTCTCAAGGAACACCTTGCGCTCCCCGTAAACGCCGGGATACATTTTCAGGATTTTTTCCGCGACCTGCGGCGGATTCAACTTGGCCTTTTGCCCGGTGATGATCCAGGCCAGCTCGCTTTTCGCCTCCGGGTCGGTGGCCTTGGCGGCCAGTTTCTCCAGGGCCATCGCGTAGGCGCGGTCGAAGGCCTGCGGGGCGGGGACCTGGATGTCCGGGGTGACGCCCGTGCCTTCCCAGTTCGTTTTCGTGATCGGGTTGATGGCCCGGGCGACGGGAACGCGCAGGATGAACTTCTCCTGGACGATCATGGCATCCGTGGGATGGGCGCCGCCGCCGGTCGTCTCCCCGATCAGGGTCGCCCGTTTCAGGTTTTTCATATTGTAGCTGAATTCCTCGGCCCCGGAAAACGTATCGTGGCTCGTGAGGATGTACAGGTCGGCGTTAACGGGCTTGGGCCCGGGAACGTACGGAAGAGTCCAATAATTCTCCATTTTGTCCGCGGCTCGATAGTAAAGATCGTTAAGGTGCGCCGGCTCGGGGAAAAAGTAGGAGCTGATCAACTGGATCTGCGAGGGATCGCCGCCGCCGTTCTGCCGGAGATCGATGATGATCGCGTCACAATAGGCCAGGAGATTCAAGGCCGCGATGGCCGTTCCCCCGGCCTCGCCGGCCGAGGCGAAAAACCGGAAATCGAGATAGCCGATATTGCCTCCGAGGCGTTCCACCTTGCGGAAGCCGAAATTGTCGCGTTTCTCGGCGGCGAGAGCGCGTTCGCGGGCCGCCTTGGCCTCGTCTTCATTCTGGCTCCGCCGGCGGATGATCTCGGCCGCCCGGACGGGGGCGTACGCGAAACCCATGTGTTTGTCCTTGCTCACGGACAGCAAATCCTGCGAAAGGGCCTCGGCGAAGGCCTGGGCGTCGGTCATCTTGTCATAGTCGCCGTTCTTAAGACGCCCGCGGACGAGGTCCTCGATTTTCTTGGCGACGTCTCCAAAGATATAGTTCTTATTCAGGAGCGTGGACACCTCGTCCACGATGGCCTGCCTCTTCGCGGCATCGACAGACATGGCCTCCGGCGCCTGGCTGAAGACGAGTGGCGCGCAGAGGGCCAGGACCGCCATGGAGAGGAGAATCCAACGGGCTGATGTCTTAGTCATATGTGAACTCCTTATGTTCGGATCAATCGCATTCGGGCTTTTGTGTCCTGGTTGAGGGACGCGCCGACCGGCGGATGAGCCCTCTCAGGAGCACGTCCGCGATGCGCGATACTCGTTCTTCCATCTCTTTTCGCTTGCCCAGCTCCCGGGTCGTCAGGCTGAACGGCAACAGGGAGTTGGTGCTCCAGACGAGGACATGGGCGGCGGAAGCGGGGTCCGGGCATGCCAGGACGCCCCGCCGGACTCCATCGCGGAGGACCCGCTCGAGAACCGCCGCTTCCTTCTCGAAATGGACCTGGCGCCGCGCCAGGAGGTTCTTCCGGACGGAGGACAGGAGGTCGTTCAGGCTCTGGGAATAGTGGGTCACGCTGTCGAACCGGTAGAGCACGCGCTCCGCGAGCATCTTCCGGACGCGGTCGTCGGGGGGAGCAGCCGAGCCGGCCAAGGCCTCGAGCCGGTCGAGAAGCCGTTCGGCGATCCGGTCGATGTGGGAGAGCGTCAACTCTTCCTTGCTGCGGAAATGGAGATAGATCGTGCCCTTGCCGATCCCGACTTGGCGGGCCAGGTCCTCCATGGTCATCTTCTTGAACCCGTACCTGGCCAGGAGAACGTCGACCCCGTCCAGGATCAGATCGTGGATGTCGTCCCGCCGCGCGATGTCTCTCATGATGACTTATGACCAATATTGTATTCTGGTCATATGAGAATGTCAAGCCCGCCAGGTTGACGCGATTTCGGAGGGGCCCCGAACGGAAACCAAGCGGCCGGGACGGGCGGGTTCCCGGCCGCCCGGCTCACTCGCTCAGCTTGATCCGGGGCGTGGCCCGGCTCAGGACTTCGAACCTGGAGCGGCCGCCGCAGAAGCGCTCGATCAGGGCGATCATCTCCCGGCAGGCCTCCTCGACTTCCTGCCGCGGGACCGGAGGCATGCCGTCGACGTTGAATTCTATCGCCGTAGTCTCCGGGAGCGTGAGCGTGTGGACGGCCTGCCGCCAGCACCAGCGCCGTGCCAGAACGGCCTGCCCTTCGGCGAGGATGATCTCGCCGGGAACGGGATGCTCGACCTCGGTCGACCCAAAGGCCGTGAAATCCTCGTCCCCGGTCGCAGGCCGCAGGGCGAGGTCCTGCTTGACGACGTCTAGAGCGTGCCCGCCGGCGGGCATCAGATGTCGCAGGGAGATCGTGTTCCCGATGTCCACCAGGGCGTTGATCGTCGGAATCTCCTGGCCGCGCAGGACGCGGCGGGCCATGGCTTCGACCGAAGCCCGGAAGTCGGAGGCCTTGGCCCCGAACCAGCGAAACGCTTCCCGCCACGACGCGAAACGCGGTTCGTCGGCCACGTGGTCGATGGTCAAGCGGCCGCGCAGGGACGCCTCCGCCTCCCGGAGGATGGCGACAAGCTCAGGAGGCGATCCGCCATTCTTGAGGCCGTAGGCGAGAACGACCCCGCGCGCATAGTCCGGAAACCGGGCGAAGATCTTGTCAGCGACTGAATAATAAATCTCGCTCATGCCGTGCTCCTCCCGAAACCGGGGAACCGCCCGTTTGGTGGCGCGGTTCAGATCCTAGACCAGCGCACCCTTCTTGATGATGTTCTCCATGACATCGGCAAAGGTATCGATCTCCCGCGCCGAGAGCGAAACGTTGACCACGATCCGGATGCCGTCGATGAGCCCATCGGGGTGCTTGATCGGCGAAACGATAATGCCGTACTTGTCGAGCAGGTGGTCGGTGAGCTTGGCCATGTCCAGCCCCTCGATGCCGAACGTCGCGACGCCGCAGGACTCGGCCGGGTCCAGGCTCGAATAGAACCGAACCTTCGGGTACTGCCGGAGCCGGTTGGCCCAGCGCTCTTTAAGGTACCTTATGCGGGCCGACTTCCGCTCGATACCGATCCCCTCGTTGAAGGTGATGGCCTCGGCGATGGCCACCCGGTTGGCCGGGGTCCGCGTCCCGATATCTTCGAAGCGGCGGATGTCGTTCGACTCCGTCCAGGGCGGCTGAAGCGGCCAGATCTGGTTGATGCGGTCCTTCGGGATCCTCACGCAGCCGTTCCCGGGTGGCGCCATGAGCCACTTGTGCAGGCTCGCCGTGTAATAGTCGCATCCCAGGTCCGCGAGCTTGAACGGCACGTGCATGAACCCGTGGGCGCCGTCGACCAGGACTTCGATGCCTTTCGCATGGGCCATGTCCGAGATTCGCCGGACGGGCGACAATTGGCCCGTCCAGTGGGTGAAGTGGCAGACATGGATCACCTTCGTCCGCGGGGTTACCTGCTGCTCGACGAGGCGGTAGAACTGGTCGAGGGGGACGGGCGGGGCAGGGAGCGGGACGATCTTGAGGACGATGCCCTCGCGCTTCTCACGCTGTTTCCAGGCGCTGAGCAGCCGCGGGTAATCCTGGTTAGTGATGACGACTTCATCGCCACGCTTCAGGTCCATGCCCAGGATGGGGATCTGGCCCGCCTCCGTTCCGCCGCGGGTAATGGCGATTTCCTCGGGGTCGCAGCCCAAGTGATACCCCAGCCGCCGGCGGCAGCTCTCAATCTCCTTGTTCAGGACGGCCATCGATTGCCACGCCGCGTTCCCCGTAAAATCGGTGTGCCGGCGGACCGCTTCCTGGACGATCCGCAGGCCGTTCTGGACCGTGCCGTTGTTCAGGTTGATGAAGTTCCGGTCCTCGGTGAAGCCCTGCTGGACTTCGAACCAGAAATCCTCATCGGCCGCAACCTGCTCGGGGCTCATATCGGCCGTATCCCGGCCGGCAGCGACAATCCGCTCCAGCGCGTTCCCGGGCGCCCCGGCCAGCGCGCCCACCCCCACCGCGCAACCCCGAAGGAATTCACGTCTGTTCAACATGTTGCCTCCTCAGGCGAAGGGATTTTGCTCCGTCCGGGATGATAGACCGCGGGAGGAAGGAATGTCAAATTGACTTCCAGGGGGGTTTCTGATAAAAAATAGTAAATGTATAAGTGGCTTAAGCGGAAAATGCTCGGTTCCCCGACCGAGCGCACCCTCAAGAAGATCCAGCCGCTCGTCGCGGCCATCAGCGAGCTCGAGCCCCGGATCGAGAAGCTCTCCGACGCCCAACTCCTGGCCAAAACCGCCGAATTCCGGGAAAAACTCGCCCAAGGCGCTCCCCTGGACGACCTCCTCATCGAGGCCTTCGCCGTCGTCCGGGAGGCCTCCCGCCGCACCACCAAAATGCGGCACTTCGACGTCCAGCTCGTCGGAGGGGTTGTCCTCCACCGGGGCATGATAGCCGAAATGAAGACCGGTGAAGGAAAAACGCTGGTCGCGACCCTGCCCGCCTACCTCAACGCCCTCGGCGGCAAGGGCGTCCACATCGTCACGGTCAACGATTACCTGGCCAAGCGCGACACGGAATGGATGGGGGCCATCTACCGGTTCCTCGGCCTGACCGTCGGGACCATTCAGCACGACCTCGGCGACACCGAGCGCCAGGCCGCCTACCGTTCGGACATCACCTACGGCACGAACAACGAGTTCGGTTTCGACTACCTCCGCGACAACATGAAGTTCCGCCTGTCCGACCTCGTCCAGCGCGAGTTCAATTACGCGATCGTGGACGAGGTGGACTCGATCCTCATCGACGAGGCCCGCACCCCGCTCATCATCTCCGGGCCGACCCAGGAATCGACGGCCCTCTATTACAAGGTGGACACCCTCGTGCGCCGCCTGCACAAGGAAAAAGACTTCACCGTCGACGAGAAAACGCGGACCGTCTCCATCATCGAGGCCGGAGTC
>Ga0315281_10003077_pt1 | contig 24563 bp, 26 predicted proteins | sample YL17G07_0_MG_FD_204540 | JGI IMG/M metagenome (GOLD analysis project Ga0315281, IMG submission 204540) | Sediment microbial communities from Yellowstone Lake, YNP, Wyoming, USA - YL17G07_0 | ecosystem: Environmental > Aquatic > Freshwater > Lake > Sediment | place: USA: Wyoming | collected... | reverse complement strand
CAACATTTTCCATAAGTCCATAACCCATTCCCATAACAAAACCTCCTTCAACCTGCGCTTCGTATCCCTGTTTATTGATAACAACTCCTCCATCCACTGCTTCAGCACCTTCAAGTACTTTTGTGACCCCAGTTAGAGTGTTTACCTCTATATATGCAACATGTGCAGAAAAAGCAAAAATATGGTGAGGCAGCCCAAAAGCACCCTTAATTTTTATGTCAGCAATGGGCATCAAAAAGTAACCTTCAGTTTCAGGAAGCTTATGCTCTGTTTCTTTGAAATTTGCGGCTATTTGTTCATAGGAAACCCTTTGGTGTGAATTATCCTTCACAAAAATATAACCATCCTTATATTCAAGATTTTCTGCAGGAACATTTAATAATATAGCAGCTTTATTCTTTAAAATATTTACCATCTTTTCTGCAGCAATTATCGAAGCCTTTCCTCCCGTGTAAACTCCACGGGAGGCGCTTGTAGGTCCCGAATCAGCCGTTAAATAAGAATCCCCAAGTATCAACCTCACTTTTTCTATGGGACATCGCATTGCTTCTGCAACAATCTGTACATAAGAAGTACCTATTCCCTGTCCATAGTCTACTGTTCCAACTTTAACAGTAAACCCACCATCTTCATTCATTTCAATTAAAGAACCCCCATAATCAGGCAACCCTACACCAAGTCCTGTTCCCTGATATGTGAGTGCAACACCAACACCTTTTTTTATCCATGGTTTATCTGGATCAGGTACCGTTAATTCTTTTCTCCTCTGCCACAGGCTCGATTTTTCAATCTCATCAAGCACTTGCACAGTGCCTACACTTGTTGTAAGTTTATTACCAATTGGAGTTAAGTCACCTGACCTTAAGGCATTCTTTCTTCGCAATTCTATCGGGTCAATGCCAAGTTTCTCTGAAATAATGTCCATTTGAGTTTCCATTGCAAAAGTTACTTGAGGCACGCCAAATCCCCTAAATGCACCTGCAATCCCATTATTCGTAAAAACTGCATATGCATCTATATGCACGTTGCTAACCCTGTAAGGGCCACAGGCGTGCTCTACTGCAAGGTTTAATATAGGACCCCCAAGAGATGAATAAGCCCCTTTATCCTCTATGAATTTTACCTCTTGAAATACTATTGTTCCATCCCTCTTCACGCCAGTTTTATAATGAAGGATAAACGGGTGCCTTTTCCAGTAGGAAATGATTGATTCTTCTCTCGAAAGGGCTATTTTAACAGGCTTTTTTGTTTTTAAGGCAAGTAAACCAAGAACGGGTTGAATGGTTAGCTCATCTTTCCCTCCAAATGCTCCTCCAACAGGGTACGATATAACTCTGATTTTTCTTGGATTTAAAGCGAGACACCTTGCAAGTTGAAGCTGGTCTCTCTGGGGATATTGCGACCCTGCAAACATTACAAGAGTACCATTGCTATCTACGTAAGCAACTCCAGACTCCGTTTCAAGAAATACGTGTTCCTGTCTGCCAGTATAATAAGTATTCTCAACGATCAAATCGGCTTCTTTAAACGCATTTTCGACATCTCCCTTTAAAATTTCCGTATGAAGGTGTATATTTCCGCTCTCATGAACTTTTGGCGCGTCTTTTTCAAGAGCCTCTACAGGGTCATCGACAACTGGAAGTAGTTCATACTCCACATTTATAAGTTTAATTGCTTCTTCTGCAATTTGCTCTGTTTCTGCAGCAACTGCTGCAACGGCATCACCAATATATCTAACCTTATCTGAACATAAAACTGGTTGGTCTGGAATAACAATCCCAAACCCATTCGTGCCAGGAACATCTTCGTGAGTTACAACTACAACAACTCCTTTCAAAGCCTTTGCTTTAGAAATATCTATATTTAAAATCTTTGCATGAGGATATTTAGCCCTCAAAATTTTTCCGTAAAGCATTCCCGGAAAAGAAATGTCCGACATATATTTAATTTCTCCTGTCGCTTTCTCAAGAGCATCTATGCGGGAGATTTCCTTGCCTATATAATTTGAATCATTCATGATATCTCCTCCAGCCATTGTTATATAGCTCAAGTAAGCCCTCATAAAGCAAATTTGTGCTCATTTCCCTTCGATATTCATCTGAGCCTCTTACATCCGTAATTGGCATTACCTCTCTGAAAGCAAGCCTTGAAACATAAAGAATTTTGTCAGAAGAATCAATCGATGATTCCATTAGAGCCTTTTCAACAAGTCTGGCCCGTACAACAGTGGGGGCAACTGCTCCAAAAGAAACAAGCGCATTCTCGAAAGAGTTGTTCTGCGAGACTCTCAATTTCACTGCTACATTTGCTATTGCAATTGCCATAGCATTTCTTTGCCCGAGCTTTTTAAAAAATCCTGTTTCACTATCTTTAATCTCTGGGAAAAAAATGTCGACAAGCATTTCGTTTTGCTTCATTTGAGTTTTCCCTGGTCCTGTAAAAAATTCTTCAATTCCTACAATTCTTTCACCTTCGACACTTTTAAGTTTTACATTTGCTCCGAGAACAAATAATGCAGGAATCGAGTCCCCCGCTGGAGATGCATTAGCTACATTCCCTCCAAGAGTTCCTCTGTTTCTTATCTGCGGAGAGCCAATGGTTAAACAAGCATCTCTCAGTATAAATGCGAATTTTTGAATTAAAGACGATTCAATTATCTCAGTATGAGTTGCAAGAGGTAGGATATGCAAATAGTCTCCATCTTCGTAAATCCCCTTCAACTCTTTTATTCTTGAAATATCCACTATTATGTTCTCTTTTATAAGGTTATCTTTTAGTCTCACAAGAAGATCGGTACCACTGGCTATAATTTTTGTATCTCCTTTATACCTATTGAGGAAGTTAAGTGCTTCGTCTATACTGTAAGCATTAAAATAATCAAGTTCCTTCACTTCTAACTCCTTTACTCCTCTGTAACCTGCACTCTTTCTCAGCAGGTTATCTATAAATTATCTTTAAGATTTTGTTTCCCTCTCTTCGTGCAGTGTTCTTTCGGTTTTTACATTTGTGAGCACTCCCTTTTCAAGAGCAATAATTTCCCCAAGAATTGCAATGGATATTTCAAAAGGGGTTTCACCTTCAATTGCAAGACCTACCGGTGCAAATATTCTGTTCAGGAACTCTTCAGGAATTCCGATTTCTCGCGCCTTTTCAAAACATTTCTCCCTTCTTGCAATACTCCCAATCAGTCCTAAATAGCTAAATTTAACATGCGAATCGTAAAGACCTTTTAAAATAAGAGCATCGTACATCCCACCCATAGTTACAATAACAACAGATGCATCATTTCTTATGGGCAAGTTATTTACTTTTTCATATACCCCTTCCCCTGAAAAAACCAATGCATCAGGAAAATTTTCTTTGTTTGCAAAATCACTTCTTTCATCCACAACGATAAGATCATAATCATCTGAAAAATTAACCATCTTATAAAGCATCTTTCCAATATGCCCTGCCCCGAATATTAAAAACTGAGGTCTTGAACCTACGTATTCCATATATAATTCTATTTCACCTCCGCAAATCATGCCAAGTGAACTTTCTTCACCTTCTCTTAAAATATACTTTTTAAATTTAGTTCCTTTTGTTTTGAACAATTCAAGAGCAGTATCAATAATGTCCTTCTCAAGCATTCCTCCGCCAACTGTGCCAAATATACTACCATCTGGAAGAACAAGCATTTTAAAACCTATTTTACCTGCCGTAGAAGATTCTGCATTTACAACCGTCACAAGAACAAATTCTTTACCCTCTCTTATGAATTCTGCCATTTTCTCATAAACTTCATGCATCTATAAAACCTCCTTCGCCCATCTCTATGATTTCTTCTTTTGAAAGCCTGTAACCTGATAGAAGCACAGGCATTAACCTGCAAAAACTTGTGCCTTTTTTAAACAATGTTCCCTTTTTAACTGCAGGTACTATCTCAGTAACATCTGAAGCTAAAATTCTCCCTGCTGCATCTTCTGTTTTTACTTTTTCCATAACGAAAGCAACCTATTGTAATCTTCAACGGTATCCATGTCAAATGTAATTGTCTGATCTTCAAACTTAATACGCTTTATCATATCTAAGTGACATGAAAAAACATCCTTAAGAGAAGTTTTCTCTGGATTAGCATTAAGAATTTCCTCTCTAAGTGAAAACGGGATAATAACTGGATGTCCGCCTTTTCCATGATAATCAGGAATAACTATCTCCCCTCCGCTGAAATTTTCAATAAGCTCATCAATAACAGTACTGTTTGTAAAAGGATTATCAACAATGCCGATTAAAATGCCACCTCGAGAAATTTCTGCAATTCCTTTCTGGATTGAAGAAAACATGCCAAGATTATAATGTTCATTTATAACAACTTTGAGTTTTTTTACTTCTTTGTAATCTGCGCTCTTCTTCAGCAGGTTATCTTTCGTTTTTTTCTCAATAAATTTTTTTAAGGATTCCCCATTAAAACCAGTAACCACTATGACCTTGTCCAATTGTGAAGATAAATACTCGTCAAGGAGGTTCTCGATGTTTGATCTTTCGCCAAACTTAAGAAGAGCCTTAGGCTGCCCCATCCTTTTTGATTCGCCTGCGCTTAGAAGGACCCCACTAACGTCCAATTTTCTTCTCCTCTTTGCTTGCTTTTTTAACGGCATTAAATATTTTTATGTAGCCTGTACACCTGCACAGGTTGCCTGATAACGCCTCGCGTATTTCTTCATCAGTTGGTTCAGGGTTCTTTCTTAAGAGAGAATAAGACGATACTACCATACCTGGAGTACAAAAACCACACTGAACTGCACCTTCTTCAACAAAAGCCTTTTGAATTGGATGAGGTTTGTCTACACTACCTATTCCTTCGATCGTTGTTATCTCAGCACTATCGACCTGGGGCGCAAGGATAAGGCAGGAATTTGCAGTAACACCGTTAAATAAAACTGTACAGGCACCGCAATCTCCTTTGTCGCATCCCTTTTTTGTGCCAGTTAAACCAATTGTCTCACGTAAAATTTGAAGGAGCGTCATATTCGTTGGAACATTAAAGGAGTAATTTTTTCCATTTAAGTTAAAAGAAATGTTCATCTCCTTCAAAATAAATCACCTCTTCTCTATAAAATAATGAATTGAATCATCAAGTTTTTCTCTCATTTTGATAGCATCAACAGGGCAAACCTGCATACACATTGAACAACCCGTGCATTTATCTTCATCAACAGAAGGCTTTCTTTTTTCAGAATCCCACTGAATTGCCATGTGACCACCATCAGAGCACGCAACATAACATAAGCCACAACCAATACATTTTTCGGTATCAATTTCAGAACGAGCGAGAAGCTCTGGTAGATCTTCATTCGCTTTAATTTTGTCCAGAGCCTTCCCAACAATATCAAGAGGATTATCAAATCCCATGTCTTCAAGATAATGGGCAAGTCCACTCTTCAAATCCCTTATTGTTCTAAAACCATAATGCATAGGCAAAGTACAAAATTGAACATTGGATGCTCCCAGAGCCATAAACTCAACTGCATCCTGCCAGCTGAATGCTCCACCATTTCCAGATATTATAATATCAACATTTTTGGCAATTTCCGCAATTGTTCTCAAAGTAATTGGCTTTATTGCAGGTCCGGAAAGTCCCGAATAAGAACTTACCCCGAATAGCGTTGGGTATGGCTCAAATGTATTAATATCAATTCCAAGAAGCGAAGGAATCGTATTACTTGCAGTTATTCCATCTGCTCCACCTCTTTTTACTGCCCTTGCAACTTCAATAATATCTGTTACCTGAGGCGTAATTTTTATTAAAACAGGTATTTTATCGGCTGCCTCTTTTACCCAGGTTGTAACTTTCTCGGTAGCTTCAATGCTTTGAGCAAGCATTTTTCCGGCTTCTTCGCCCATGCTTCCCTGAGGACAGCTAAAACTACATTCAATAAGATCCGCCCCGGCTTTTTTAAGTCTGAGGACAAGAGACTGCCAATCTTCTTTCTTTGCTCCCATTATTGAAGCGGCTATCATTTTGTTTGGAAACTCTTTCTTAAGATACCTGACTCTTTCTTCTATATCGTTTATATGGTGTTTAGATATAAGATCAATATTACCAAGCCCTACAATTTTTTCGCTCATCGAACCAAAGGAAGACATCATCGGATTTTTGAGGTTTACTACATTTTCTTCAATAGAAGTAGTTTTAAGTATCACTCCAGCCCAGCCTTCTTTAAGCCCATTATAAGCCATCTCCATTTCATCTGTCGAGGGTGATGCAGAAAGTACAAAAGGAGAATCAAGATGTATGCCAAGGAAATCAATTGAAATATCTTTTTCTTTATACATTTTCCCCTCCATTCGAAAAATTTGAAATGCTCGAAGCAGCCTTTTTGCCATCGGCAACACTTTCAACAATTGTGCTTGCACCTCTTACAATATCTCCTCCTGCAAACACGCCTTTAGTGGAAGTCATAAGGTTATCATCTACTTTTATCAAACCTATTTCGGTCTTTTTAATTTCCGGGAAATAATCAGCCAGTTTTTGTCCAATCGCTATAACAATTGTGTCAAAGGGAATAAAAAAATCCGAATCTGGTATTTCCTCAAAATTCCTTCGCCCTGAAGCATCTGGCTTAGAAAGCCTGGATCTTCTCACAACAATCCCCGTAACAGAATCTGTTCCTTTTATTTCCACTGGAATTGCGAGGAACTGCATTGTAACACCAACGTTAACTGCTTCGTCAATTTCATCTTTAAAAGCTTTCAATTCTTTCAGACTTCTTCTATAAACAAGCTCCACATCCCTCTCACTATTTTCCTGTTTAAGTACAGTCGCAACTTCTACTGCAACATTTCCCCCACCTATTACTCCTACTCTTCTGCCAACAGGCGTTTTAATAGATGCCCTTGCAAGTTTAAGAAGTTCCGAAGCAAAGTATATGCCTTTAAGATTCGTGCCTTTTACATCAAGATCCAGCTCCCCTTGAAGCCCCGTAGCAATAAAAATCGCGTCAAAACCATTACCGATATCTTTTACCGACTGAACTTTCTTATCTTTTACCTCTGTTACAAAATTATCATTTATAAACCTTACTTCTCTTTTGCCTATTTCCTCAGGGAACCTTACGTTAGAAACTTGCTGCATAGGAATGCCACCAAGCTCCTTTTTCTCAAATATCACAGTTTCAAAACCCAATCTCCCGAGCTCCCTTGCACACGACAATCCTGCAGGCCCACCTCCAACAATTGCAACTCTTCCTTTGTTTCTTAGGGGAATAATAAGATTTTTAGAAGGTTCTGTATTATCCGTGACATACCGGTGCAGTTCCCTTATTTTAATGGGTGAATCAATTTTTACACGAGCACAAGCAGACTGACAGAAACTTTCCTCTGGACATAATCTTCCGCAGATTTCGATTAAAGGATGGGCAACTTCAATTATTTCTCTTGCACCCTGAAGATTGTTAGTTTTAATCGAATGAATAAATTCTGGGATTGGGACATTTGCCGGGCATACCTTCTCGCATGGAGCATCAAAGCAATAAAGACATCTTTCGGCTTCAAGAAGTGCCTCTACTCTGCCTAATGGCTTACCGGTTTCTTCCATACCTGCCTCCTAAACATATTTCTAATTATTATACAGTTATCCCAAGATTCAAAAAATTTAAATTAAATATTACCTACGACAATTACTACTTCACCCTTGATTTCTCTATCTTTAATCGCTTCAAGAATTTCTGAAGCCTTTCCTCGCAAAACTTCTTCATGAATTTTTGAAATCTCCCTTACAAGCGCTATATATCTATCTCCAACACCCTCGATGAGCTCATTTATGAATTCCTTTACTCTGTAAGGAGATTCAAAATATATAACAGGCCCACGAAAATCTTTAAAAGATTGTAATATCTTAATTCTTTTTCCCTTCTTCCTTGGAAGGAAGCCATAAAAGATAAAATGATCCGGGGGAAAGCCTGAAAGCAACAAAGCTGGAAGAAACGAAGTTGCACCAGGTAGAACCTCTAAATGCACGCCTTTGTCTATACTGGTTTTTATAAGTTTAAAGCCTGGATCAGAAATGCCAGGAGTTCCTGCTTCCGAAACAAGTGCAAAATTTTTGCCTCTTAAAAGCCCTTCCACGATTTTTTTGAGTTTATCTTCGCTTGTATAGCTGTGAAAACTTATAAGTGGGGTTTTAATCGAATATTCATTTAAAATGATACGAGTTTTCCTTGTATCTTCTGCAAGTATTGCATCAACGCTTTTCAGGATTTCTAAAACTCTTAGGGTGACATCCTTTAGATTGCCAATTGGCGTAGGGCAGACATAAAGTGTCATTATTATTAGGTACTTTCTTCGGGGATTACAAAAACCTCAATCTCATCATCAGTTTTTATATCATTGAAATTCTTGAGCCCAATTCCACACTCATAACCTTTGGCAACGTCTTTTGCATCTTCCTTAAAACGCTTTAGCGACGAAATCTCTGTTGTATAAATAACGGTATTATCTCTTATTACTTTTGCCCTTGCATTTCTGACTATTTTACCTTCATTAACAATGCATCCCGCTATTGTTCCAACACCAGAAACCTTGAATGGCTGTTTAACGGTTGCCTTACCAATAACAAGCTCTTTCTTTTCTTTGACTTCCATACCCTTGAGCAGCTTTTCGAGCTCATCGTTGAGTTCGAATATAATATCATATGTCTTTATCTGTATGCCTCTTTGTTTTGCTTCTTGCTTTGCTTCAGATGTAGGCCTCACATTGAAACCGAGTATGAAACCTCTTGAGGCACTTGCAAGAAGTATATCGCTCTTTACAATACCCCCGACTCCTTCGTGTATTATTTCTAGAGGAACGGGAGATTTTATTTCTGTTATAGCGTGTTTTACGGCTTCAAGCGAGCCCTGTGTATCAGTTTTTAATATAATAGAGAGTCTTTTTTCCTCTTTTGTTTCCATTTCCTTAAGCAACTCTTCTATAGTTTTTGGCATAGCGACCTGTGAGGTTTTAACGGTTCTGGCTTCCTCTATTTTCTTCGTCTCTAATTTTGCTTCCTCGGGATTATTGAGCTCATAGAATATTTCTCCTGCATTTGGAATGTCCGAGAGTCCCCCGACTTCCACAGCAGAAACTGCAACTGCCTTATTGAGTCTTTTACCAAAAGTATCTGTTAAAAATCGTATTCTTCCTACAACATTTCCAGCCCTTATAAAACTTCCGATTTTCAATACACCCGTTTGAACAATAACCGTTGCAAGTGGTCCTATACTTTTATCAATTTCTGACTCAATAACTGTACCTGAAACGATTGTATTCGGGTTAGTGCGCAACTCAAGGAGTTCGGCTTGCAATTTTATTATTTCCAACAAGTCATGAACACCTTTTCCAGTCTTCGCGGAAACGGAGACATAGGTAGTCGAACCACCCCATTCTTCAGGGAGAAGCCCTCTATCTGCAAGCTGTTGCTTAACTTTTTCAGGATCAGCACCAGGTTTATCCATTTTGTTTATTGCTACAATTATTGGCACTTTTGCGGCTTTTGCATGATTTAGAGATTCTATTGTCTGCTCCTTAACACCTTCGTCTGCTGCAACAACAAGTATTACGATATCAGTTACAATTGAACCCCTCAATCTCATTTCAGTAAATGCTTCATGCCCTGGAGTATCTATAAAAATAATTTCGTCATTATCAACCTTAACGGTAGATGCACCGATTGCCTGAGTTATCTGCCCTTTTTCTTTTTCGGCAACTGAGGTTTTCCTTATCGTATCAAGCAATGTTGTCTTGCCATGGTCAACATGTCCCATAACCGTTACAACAGGCGCCCTTTTTACAAATCTTGAAAGAAATTCTTTACTCTTAAATTCAGGTACATCAAGCCCAAATTCATACGCAATATAATGAACCTCATCTTTTGACAATTTAAGCTCGGTCTTATAAGGCAGCCCAAGTTTCATTATTCTTTCTCTAATTTCTTCAAAAGGTATGCCAAATTTTTCAGAGAAAGTTTTAATAGTTATACCGCCTGTAATTCTTAAGGTTTTGCTTTCTTCTTCTTCATGCTTTTGTTTAAGCTCTTTCACATAATCCTGCATCATCACTGCAGTTTCATTATCAATTATTGAAAGAGTGCCCTTTCCACGGATACCAAGTTCCTCCATTATCTCGATCAGTTTCTGAGATTTCACTCCAAGGGATTTAGCAATCTCATAAACTCTTATTTTACTATCCTTCTTCATTCTCAATCACCTTCTTTGGGCTCTACCAGGTGAATAAAAAATCCAGTAAGTTTGGTAGCAAGTGATACGTTTACTCCATTTGCGCCCATCGCAGTTGAATATTCTTCCTTCTTTGCGTAAACGTTCGCCCCTTTGCCATCGGAAAGCATTTCGACTCTCTCTACTTTAGCAGGACTCATGGCATTTTCAATATACATTTCGGGGTTTGCATTATATCTTATTATGTCGATTCTTTCATAATTAATTTCCTTTGAAACATTATTTATTCTCACGCCTCTCTGTCCAATGCAGGCACCGACAGGGTCTACATTTATGTCTTTTGATGCCACTGCAACCTTGGACCTTATACCAGGCTCTCTTGCAATGCTTTTAATTTCAACAATTTTTTGGGTTATCTCAGGAACTTCCATTTCAAGTAGTTTCGCAAGAAACTCAGTGCAGGCTCTTGAAAGAATAATAAGAGGACCACCATCTGTCATTACTGTTTCTTTTATATAAGCTTTTATAAGCCTGTCCCTAAAAAGCCTCTCATTAGGAATCTGTTCTTCAGGAACGATAAATCCTTCTATGTTATAGGGCTCTATATTGACGCCTATGTTCCCTTTGCCTTTCATTCTTGTTACTCTTCCTGTCACCGTCGCTCCAATCCTTTTTGAAAATATATTATACGTAATATCTCGCTTCTTTTCCATTATTTTCTGCTGAAAAACTTGCTTTGCGCTTGTAATCGCAGAAGCAGAAAGCGTTTTTAGAAGAATTTCAATAAGTATATTGTCACCAATTTTCACATCAGGTTCAAATTTTAAGGCCTCTTCAGGACCAATTTCAAGTAAAGGGTTATTTACATGTTCAACAACCATTTTCTCAGCATAAAGCTTTACCTCGCCTTTAGCGAGGTTTACTTTTACCACAGAGTTTGCTTCCTCAAAAGTTTTTCTATATGCAGCTTTAAAGGCCGCATTTATGACCTCTATTAAATAATCCTTTGAGACACCTTCCTCTTTCTCAATATTTTTTAAAATATCTATATCTATCATTTTCTAACCCTCCCTTTTTTTCTATCTTTAAATTCGCCTTCAAAAAGGGCAACTTTGCGCAAATTAGCAAAAGGCAGCAACTTTAAACCTTCTTCTGTATCGAAAGCAACATTTTCACCTTCATTTCCCTTCAACATCCCCGTTTCAGTTTTTACTACATCATCCAAAACGTACGAAAACTTAACGGTTTTGCCAGAAAAAATATCAAGCTCACTCCTATTCTTTAACACCCTATCAAGACCTGGTGAATATAGGTTTATACTGTATCCTTCTTCTAACCCAATCCTCGCAAGGTCGTCCTTAATTAACCTGGTCGCGTTTTCTAAATCATCGACTGTTAGTCCACCATTTCTTCGATAGAGAGTCGCCTCTATTTCCTCTCCCATTATACGTATATCGAGGATAATTAATCCAAGTATTTCTGCACTTTTTTTTACAATCTCTTCAATTTTTTCCATATCTCATCTATCAAAACAAAAAGTGGGTTTTTCTACCCACTCCCTTCCATAAAATCTCAATTATATTGTAAAGGAAAATTCAATTTTTGCAAATGGAACTTTTTAACTAGTTTTGTAGTCTAAATATAGTGTACTGTGAAGATCGTATATTACAGAAGATTAAAAAGGGGAGGCACAGGAATGAAAAATTTTTTAAAAAGAAACAAAGTTCTAGTCGTTGTATTAATTATTTGCGTTTCTCTCTTAGCAGGTTATTTCTCTTATTCATTTCTACTCAAAGGCAGTTTATTCTCACAATTTAGTTCAGCAATACCGCAATTAGGAAGTTCTCAACTTTTCCAGGATTTGCGTTTATCATCTCAAAAAAATGAAGGCACCTTTAACCTACTTCCAGAAGAATCGACTAATGAATATACAATATCAACAGAAACTAAAGGAGTAATTTCCCCGGGCAATACATCTTCAACCCAGTTCGGCCTCAAAATTATGAAGAATGGAAACATGTCAATGCTTGCCGATAGAGGAAAATTTTTTGAAACATGGCAGAAAATTATAGCGTCAGCTCAATCAGTCTCAGGAACCGTGACAAACTCAAGCTATCAAAAGCTTGGAGATTATTATTCTGGCTTCATTACAATCATAGTTCCAACAAATTCGTTTGATGGTTTCAACGAAACAATTTCCAAACTTGGAAAAGTAATAAGTCTTAATGTTTCAACGCAAGATGTAACGGGCGAGTACGTGGACCTATCCTCAAAACTAAAAGTGCTTGAGGAGCAAAGAAATTTGCTTCTTTCATGGCTAAAAGATGCAAAAACCATAGACGAAATGCTGAAATTGAGAAGCGAAATTCAAAGTATTGAAACGGATATAGAAACCATCAAGGGGAGGCTTAACTATATTGCCTTTCATACAGATTTTTCAGAAATTACAATAAACCTCAGCGAAAAAGAAGAAAGCTTCAAACCCGCAGGATTTTTCGAACCTCTGATTGAGGCACTGAAAAAACTATACGAAGCATTAATATTTTCGTTTTTCGGTCTACTCATTATAGTTGTATTCATTCTACCCTGGGGGCTTGCAGGATTTGGGATTTATAAATTTATTTCAAGAAGAAAAAGCCATAAATAATTATCGTGAAAATTTTTCTTTTGTTTTTTTGGATTAATTTATATAATTTTGATATGGGCGTTAAACCTGATAGGTGGATTAGAGAGCAAGCAAAAAGAGGAATGATTGAGCCATTTGAGGAGTCCCAGGTTTCCAATGGAGTAATTTCATATGGGGTTTCTTCCTATGGGTACGATATGCGTATTACAGATGAATTTAAGATTTTCACGAATATCTATTCCACTGTGGTTGATCCAAAGAATTTCTCAGAAAAAAGCTTTGTGGATTTCAAGGGGAAGGAGTGCATTATCCCCCCAAACTCCTTTGCCCTCGCAAAGAGCCTTGAATACTTTAGAATACCGAGAGATATACTTTGTATTGTCCTTGGCAAAAGCACCTATGCAAGGATGGGCATAATAGTAAATGTAACACCTCTTGAAGCCGAGTGGCAGGGTTTTGTCACGATAGAAATCTCTAACACTACCCCTCTGCCAGTAAAAATTTACGCAAATGAAGGCATTGCTCAGGTTGTATTCTTAAGTACAGATAAAGAATGCGAAGTTTCTTATAAAGACAGAAAAGGTAAATACCAAAATCAAACCGGGATATGGCTTCCGAAAATAAAGTAGATCAAAAATTTCTTCGTTTTCTTACATTTCTCTTCGATGTACCTATAATAGCCCTGCTTACTGCTTTAATTATTTTCAAAAGAATAAGGGACGCCAGAGCAATTATGATATTCCTAACTTTCTTCAGCATTATTCAAATTTCTGAATGGTTTTACTTTATTAAAACCGGAGACTATCCAAAATATAGAAGATTCTCGTTTTTGGTAAACATGATTAGCTACACAAGCGGCTCTCTTTTACTAATACTCACAAAATCGAACAAAATATATATAGCAATTGGACTATCCTATTTTTTAAGCGGGGCTTTCCTTGCTGTGATTAATAAACTAGGATATAAAATATCAGGACATGCAGCTGGGATTGCAGGTCCTGGGACTGCGATTGGAATAATTTATGGAGCTATTGGTTTCCTTTTCTTATTGCTACTAATTCCTGCAGGTTATGCAAAAATCAGGATAAAAGACCACACTTTTATGGAATTTGCTTCAGGTACTGTTGCCACAATTTTAATAACATATCTGTCATTCTATATTATGGGGATAATATGATAAAAATTATTACAGATTCAACAGCCGATGAAATTATTTCAATGTACATTTCTTCAACGCTTTCCGGAACTGTAAATCCCGCAAACGTTGCCAAAGAAAGCCTTAAAACAGATAAAATCACGGTGATTTATTCAAAATAAGAAGATCAAAAAACACTTTGAAAAAGGAACTCATAGAAATCATATCATAAAAAATTTGATAATGAAAAAGGGCGGAGTAGAGAAAACTAATACAATATACTGGGCAAATGCAGAAGAAAGCGAAGAGGTTAGAAAACATGTGGAACAGGAACTTGAGATAGCTGTTAAAACTTCAAGGATCGGCCCTGTGCTTGGATCGCATTCAGGGCCCAAGGTAGTTGGCACAGCATTTGTAATCCACTGGAAAAGAGTGTGGATAAACCTGCTGAAGAAGATCGCAGGTTACAGAGGAATAATAAAAAAGTAACAAAGGAGGCGTAAGATGGAAAAAGTAAATCCACTGGAAAAGAGTGCGGATTCCAAAAAAGTAAAAATCGTAACAGATTCAACTTGTTATCTACCGCAAGATGTAATCGAAAAGTATGGTATTATGGTGGCTCCTTTAACCGTAAGGTTTGGGGAAACAACATTTAAAGAGCATGTAGATATTGATGACGAAGAATTGTACAAAAGGCTAAGAAAAGGAGAACTTCCAGATACAACACAACCCTCGCCAGAAGACTTTTCAAGCATTTATAAACCGCTTATTGATAAAGGATATTCTATAATTTCAATCCATATTTCATCTGGTATAAGTGGAACAGTAAATTCGGCAAATGCTGCAAAAGAAATGCTTGGGAGTAACGATATCTACATTTTCGATTCCAAATTTACCTCAATGGGGCTGGGGTATCAAATTATGGAAATTGCCAGAATGCTTTACGATGAAAAGAAAAACCTTAAAGAAGTCCTCGATGAAATACCAAACCTAAAAAACCACATGAACATATTTTTCCTCGTAGGAGATCTCTTTTATCTTGCAAGGTTAGGGAGAATTGGTAAAGCAAGGGCTGTGGTGGGAAGCATAATAAAGGTAAAACCTATTCTATACTTCGACGATGGCTTTGTAAATGCTCTCGAGCAGCCAAGGACGATGAAAAAAGGAAAAGAAAGAATGATTGAGCTTGTAAAGGAGACAATAAACAAAAAAGGGTTGAAGTATATGACAATAACCTGGGGAGACAATAAAGAAGAGGCTGAAGAGTACAAAGAACAATGTGAAAAAGAGTTCGGAATAAAAATACCTCTTACGAGGTTAGGCCCTACTATAGGAACTCATGTAGGACCTGATGTTCTCTCCATTCATTTCTATACAGAAAAATAAAATACCTCTAAGGAGGTTTAAAATGAATTTAAACGGAAAGTATATTGGCGGAAGCCTTCTTGTATCGATTGGAGCTGCTTACATTCTGAACAATGCATACTTAGTTACGTCCTTTTTCTGGTGTTTTGTTGGAATTTTTCTTTTCATGCTTGGAATTTACAGTGTAACTACTGCCATCGTAAAGAAAGAGAAAACTGATGTAACTTCACACTTCTCAATTTTATTTATAGGGATTTCTATTCTACTTTTTGTTTTTTCAATCATTGGATTCACAACCATAATGCTGTTTTCAGCGATTTTTGCATCATTTGGTTTAGCGTATATTTTATCTGGATGTTTCTTTAAATACCCTACAAAGAATATAATTGCGGGCTTTATTCTGCTCGGGATCGCAGTGCTTCTGTTCCTTCCCCTTGCATTCAATGTATCTCACGAAGTTTACTCATTGATTAAAGATTATGCCTTAGGAATTTTGCTCGTTATACTTGGCATTATAATTTTCTTGCCACATAAAAAAAGAAAATTAAAAAAATAGCAACGATAGCACAAAAACATAAATAATAGACTTTGAATAAGTTGTGTAGGGTAAAATGGAAATAATGAAGGGCGCTGAGAGCTATTCATTTGATGGTAACAGTGATATAGGAGTATTGGTGCTTCAAGGATTTACAGGAACTATATACAATTGCTTTTAAACTTCATGTTTATATAAATAATGTAAGTTTTAAAATTAAATGGAACTTTTTCAATATTTGAGGAGTCTAAAATGCAAATGGAGGCGAAGTATGAAAAAGAAACTTTTAGTACTTATCGTAACGTTAGCTTTTTTGAGCGTTGCAGTGGTTGGCGGTCATGCTCTTCCAAAAGGGACAGCAGTTGCTGATGTAATTATTACAAATGAAAGAACTATTTCTGTTTCTGGAACTGGAACAGTACAGATTGCACCTGATATTGCATTGGTAAACTTTGGGATAAGCGTGGATAATAAGGATGCGTCTCTGGTAATGACGATGCTATCTTTGAAAGCAAATGCAGTCCTGCAATCGCTTTCAAAGATTGGAGTAAAAAAAGAGGATATTCAAACAACAAATATAAGTCTTTATCCTGTTTATAGTTACGACAAGGATACCGGAAAACAAACTCTCGAGGGTTACAGGGCAACAGAATCCTTTAACGTAAAAGGAGCAATTAATAACGCAGGCAAAATCCTCAGCACAGTTTCAGCAAATGGTGTAAATGAGATAAACGGAATAAGTTTCGATGTTTCTAACAAAGACCAGCTAAAATTAGACGCCATAAAGCTTGCCATGAAAGATGCCAGAGCAAAGGCTGATGCATCAATTGATGGAACCGGGTATAACATTAACAGCATTAAAACAATTTCTATTGAAGCTTCGTCACCTGTACCTATATACAAAAGTTTTGCTGGAGCAGCAGAAAACCTTCCTGTCGAAGGCGGAACAATCAATGTACAGGTGAATGTGAGCGTTGTATTTACCTTTGAGTAAAAATTTATTTTAGAATATTTTGGCCGGGGATGGTAGAATGAAAAAGAATAAATATATAATAATACTTATTTTGATTGCTGCAGCTTTTGCTGGCACTGCATTTATATGGAAAAATAGTCAAAACAATAAAATTGAATCTATTAATATAAATGTATATGGCCAGTCAATCATCGGAGAGAGGTACAATAAGGCCTTGAGTATTGTAAACAAAAATAACGAATACCACCTCACTTATATTTGCAATACAAAAGAGCCCGGAAAATTCTGTAACTGCAGCAATTTCGAAAAGACAGTATTAAACGAAGAATTAACAAAATTCATAAAAGAAGTAGAAAATTTAAAAGACGAAGGCGAAAAAGCCAAATGTTGCGACCATCCCTGGACTGAAATAACAATAAAATATATGTCTTCAAAGGAAAAATCGTTAACCTTTTCAATGGAGCCGATTGACATTGAAAAAACCTTTAATATTGATTGCACAGTTACAAATTGATAATTTGGTGCCAGGCACTGTGCTCTAATTTTGTTGGAATTCGGTGCCAGATACTGTGCTCTAATGTCTGGACTTGACAAAAATAAAAGTTTAAATAAAATTTATTTGCTCTGGTCTCGTCCCCTGGCGGGGTTTTTGTGGACCCTTACACTTTCCTATCCTTATTAAAGGAAGGGAAGAAGAGGACAGACCGGGGCATTATTTCTACTTACATAATTCTTCAAATTAAATTGTTCACTATCTCATATTTACAAGATAACCGTTCTCAAGCATCCAGTCAAAAATCCTTGATAGCTTAGCGTATGTTCTATCCTGTGCAATATCTTTATAACCTATTTCCACAAGGTTATTTTGTTCTATAAGGAACAGATATTGAATAATGATATTACCACCAAATGGTGCATCTCTATTTTTATCTATGTAGAGATTCAGGATATCAAAATGGGGAATCCTGTTTGGGTCAATCCTACCTTCTCTGGTAGAGTTCATAATCTTTTCATAAAGAGTGTTTGTATCCTTAAAGTCTTTTATAAGTACCATAGCAACATCAGCGTCATATTCGATATCCCCACCACCAGTAGAGTTAAACATAGTTGGCCTTTGCAGACTTTCTTCTGAATCTAACTTAGAACCTTCTTTATCAAAGGAAGATATGGCAAATATAGGGCAATTTAATTCAAGAGAAAGGCTGGCAAGACCACCCGAAACCTCGTCAACCTGCTGAGCTAAGTCCTGGTATAAAATCGAAGTTGGAATCTTTTGAAGATAATCTACAAAAATAGCCACCTTGTCTGTTCTTGCTTCCTGCATTATTGAAAGTGCATGGCTTCTTATCCTGTTCATAGTGTCTTCCCTTCTTCCTTCAATGAGATAGACATAGTTCATAAAGCTTTCAACCTTTACGTACCCCTTATCGTACCTTTTAGAAAAGGTAGGGTCATTTAATACATTTTTAGTTTCAAGAATATATGGGGGAATGAATGTTTGCTGTGAAAGAATCCTTAAAAACAACACTCTCGCCGTTTGCTCCCAGGAATAATAGAGAATCGGGATATGGGCATTATCAGCAATTGCAGATGCAACTTCTAGCATAAGGTTAGTCTTTCCTCTTCTTGGAGCCCCTGCAAGCGAATAGTAAAACCCTCGTCTTGCTCCTGAAAGAGATTCGGTCAATAACGTAAAAGGTTCCATAGAATAGCCAAGGATAAGGTTTTCTTCTCCAGTGCGCGATTCAAGCTCTGCAGTAAAAACTATAAGATTTGATCTTATAGGATCAAGCCTTCTCTTTACTCTGCCCTGGACTACTCCCCTGAGTTCACCGATAAGGTTTCCTGCAAAATCCATTATATTTTCTTTGTGCGCTTTTAATTCAACATATGATTCTATCTTTTTGCCTATTGATAAAAGCTCTTTTTCCGCATATTTACGTTTAAGCACGTCCATATAACTTAGAAACAACTCAAGGCTTACTGGCTGTTCATTGGCAATTTCATCAATAAGCTCCCCGACTTTGGGAGTAAACATTCCTTCCTCGGTTATCGCTTCCTTTAACAGACCTACATCCACAAAAAGTTCAGACTTGCTATAATTCCTAAGCACATAATCGACAATAATCTTTTCTTCCTGAGATTCAAAAAGATCTTTACTAAGTCCTTCGGCAATGGCTCTTGAAAGTAAAAATCTGTCCTTCATAGCCGAAGAAATTACCTTTTTTGTTATGTCATCCATATAACCTTCCCTCCTAAAATGGTTACCAAAACACTATTACCTATATTATCACTAAATAATGATTTTTCTAAAATCACAAAATCTGCTAAATTACCTTTTTTAATCTCCCCGGTATAACCCTCAGAAAAAGCAGCGTAGAATGAATATTCATCAATATAGAGAGAAATTCCTTTAAATATCTCTTTGTTATCTTCCAAGGATAAAGCTTTCCTCTCCAATGGTTAATTTTACCTTTCGAACTTTGGGAAGCTCCGTGAAAGAAAGTGCAATTTGCCGCTTTAGAATTTCAAGGTCATCTCCATTTATATTCCCGATTTCGACAATCATTTCAATGGTGTCTCCGTTGAATTTATAAGAGATAAGCTTTGCATCTTTCGCAAGCTTCGTCGAGTAACTACCAGACGTTTTAAGAAGATTAAAAAGATCATCAGGGGTAAATTTATTATATTTGAATAAGACAGGCATATAGAAGGAATTGTCATTAAAATTATAGACATAATAGGGAACAAGGTAGTTGTTTAAATTTACCATAAATCTTGTCAGTGGCGCAGAAATATCAACGCTTCCAAAAAGAGTTGGGATAACTTGCCCCTGCACGGTTATTTGCACAGCAGTAATATCAGGAAGTTCCGATAATGTGTCTACAATAGAGAACACAAACAACGATTCGATATGTGCCCCAACCGGATTTTTAAGGATATCTGCTTTCAAGTCTACAATTCCTATCCCTCCAGATTTTATAGAAAAATTATTTAAATAATCTCCATCTATTAACTGCGGCAAACCATACATCGATCCATAAAAAAGTTCCTTCAAAATATTATTTCCAAAAACTACAGGGTCATCGGTATCAACAGCCTCTCTTTTTTCGACAACAAGCGTATTCAAATCCTGCGTTGGAAAATAAAAATTTACATCTTTACCCTTTGGAAGCACTGAGTCAAAATGAATAAGGGGTTTATCAATCCTTATGTAATGGTAAAAATACTGTGAGGGGTTGCCGTCTATCAATATCTGAACTTCTGAAATGCCATTTAAGCCAGTTAAAGTATTGACGAGTCCATAAACAGCAGCTGCTTCTCTGCTTACAGAATAAAGCTGTGGCTTACCCTTTTGAAAAGTGAAGTCTACCGTGCAGAGGCTGCCTGAAATTCTAACAGCCCTTAAATTGCAACTGCTATCGAGAAGAGGAAAAAGTCTAGTACTATCAGGGTTTTTAAGCATATCAACAAGCATATAAACATTGGAAACATTATCCTCTTTAATAGGCACGTCCTTAACAACAGGAACAATTTCTTTGGTAACAGGGTCATAGTAATAAAGCATAGATGATGCAGGTTTCGAAAAATTCTTTGAACGAAAATTAAAATAAAGCGCTGCAAATGAAGCGACAATTATAAAAATAAAGAAAACTACGAAAATTTCACGGTTCTTTTTAAGCATCTCTGCCAGCCTTTCTCGTTAAAAACATAGTAAATTTTAACAAACTTTTTAATTCTTGCAATAAAATCCATTATCCCTAAAATGTCTTTGAAATTGGAGATGGACAATGTATGTAATTTTTGGATTAGGAAATATTGGCGAAGAGTACAAAAACACAAGGCATAATGTTGGTTTTATGGTTATTGACTACCTTTCAAAAAAGTGGGGCATAGCTCTTAAAAAAGCTAAGTACTCTACATTTTTTGGAAAGGGAGAGGTTTCATTTGAAGAAAAAACGGAAGAAGTAGTACTTGCAAAACCTCTTACATTTATGAACCTCTCGGGAAGAGCCGTAAAGCCTCTTTCCAAATATTTTATGGTACCCCCTTCAAATATTATAGTTTTGCATGACGATATAGACCTTCACCTCGGAAACATCAGAGTAAAAATAGGCGGAAGCGATGCAGGACATAAAGGAATCCACTCCATTTCAACTCTTTTAGGCCCTGATTTTATAAGGGTAAGGATAGGCATAGGAAGGCCTGAAAATAAAGAACAGGTAGTCGATTACGTACTATCAACTTTTGATAACGACGAGAAATCACTTATCACCGATTCAATAAAAAGAGCAACAAAAGCAGTAGAAACAATCATTTTCAAAGGATTAAACGAAGCACAGAGACAACTTAACAGATGAAATTAAAGTATATTTTTAACGATTACCGAACAATAGAAAACACAATAAAAGAAAAGAAAAATATAAGCATATTTCCAAACTCAGGTATCATTTTAAGTGGAATTATTGAGGAGTTAAAGGAAAATAAAATCCTTATTATCGTAAATACCCAGGAAAAGGCACAGAAAATTCATGAAATATTTCCTCATTCATTGCTAAATCCTGAGTTTGGGCTGTTCCCGTTCGAAATAGATTTTGCTCACGATAGCACCGTACAGGACAAAATACAATTCCTTAAAGATTTCTACGAAGGAAAAAATAGAATAGCCATTTCAACACTTAAAGCCCTATTTGACCCTGTACTTCCTTACGAGTCTATAAAAATATTTAACCTCGCAAAAGGCGAAACACACAAAGTGAGTGAGGTAATAAAAACCCTGGCAGAACTCGGTTATAAAAGAGTAAAAGAAATTTCAGAAACAGGCGAATTTGCCGTAAAAGGAGACATAATTGATATTTTTACAAGCAAAGAGGAATTCCCCATAAGGATTACATTTGGCATTGAAGGTGAGATAGAACAAATTCGACTTTTCGACCTCCAAACGATGAAATCTTTTGAAAAAAAAGAAAAAATATCGATTTTGCCAAACACATACTACCTTTTCGAAAAGAACGACTGGAAAAAATTTCAAAACAGAATTCAGGAAGAAATCAAAAAATGCGATGACGAGTATATCAGGGATTCTATTTTAAGAGACCTTCAAGAGATAGAAAAAGGTAGCAATTTTGGCATAAACTATTACTTCAAATTTTTCAAAAATGGCAGGATTATGCCATTCCCAACGCTTATCGAAAACATAGAAGAATTTACAAAGATTTTTGTCGAGCCAATAGAGCGAGACAAATTTCTCAAAGAAACAGAAGAGATTTATAAAAGGAGTTCAGAAGCTTCAGAAATATTAGAAGACAGAAAAGATATCCTTACCAAAGCCCTTAAAAAACTGAACGAAGGAAGAATTTTTACACTTAAAAACGTGCCCGACGAAGATACCTTAGAACTTCCTGCAATCTCAATACCTGAAAACTTCTCATTCATTTCAAACATAGAGGAATTTATATTAACCTCGGTAAAAGAAAAAAGCGTAATTATATTCACCGAACAGTTTAACAGGATAAAGGAACTCCTGAACATATACGAATTCACGGGAGAAGAAACACTCAAAGAATTGCAGGGGCTTTACATACTGAAAGGCTACTTTGAAAAAGGCATAGAAACAGACAGAGCAATTGTCCTCACCGATAGAGAAATCTTCCCAAAATACACTCCACAAAAAGCCCACAAAAAACCAATGCCAACAAAAAGCATAACAACGGTAGAAGAACTGAAAGATGGAGACTACGTTGTCCATAGAGATTTTGGCATAGGAATATTCAGGGGCCTCGTAAAACTTGAAGAACATGGGACCAAGGAATATCTGCTCATTGAATATAGGGATGGCGAAAAGCTCTACGTTCCACTTGAAAGGATCGGATTTGTTGACAAATACATTGGAGATAGAGCATTTACAAGCCTTAACAGGCTTGCAGGAAACGAATGGAAAAACACCAAAGAAAGAGCAAGGGAAAATGCAAAACTCCTTGCAAAGAAACTCCTCCTCACACAGGCAGAAAGAAGGCTGAACAAAGGATTTTCATTCAGCGCGTTTTTAAAAGAAGAGCGAATCCTTGACCTCTCTTTTCCTTACGAACTTACAGAAGATCAGGAAAAGGCACTGGAAGATGTTTATAAGGATATGGAATCAAACGAACCAATGGACAGGCTTATATGCGGAGATGTTGGTTACGGCAAAACAGAAATTGCAATAAGAGCATCCCTGCGGGCTGTATTAAGTGGCAAACAGGTCGCAGTTCTTGTACCAACTACAATCCTTGCAATGCAGCACGAAAAAACCTTTATGGAAAGGCTAAGAGCATTTGCCGTCGAAATAGCCACTCTTTCAAGATTGACAGAGCCAAAAAGAGAAAAGGAGATCCTCAACAAACTTCAAAATGGTAGTGTTGACATAATAATAGGCACTCATAGGATTCTTTCAGAGGACATAAAATTCAAAGACCCCGGCCTCATTATAATAGATGAGGAACAGAAATTCGGCGTGAAACACAAGGAAAAATTAAAAGAAATGAAAGCAAATGTTGACGTACTGACGCTTACCGCAACCCCGATACCACGAACGCTCCACTCGGCAATTATTAAATTAAAGGCGGTTTCACTGATAAATACGCCTCCCATCGGAAGAGTACCAGTTAAAACATTTGTTTTCCCCTTCAACTTTGAGATTATCAAAAAGGCAATTGAATTTGAACTCCAGAGAGCCGGCCAGGTTTTTGTGGTGCATAACAAAATTGAAGACATTTATTCTTTTGCAATGACTGTAAAACAGCTTGTGCCAGAGGCTAGAGTAGATGTCGCTCACGGCAAAACGAGAAAAGATGAAATAGAAAAAATAATGCTTTCCTTCTATGAGGGAGAGACCGATGTGCTTGTATCTACTACGATAATCGAGAATGGCCTGGACATTCCAACTGTAAACACACTCATAGTTGATAACGCTGAAAACTTTGGACTTTCACAGATGTATCAACTGAGGGGTCGTATTGGAAGGTCTCATATAAATGCTTTCGCTTACTTTTTGTATACTGCAAACAAAGACCTCAAATCAATTGCAGAAGAGAGACTTGAAACAATAAAAGAATTCTCAGGACTTTCCTCTGGCGTCAAAATAGCCCTTAAGGATTTAGAGCTAAGAGGTGCTGGAAACCTGCTCGGCAAAGAGCAGCACGGGCACATAGTTTCAGTTGGATATAACCTCTATGTGACACTCCTCGAAGAAGCCGTAAGCGAACTGCGCGGCGAGAAAAAAGTGGAACTAAAAGGCATTCCAATAAGGCTTAACGAAACATATTATATACCAGATACCTATGTATCGGTTAATACAGAGAGGATGGATTATTACAGGCGCATAACAACAGCAGACACAGTACACAAAATAGACGAGATAAGGAGTGAACTTTTAGACAGGTTTGGGGGGTTGTCCAAAGCAGTGGACAATTTGCTCCTCATTGGAATAATGAACTATCTTGCAAGAGAATCGGGTGTCAGCGAGGTATACCAGGAAGGGTCAAGAGTATTTATATCAATTGAAGATGGGAACAAAATCTCTTTTGAGGGATTGGAAAAATTGCTAAAGTCAAATGCAACAGCAAGATTTGGAGAAAATTACATATCTTTTGAAGCAAATAATTCTCCCCTCAAAGAAACACTTGAAGTTATGAATTTGTTGAAAGGAGTAAACCATGCTGGTATGGATTCTAAAAAATAAATTTGCCATTTCG
>Ga0315281_10003076_pt1 | contig 24565 bp, 18 predicted proteins | sample YL17G07_0_MG_FD_204540 | JGI IMG/M metagenome (GOLD analysis project Ga0315281, IMG submission 204540) | Sediment microbial communities from Yellowstone Lake, YNP, Wyoming, USA - YL17G07_0 | ecosystem: Environmental > Aquatic > Freshwater > Lake > Sediment | place: USA: Wyoming | collected... | reverse complement strand
ACGGGACTATTCTTCCCCCTCAAAAGGAGTTTACGACCCATAGGGCCTTCATCCTCCACGCGGCGTCGCTGCGTCACCCTTTCGGACATTGCGCAATATTCCTCACTGCTGCCTCCCGTAGGAGTCTGGACCGTGTCTCAGTTCCAGTGTGGCTGATCATCCTCTCAGACCAGCTACCCATCGTCGGCTTGGTGGGCCGTTACCTCACCAACTACCTAATGGGACGCAGGCCCATCTTCAGGCACCCTTTGGGAGCCTTTAACAACTGTCACCATGCGGTGCCGCTGCATTATCGAGTATTAGCCCCGATTTCTCGGAGTTATCCTCGTCCTGAAGGCAGGTTGCCTACGTGTTACTCACCCTTGCGCCGGTTTACTCAAGATATTGCTACCTCTTTCTCCCAAGACTTGCATGTGTTAGGCACGCCGCCAGCGTTCGTCCTGAGCCAGGATCAAACTCTCCGTTGTAGATTGTATTCTTCAACTTCAAGTTTGAAAGATGGCATCGTTGAATCGCATTCGATTCAATTGCCAAGGTTCAAAACCCTGTTCAATTGACTCGAGGCTATGCACACTTTTCAAAGAACATTACGTCTTGCCAGAATCGAGTCTTGGCCTGACGATAAAAATGCCCATGAACCATGGGCATTTTCATATATCACAATCAAAGAATTCCGGCGTTTGTACGCCTCACCCCATCTTCTAGATGGGCTAGTAATATACCAACTCCAAATTCAAAAGTCAATAGGTTTTTCACGTTTTCGCTCAACTTGCTTGTCTCCTCCAGCTCTTCAATCGACCACTTTTCAATACCTCAAGATCTTTGTCAAAAGGGGAGACAATTTCGACGAAAATCGCGGGTGCTCGACCCGAACCGCAACTTTCCCCCTGGTCGAAGACTAATATGTGATTGAATTTCGAGCGCAATTAGCCTATTTTCCACCTCATAAATGAGCAAAAGGAGGCACTTTCATGATCATCTTCTACTTCTTCCTAGGGCTGGTTGTTCTCTTCGCCTTTTGGGTAATTGCAAAATATAACGGTCTTGTCACCCTCCGCAATCAGGTAACGAATGGCTGGAAGCAAATCGATGTGCAGTTGAAACGCCGACACGACTTGATTCCAAACCTTGTGAACACCGTGAAGGGCCAAATGGAATTCGAGCAGGAGACGCTCGAAAAAGTCATTCAGGCGCGCAATGCAGCAGTCTCCGCAAAAGGGGTAGCAGATTCTGCAGCCAAAGAAGACGTACTGTCTTCAGCTCTGTCGCGGCTGTTTGCCCTGGTCGAAAACTACCCGACACTCCGTTCAAACGAGAACGTCAAGCAGTTGCAGGAGGAACTGACAAGCACGGAGAACAAGATCTCGTTCGCCCGTCAGTTCTACAACGACATCGCCACCAAATTCAATATCGCACAGCAGGTCTTTCCCGCTAACATTATTGCCTCGATGTTCAACTTCACACTCGCCGAGCTATTTGAGATCCAGGTCGCAGCTGAGCGAGAAGTCCCGACGGTCAATCTGTCGCTGAAGAAATAGTCAGGAATCGCGTGGTACCGGCAAGGAACATCTACGAGCAGCAGGCTCACAACAAGAGGCTCACCTTCGTTGTGATGCTTGCATTCGTTTTATTCCTGGCGTTCATCGGCCTTGGTTTTGACTCCTTCTACCTCGGCACGGTGAACGAGGATGTGTTCCTCCCCGTAGGCACGCTCCTCGCGGTTGCGTTTGGGTCGGGGTCTGCATTGTGGAGCCTGCAAGGAGGCGCGAAGGCCGTCCTCCATTCAACGGGGGCGGTGGCAGCTGATCCATCGATTCCGTCGCACAGACAACTCTTGAATGTCGTGGACGAGATGTCCATTGCCTCAGGTTTGCCGCGTCCGAGCGTGTATATCGTACCGGACATTGATCCCAACGCCTTCGCAACAGGGAAGAACCCGGAGAAGAGCTCGATAGCGGTGACACAAGGGTTACTCGACACCCTCACGCGTGAAGAACTCCAGGGTGTTGTCGCACATGAGATGAGCCACATTCGAAACTACGACATTCGCCTTATGACCGTTGTCGCTGCGCTGTTCGGTGCCGTCCTCCTGCTGGCTGACTGGGCCCGACGCTCGATGTGGTATGGTGGTGGTTCAAGACGGAAACGAAGCTCTGCCGGCGGAGCTGGGCTCGGCGCGGTTCTTCTCATTGTCTGGCTTATCGGCATCATCCTTGCACCGTTGATCGGCCAACTGATGGCCATGGCCGTTTCACGCAAGCGCGAGTATCTCGCTGATGCCTCCGGAGCAGAATTGACGCGCAATCCCCTCGGTCTGGCCGGCGCATTGAAGAAGCTGGACAGCGCATCAGCACCAACTGCGTCCATCAAGCGTGGCGCGGCACACCTGTGCATTGTCGATCCCCTGGGGAAGAACATCAATTCGAAAGAGGGATTTACCGCTGAGCTGTTTGGCACCCATCCGCCTCTTGAGAAACGAGTCCTCGCGCTGCAGGCGATGGCGTATCAGTATAGGGGGGCTACGACTTCTGCCTGAGGATTTCCCGCCGCACTTGCTTCTCCAGCCGCAGATGCTCCTCTGCAGATATGTGGAATTGTTCACGGAGCTGATCGAGTCTCTCGGAGTCTTGCGGAGTGATTGCACCGTCTTTCCACCCGTCCAAGATCGCCTGGAGATAGATCTCGATCTGAATCTCTTGCTGAACTGACTCGTGGTCTTGCTCCGAAAGTCCGAGGGCAGCGCGGAGTACCGCTAGGAGATCTGCCTCTTCCTGGCTAATTCTCCCATCATTCCACGCTTGCTTGAGCACTTGGGCGTACACTTGCTGCGATTCAGAACTCGCTTCCGATTTCGACTGCGAGGCTCTCTCGGCTGCTTCGGCTTTCTTCCGTTCTTCTTCAGCCTTCTTGCGCGCGTTTTCCGCCTTCCGTTTTGCCTCTTCGACCTTGCGGCGCTCCTCCTCCGCCTGCCGCTGGCGTTCCGACTCTACCTCCCGTCGCCTTGCCTCTTCCTCCGCCTTCTTTTTCACCAGCAATTCCGCGTGACGCTGAGCTTCTTCCATCGCTCGCTTTCGTTCGGTCTCCTCCTTGAGCTTGGCAACCTCCCCGGCTTTCCACTTCGCTTCCTCCTCCGCTTTCCTCATCGCTTCTTCTTCAGCCTTGCGGCGCGCTTCCTCTTCTGCCTTTCGTTTCGCATCCTCTTCTGCCCGACGCTTTGACTCCTCTACTGCTCGACGCTTCGCTTCTTCCTCCGCACGGCGTGCTTCCTCCTCTGCTCTTCGCTTCGATTCGACTTCGGCCTGAAGGCGCGCTTGCTCCTCCGCTGACACCTGCGGTTCGGTGGTTTTCCTCTTTTGGTCGAGGATTTTTCGCTTGAGCTCTTCTACTTTTCGTCGTTGTTCTTCGATGTCAGCCATACGGGGGGTTCGATGTCTGGATGGACCGTCTCACGCACTTCCGGCTTTCAGCGCTCGTGACGCCGTCGAAACCGAGTGAATATATCTCTTTATGCTCCGAATGTCAACGTCCGGAAAAAGGCAAATTTTCCGTTTGCAAAATAGTTTTCTCTCCCTTACCTTTCAGTGCACTGGAGCACATCCATCAAAAAATCTGGAGGACCCCATGGAAGAACAAGCGCCCTCAACGCCGACCATTTCCCTTGGAAACCTCATCACCAACGTTTTCGCCTCGCCCTCTGAGGCATTTGAAGGCTTGCACACTTCTCCGGTTCGAGCGAGCGTGTGGGTGATTCCGCTGATCCTGTTGATCGCCCTCAGCTCGATTGTCGCCGTTGTGATGTTCTCCAATGAGAGCATAAAAGCCCAGTTCATGGAGAGTCGGTCGCAGCAGCTCCAGGAACGAGTTAATTCGGGCCAGATGACGCAAGAACAGGCAGATCAGGCAATGGCGCAGATGGAACGTGGGAGCGGGATGATGACCGCTTTCGCCATTATCGGCAGCGTGATCTTCGTCTCGATCATGTTCTTCGGCGCGGCCCTGATCCTGTGGCTTGTAGGAAAGGTGGCTCTGAAGGCACCCGCGGGGTATGGAAAGTACCTTGAGCTCTGGGGTGCGTGTGAGTGGATAGGCATACTCGGAGGCATTGTCACATTGCTCATGATCATAGCGCTCAGCTCGATGTACGCATCACCAAGTGCCGCGCTCGCTGTTCTCTCGGACTTCAAACCCACTAACACCATGCACAGGCTTCTCTCGTCACTGAACGTATTTTCGATCTGGCAAGTCGTCGTCCTGGGGATTGGCCTGAGCAAGTATGCGCAGAAGGCGCTCGGCAGTGGCATCACCGTTGCCTTCGTGTTGTGGGTGATTTGGGTCTTGCTGGCGACTTTTGTCCTTGGAGCACTCGGCATGTAATCCAAGAAGAGCCATTGCTGGTATTTCAGTCAGATCTCCCGGCAGTTCCTGTCGGGAGATTTGTTTTTCTCTCGATAACCCGCGAGGGAAGCGAGGCGATGCAATTAATGAAATTTAATCCTCCGATCAATTGATTCTTGGCAAGCCGAACAGTATCATAAATCAGTGGCTGTGTAACCACAATTTCTTTGTTCAAATCAATCGAAGGAGTTTGTTATGAAGAAGATCTTTGGCGTTGTCGCACTCCTCTTTGTCTTCGTCGCAGCCCAAGCTGTTCTCGTTGGCCAGGAGAAGAAAGCTGAGAAGGCAGAGAAAAAGGCGCAAGTGATGGAGAAGAAAGCAGAAAAAGCGGAGAAGAAGGCAGAGGCAGTGGAGAAGACGGTGGAAAAGAAGGAGAAGAAGGCTGAGGCAGTGGTGAAGAAGGCAGAGAAGAAGGTGAAGAAAGCGGAGAAGAAGGCAAAGAAGGTCGAGAAGAAAGAGAAGAAAGAGGGGATGTAGGCTAGCCTTTTTCACCTATTCGTCAAGTTCATGCACGAGGCGAGGAGTGATCTCCTCGCCTTTTTGTTTACATGGAGCTGAACGCTCCCGCTTCAACCTACGGAGGGCCTGAGATGTCGGACCGTGCGACGCTCCATTCGGCTCATCAGCTCTCCCGTGCTTGATATTCCCACCGTTTGTTCCTAACTTTTTGCGTTCCTCACAAACGTATGAACTTCCTCCACGTTCTGTCGCAGTTCGAAGTCACCGGCGCCGAAGCCTACGCGGCCTCGCTGATCGAGGAGCAGGTCAAGCACGGGCACACGGTTTTGCTTGTGTCCGACACGCTCACGCTGCCGATTCAGTGCACATACATCCAGATGCCTATCGGCAGGCGCACGTACCTCCAACGGCTCAGGAATATCGCCTCCCTCACACGCCTTATTCGAAAGAACAATATCGACCTTATGCATGCCCACTCGCGAGCAGCGAGCTGGGTATCTTTGTTTGCAGGCCTGATGACCGGGACCCCATTTGTCTCTACTGTTCACGGAAGGCAGCACATTCACGCCTCAAGTAGGGCATTCAGCATCTACGGCCGAAACGTCATTGCCGTGTGTGAAAGTGTAAGAGATCATCTGATCGCCGATCTCGGATTTCGACCTCAGGAGGTGACAGTCATCCCCAATTGCATTCCTTTCAGGCAGTGGGAATCGACAACCCTACCTGCGGCTAAAAGCGACCTCCTTGGAGTGGCTGACCAGAGAAAAGTGCTCATGTTCGTTGGGCGATTAACAGGGCCAAAAGGGGATGTCGTCCGTTTTCTCCTGAAATCCGTGCTGCCTTTTGTGTTGAAACGTCGCCCCGTCCTCTTTGTGACCGTGGGCGGGATGATTGTGCCCGAAGACATCCCCGCCCTGGCGGAATCTGTGAATGGGACGTCAGTCGCCTTGAAAAGATTCCAGCCGAACATTGCTCAACACATCGCGTGCGCAGACGTTGTGATCGGATCGGGGCGAGTTGTGCCAGAGTCGCTCGCATTGGGGAAGCCCGTCATCGCCTTTGGCGAGTCAAACTACATTGGCCCGGTGACTGCAGTCTCCTTCACTCATGCCGCGTCGACAAATTTCGGAGATGCAGGAGAATTCGTCCCACCGGATCAGGGCGTTGTCGCTTCTGACATCATCCATCTTCTGGATCATCCACCGACGGCAGCAGAAACTGAGGAGGTGCTCTTACTCTCACGGCAGCGATTTGATTCAGAGGCCGTTGCGCACAAAGTTCATGCAATCTATGAGCGCGCATATGCGCGAACTCACTCCCCTTCCTTCATCCCTGTGCTGATGTACCATCGTGTCGTCGAGCGCCCCACTCCAAATGCCGCGCACGGCATCTGGGTGACTGCGGAGCAGTTCACGGCTCAACTTCGATCGCTTCGCAATCGAGGATTTGAGACGATCACCTTCCGTGACTACGCCGAGTTCCTTCGCGGACGGCAGTCGCTGCCACACCGGCCAATTCTCCTGACGCTTGACGATGGATACGAAGACAACTACACGATTGCGTTCCCTCTCCTCCGACAATTCGACTTCCGTGCCGTCATCTTCGCTGTGACCGATCCGAAGCGAAGGACGAATTTCTGGGACCCCGAGGAGCCGCCGGCTCGTCTGCTCGACATGAAACAGCTTCAAGAGCTTGCCCGCTACGGCATCGAGATAGGGTCGCATACTGTCTCACACGCGAGGCTCACAACGACGCCATGCGAGATCGCCAGGAAGGAATTGCAGGAATCGAAGGATGTTCTGGAGCAACTGCTTGGTTCCAAGGTGCTCTCCTTTGCATATCCCTACGGGGCCGTTCAGACGAATGCGAGAGAGCTTGTTTCAGAGGCAGGCTACAAGTTTGCTGTGGCTGGTGACTCAGGACCTCTGCGCTTTGCTGACGATTTCGGCGAAATCCGAAGAACGCAGGTCTTTCCGTGGACGAGCTCCATTGGGTTCTGGAAGAAGACCCTCCCCGTATACCAGAAATACAGATCCTTCAAACGCTGACAGATTCCGATTTCCCCTCATTGCGCCACGTTCTCGTTCCACCCTTCTCGCCAGGTAACGCCCACGCGTCTTAGTTCAGAGGACTCGGGAACTGTCGCTGATGCGAAAGAGCGGGAGCACCAACGCGTTGGGAACTGAACGCAGATTTGGCCGGTTACCTTGAAGTACTTTCAGCAAAGTGATCCATGTGACCGCTAATTCCCAAACAGGAGGGTGCACTATGAAACGCTCTGTGTTGTTGCTGTTTATTGCAGTTGTCATCTCCTCAGGGTTGGCTCCTGGACAAGCGAAGAAGGGAGCATCGAAGGAGATGAGTCTTGGAGGGGAAGTAGTTGATGTTGCGTGTTATCTGGCGGAAGGAGCAAGGGGTGAGGGGCACATCGCATGCGCTACTGCTTGCGCAAAGGCGAGCGGCGCCTTGGGCATCCTGACCGTGGATGGTAAGCTCTACGTTTCATTGCTGCCCGACGATCACAAGAACAATCCCAACCATCTCCTGATGGATCACATCGGTCACACCGTCGGAGCAAGAGGTCTCGTGCGATCGAAGGGGGCGTAAACGGCATCATGATCAAAAGCGTGGCGATGACGAAGTAATCTCGGATATCCTTCCGAAGATCTCGATGATTCATCCGGAACCTTTGGAAGGTTCAAAAAGAAGGCGACCTCCAATGAAGAGCGTCGCCTCTTTGCTTCTGCAATCACGTGAACTGCCTGCAACTTCGCGGGCATTCATGTCACGAATGGTTCAACGCTGAGCGTGCACCCCTTATTTGCTCCGGATTGCCGATCACAACGAGCGTGTCTCCACCGTTCAGCATGGTGTCTGGCGGGGGATTGAATTGAAACGAGTCACCTTGCTTGATTGAAAGGATCAGCACACCTACCTTCGTGAAGACATCACAGCTACTCAGCGGTTTGCTGGCATACTTGGAATCGGCACTAACCTGAACGTCTTCCACGCGAAGCCCCGACCTGTCGCGCAGCATGGTGTCAAGAAAGCTCGTGGTTGCGGGGCGCACAAGCTCGGAGACCATCCTCAGCCCTCCGATGAAGTCTGCGGAGATTGCGATGTTCGCACCGCTTCTCAAAAACTTGTCCCTGGAGGATACATCGTCGATCTTCGCAACAATGCGGATGGAGGGATTCAGACCCCGTGCCGTAATGACCACAAACATGTTATCCTTGTCGGTCGGGAGCGCCGTGACAAGTCCCCCGGCGCGCCTGACGCCGGCGGAAACCAATGTCGCATCTTCCGTCGCATCACCTTCAACCACTAATGCATCTTTCTCTGCAAGTTTGCTGACCTTCGTCACATCCTTCTCCACGACGACGCAGGGGCGACGTGTTCGCTCCATTTCCTCAAGAACGTAGTAGCCGGTATTTCCCCAGCCGCAGAGGATATAGTGGTTGGACAACTTCTTGATCATTCGGTTCATTCTGCGTCTCCTTAGGATACCACTCATTTCGCCCTCAACGATGAATGATGTGACTTCGGTGACGCCGTACAGGATGATCCCCATGCCGCCGAGGATCAGGGAGATCGTAAAGACGCGACCCGCAGTCGAGAGCGGATGCGTCTCCCCGTAGCCGACGGTTGCAAGGGTGATGACGGTCATGTAAAGCGCGTCGAAGAATGGCCACCCCTCAATGATGTGATAGCCAAGCACACCAATCAAGAAGATCGCACCTAGTACGGTGAGGATTCGACCCGCTTCCTTGAGAGGTTTCATAGTTGAGAGAAAAGTCTGGTACGGAAGAAATATACGAGAAGAGGTTCAAAAGTCAAAGCTTGCGGCACTGCTGCGACACATTGGCGGAGGGCCGACGTTCAGATTCAGGAGGAATTCGCCTGAGCGCGTATCGGGGGGAGCCGCTCAGGCGGCACGTCGACCAACCGTCACGCTACCGCATCTGTGGAGCAAACGCAACGCCGATGGCAGCGGCAGCGAGCCCGTCGAACTTCGGAGTACTGGGACCGACGAGGTTGGGCACGCCGAACATTCTGCGCACCTCAGCAAAGGCGGAAAAGGAGTTGCTGATCCGAGCGTCGAGGCCGGCTTTTGCGTTCGGTGCAATCGTGCCGCTGAAACGGCTCGAGTATGACCAAAACGCGAACGATGCACCGACGCCGAGATATGGCCTGACCTCCCCCTCGGTCAGGTAGAATGCTAAATCGACACCGAGGAAGGCGAGTCCAATGCTCACGAGCGGTCTTTGGTAGTACGGATCGGTGTAGTAGTCCCCGAAGGAGGAGTAGGGGTAAGCGAAATGCGATGCCAGCGGGATGTACTCACGTTGATCGACGGGGCCTGATGCGCCGGCACGAAAGAGAACGCCGCCGACGATATCGATCGTGGGCATAGAGCGACGATTCATGGAATACTGCAAGAGCATCATCGGTCCGAAGCGCTCTTCATCACCAAGGGCGAAGCTTCCGTAGGCAATCATCGTTTGGAAGCTTGATTGACTACGCGTCGAAATCCGGGAAAGTCGTCCGGCCTCTGTGTTTGTCCGGGTTCTCTGCGACAATTGATCGAGATCGGGCTTCGGAAATTGAGCGAAGCCTTCGTCCAAGGCAAGCAAAACAAGTATGGCGTACAGTACTCTATTCATGGCGTTTCCTCTCGATGATGCTCCTGCTTCGTAAGTATACGGAGCTTCCTCGAAACCTGCAAGCTGTCCTGAAGAGGAATGTCTACTTCAGGGGTAACGCTCCCCTCTAACTTCAAGGGCACAAATGAAATGAATTCGAACAGTGTGAAGCGGCTATGAGAGGGGTAGTTGATCCTGGACAACCACCTCGTACACCTTGATGGGTTTATCCAGCCCCTTCACCATGATCGGCTCGAGCGGCCGGGTTGGGATTCGGTCTTTCACGAACTCGTAGGTACGTTGGGCAATCATGATTCCTTCGACGGGTGCGTTCGCTTCAAGTCGCTGAGCAAGGTTCACATCCGCACCGAGGACGGTATACGACAGCCTGCGATCAGATCCCATGTTGCCGACGACGACGGGTCCCGTGTTGATGCCGATGCGAATCATCAGCGGGAATTTCCCCTCCTGCACCCAGCGGGCTTTCAACTCTCGGCATTTTTGCTGCATCTCGATCGCTGCCTTCACACAGCGAACGGCGTGGTCCGGCTGCGGCTCGGGATCGCCAAAGAACACCATCAAGCCGTCACCGATGAATTTATCGACCGTCCCCTCGTATTTGAACACGATCTCTACCATCGAGTCGAAGTACTCATTCAACAGTTTCTGGATTTCATCCGGAGTGAGCGTCGAGGAGTGCGTTGTGAAACTCTTGATATCGCTAAAGAGAATCGTGAGCTCTTTCTTCTGGCCTGCTGCGGTGACGAGCGACGGATTGAGCATGATCTTCCGCACGACGGCGGGAGGGAAATACGCCTCGAAGGTCCGTCGCAAGACCTCTTTCTCTTTCTGTTCGTTCACATATCGATAGGCGATAACGGTAAATGCTGCCAACCCAACCTGGAGGATCGGCCGCAGGACGTTGAGAATGAGATTCGCATACAGAAACACCAGGCCTGCCGCCAAGAAGTAGACGACGATCAGTCCGAACGAACCCAGGGAGAAATTCCTGGAGGATAATCGCAGAGCAAGCGTCACCAGAACAATCATCACCGCCAGTTCGACCAGAACCATTTCGACTCCACCTGCTTCTCTGAGGAAGTTGCCGGTGAGAATCGTGTTGATGGAGTTGGAATGAACGCCGCTCAGGGGGAATTGGTTATCTGTGGGAATCGGCCCGACATCGGATGCCCCCGTCCGAACCTCCGACACTACGGCAATCTTCCCGCCAAGCACATCCCCCCACATGTCCAGCTCGGTCCGGTCATCTGACGCGCGGAGGATATCCGCGAAGTTAAAGTGCAGCATCGAATGCACTTTGTCATCCCGCACCAAGGGCCCGACGTAATTCACCAGCATGTTCGCCGAGTGATCGATGGGGATCACGATATCGCGAGGCTCGCCCCCGGGACGGCGTGCATCCTTCAGCGTCAAGCTGCTCCCCGGCTTGAGGATGACGCGATCAGGCGTAACGCCGAGATAGTCGCAGACGGCCCGGAACGCGAAGCTCGGGTAGAAACTTTCGTGATAGCGAAACAGCAGGGGCACGCGCCGGTACACGCCATCGCGGTCAAAGCTGATGTTGAGGTATCCAAGACCGCGCGAGGCGGCAGAAAGTGCAAAAAAGGTAATGATAGGATCATAGGCATAATACAAATCGCGCGTGTCTCCGTCGATCTGCACATTCCATTTGGTCATATCAAGATATTGATCGGCTCTGCTGACGCGGCTGCGTGGCCGCGTCGGCTTCACTTGCGCGAGGTTGAATGCCAGACCAAAGTATGCGTTCCGCGCATTGGCTGTGGCCACCACGAAGGCACTATCTTCCTGGAGATTCGTTCTTGCCGGAAAGATGAAGTCCCAGATCTGCGCGGCCGTCTGCATCTCGGCGAGATTCCGCACAACCTGGGCATATTGGAAGCGATTCAGGTAGGAGTTTGCGAGCGCGTCAAACGTCCGGTCCGAAATGTCAACGTGAACGATGCTGCTGTCATAAGCAGGGCGAAGCGCATCAAATTTCGACCGAAACGCGAAAAACTGGTCGATGGTTTGAGCGTTCCACGGCTCAAACACGTTCGGCAGCAGCCAGAAAAGTAGATGGATGGTGAGGAACGAGGCCACAACCAGGCCGATTGTGGCCCATAACGTTCGCCTGCTACTTGTGGTCAAGGGTAAAGGTCTTGCCGTAGAAATTGTTGGCCGAGATCTCCGTGGCAACCTGTGCCACATCGGGGCGTCGCGTCACCTCATCTTTGGTCAGGCTGCGGACATTGCCTCCGATAGAGATTGGGCGCTCGGCAAAGGTGGTAAACGTCTTGTAGTGTTTTCGCACGTTTCGTATCTCTGCAACAACCTCCTTCGCAAGGGCCGACTTGCCGGCGGCAGCAGCATCCTTGTATTTGCTCACGAGCGCCTCAAGGTCGAGCAGACGCTCTGACGAAGCCAACAGATAGATGGTCTCGCGTCCAACGTTGGTGTCCAGCTTGAACCACGTTCGGCCTTTGGGGATGTAGTAATTCTTCCCCGTCTTGTAATCCGTGGTGAATTGCTTGAAGTCGTACGGGAACTTCAGCGATATCTCGCCGCTCGGGCTTTCGTGAATGACGTAGACAAAGCATTCCTCTTTCAATTTGACCATCATTTTCAGTTCGTCGCCCGACGCGAGCGTCGTATCCCGTGCAATGGACACAAGTTTGGTGTCCGCACCAGAGCCCGAAAGCGTTGCAAACGCCCATTCGAAGCTCACGTTGGACTTTTCCTGAGCGACCGCTATCGCACAAGAGACGGCAGCGGCAATAACCAGTGAGCGAATCATTCGAGATCCTCCCTTAATGAGCGATCAATGAAATCGTCAAATCCTTGTCGTACGTCGTCTGACTTCGTGTGGGGTTCTGCGCCCCCTTCGTCTTACGCTTGACCTGTTCTTCGACGTACTGCATCAGTTCGTTGATGGTGACGGTATAGTCGTTATTGAAATCCGCCTCGCCTTTCACGCCTTCCAACAAATAGTGCGTGAAGACGCCGTGGCCAAGCTCCGGGAACTCCTGTGACACCTCGCCAGCCGCGCTCGCAGTGAACACAACGATACCGTCTTTCGTCTTCACAAGATCAGCCATATACTGGTTAATCAAGTTCGATCCGGTCACATCCATACCCCGGGCGGCAAAATCTGCACTGATCCCACCGCTGTGACAAGCATCGGAGAACACCACAATCTTCTTTGCGGTAATGTGACGAGTGAGAACAGTCTGGATGTCCCACATCGGAAAAGCTGTCGTGCCCAGCTTTGCGGGATCGGCATCATGCGTGAGGAGGTAAAGATTCATGGGCCGTGCTGGATCTGGAGCTCCGTGGCCTGCAAAGAAGATCATGACGAGATCTTTGTCGATGGCATTGGAGAGGAAATCAATGAGTGCTTCTTTGAGATTGGCCACCGTTGCATCTTTGTTGAGCAGGATGCGCATATGATCGAGCTCGTATCCACCGCCTTCCGGTTTCTGAAGGAAGTCCGCGAACGCTTGAGCATCTCGGTCAGCGTACTTCAGCGCAGGGATACCCTTGTTGGCGTACTCTGAGATCCCCACCACGACTGCCCATCGTTGTGGTCCCGGTCCTCGCTCTTTGGGCGTCACTTTGCCGACAGGACCGACCGAGACCGCACCGTACACCTTCCGATTCACGCCGAGTATCTTCGTGAACTTCCCACCGGCCTTGCTCGTGACCGTCAACTCGATTTGATTGTATCCGACGACAAGCGGGATTTCCTCCAAGTAAGCCTCACCTTCGCTCTTACTCCGAACATCGCGACGGTCCACCATCTCGACCATGTTCACGATCACTTGATATGCCGTTACTTCACACCATGATTTGAATTGAAGCTGGACGGAAGTCTTTTCTGTTTCAAAATTATTGGAGGGGTTCGCGACTTCAATCACCTGGTCGTTCGAGAGGCGCTGAATTCTGACCGTCTCCGTCGCTGAATTGCCAAACTCGTCCAGGGCTCTGACTTCAAACCTGTTGACCCCGATGCTATCGAGTTTCACCCTCGCGGTGAAGACCTTCGTGCGCACGCCCTTCGTCACATCAGCCCCGATTGCATCCTTCACTTCGGGTGCCGTCAACGCGCCGTCAACTGTGACCCCTCTGAGATTGCTCTTGTCCAGGACTTTTCCCCGAATCTCGTACGAGCTCCCAATGACTTTGGCGATTCCGGTCGGGCTCGCTGGGGGATTGGATATCGTGATCGTCGGTGGATCAGTATCGGGCGGGGCTTCAAGGACTCTCCAGGTTTTCAATATGCCTATGGACGTACCGGCCCAGAGAATGTCGTCACCGACAAAAGAGAGAACTGAAATGTACCCGTCACTCTCGGCCATCGACTTCACTCGTTGTCCTTTGGCAAAATCATAGATGATTACCGAGCTGTCGGTCGACGCGCAAACAAGCCAGCGGCTTTTCGGATCGAAGGCGAGGGCAGTAATAATGCCCCTTTGCTCGACAATTGATGGCAGCGGAGTCAAGGGTTCCAGGTTCCAGAGGCGAACGCTTCCGTCCAGTCCGCCGACCGCAAGGACTTTTCCATCCGGACTCAAGGCCATTGCACTGATACGCTCTTTTGTCTCAAAGCTCTTCCCGTCACCAAGCTCCGGCAAGCTCAGCATTCGTATCCATCCTCCGGCGGTGCCCACAAACGCGGTTTTCAGGGAGGGGTGTACAGCGACTGCCACAATCTCTTCCGGCAGCCGCGCACTGGTAGCAAGGACCCGTTCGCTCATCGGATCGACAACTTTCAGCGTCCGATCAATGGCAGCGGTGAGGAGGAAGCCCTGCTGTAATTCAGCCATTGCGATGATCCCGGCGTCGTGCAGGGCCAGGTTCTTCAACCTCGATTGGGCGCTGAGATTCCACCAGGTGATCTGGCCGTACGTCCAGGCCGAGATAAGGGTTTTTCCGTCTTTTGACAGGATGAGAGAGGAAACGGGGCTTTCGAGTCCGGTGAGGGTTGCCCGCTCAGCAAGTGTATTCGCGTCATAGAGCTTGATCGATTTCTCGACCGACGCCACGGCGATCATTCCCCCGGCTCCATACGCAGTGCCCATGCGGATGGGGGCTGTGGATGCACCCGCACGATGAAGCGCCTCGACATAGATTTCCTGTTGTGCGAATGCAGCGAGCGAGAGCGCCACGAGCAGGGAGAGCAACTGTGCAGTTCGGATTCGCATATTCTTCTCAACGATGTTCGACATTTTTCCCCTGAATGTCAAGATTACCATTTGTTGCTTCTCGCTCTCCCTTTTTCTATATTTTCAGCGGTTTCGAGTTACTCACCGAGGTACGCACCTTCTCTCCCAACGCTGATCGAAATGAAACACCTTACCATGAAACGCCACTTCCTTCTCCTTCTCTTTGCGCTCACGTTATCGTTTCTCCACGCACAGGTTCCGTCTGTTCAGATCAAAGTCCGCGAACCACGCCTCTTCGGGCTCAGCGCGGAGCGATTCGCGACCGTTGAACTCTCCAATCAGACTCGGGCGCTTCCGCTCACGAGTGACAACGTTCATGCCGCCGAGCATCTCTACTTTGTGTATCGTCCGGTCGGAACGTGGACTCTTGATGCTGACTACATCACAGAAGAGCTTCCCAAGCTGATGATGTATCAGAATGGCCAGAAATTCCAGATCGCATGGAAAGGAGAGATTGTCAGCGACAGTATCGGGACATCCATTCTCGTCGGATTCCCCAAGGACCTGAAGCTCCATCAATTGTTCCTCGTTCAGTTCACATTGGGTGACGCGACCAGCCAGGCGGAATGCAAGGTCTCGCAAGAGTATTGGCCGGGATACTCGAAGGTCGTGGGCGCGCTGAACACAGGAGGCAAAGCGTTCGACGAGAAACGGTATCGTGATGCCATCACATCTTTTGAGCGTCCGCTGCAGGATGAATCGCTGCAGATTTTCCCTCAGTTCACCGACCTCCGCGACAAACGAACCCAGGCCTTTCAGCAATACAGTGCGGACAGCTGGACGGCTTTTACCTCAACCCTGGGAGCGGAAAAGCAAAATTTGAAAGAAAAGATTGCCCAGGTCGAGCAGTTCAAACCTATGTTCCGTTTCGTTGCCGATTCTCTTCCCAATACGACCTTGGCGATCAGCCCCACCGATCCAGCCGTCAAGCCTCTCATTGATCAAGCGAGGGATGCCCTCGCCCGGGTTGCGGTAGTCCGAGATTCACTGCAGCGCGTGCTGGATGAACAGAATGTCCGCTGGATTATCGAGGGGAGCGCAACCGGCAAGACCGGCTATTTGTACCAATACATGATCGAGGCGCTGACATACGCTTGCTCTTCGCTCGACTTTGCCGACACGGCGGCGGGTCCCTTGAAGACAACACTTCCAGAGGACATTCAAGCTCGACTTGCCAAATACGACCTGACGGAGTCCTATGAGACATTTCTCCGACAGTGCGGCGAGCGCCGTCAGCGACATACCGCGATGTTTCCAGCCGAGTTCCTGAACAATCTCCAGAAGGACTCCGCAGCTTTTGCTCTCCCCTTCTATTCCATGCTCAAGGCGGTGAACGATTTCTATTCCGGAAACCTCGCGGGAGCAAGGGAGGAGGTTTTCAAGATCTTTCGCACGTCGTACGACACGGAGCTTTCCAGTCGATTCGACCAGATGCGCATTTTCATCGGCTTCCGCCAGCGCGGGACACCATCTGACGTATTGAAGACACTGGAGGAAGCCCTTACAGCTGAGAGAGCAGGCAACAACGAGCTTGCCTCCGACCGCTATCGAGAGGCATCGAGGATAGCGCCGGATCTTGCCTACGCGGCCTACCTGTGGGGCAAGTTTTTCGTTCGGACCGGCGATCAAATTCGCGCACTCACATTTTTCGAACGGGCCTACCAGACCGACACGCTGTATCTCAGCGCATATCGCGAAGCCTACGGCTTGTACCGCAAGAGCGGAAACTTCAAACCGACCATCGAGGTGCTCACCCGCGCACTCGATCACGGCAACGATTATTGGGAGATGCATTTCAATCTCGGCGTTGCCTACATGGCCGACGGTGACCTCGCTCGCGCGATCCAGCACTTCGAGCGAGCTCTCGAACTCAATCCCAACAGCTATCAAACCAACATTCAGCTTGGTCTCGCGCACCAGACGGCAAAGAACTATCAAAAAGCGAGAGAGTACTTCAATCGAGCGATTAATATTGACCCCGTTCGACAGGACGCTGTGAACTTCCTCGACAAGTTGAACGAGCTCCAGAAGGCCGGGCGGTAGGTGCTGTCAGCACCACAATCGGACGAACGCGGTTCTTTGCTTTTGCCCCAATTCTCCGTATATTGGTTGTGCTTCTTGCCCGCCAAAAGGCGGCTTGAGAGCGGAAATCCTCACATCGCACAAGCGTTGAGGATTTTTTCGTTTCAGAGAGACAGATATTTCGATCGGGCACGTGGCGAAACTGGCAGACGCACTAGCCTTAGGAGCTAGTGGGGAAACCCGTGGGGGTTCAAGTCCCTCCGTGCCCACATGACGTTTGCGGGATGAGGCAACCCAAGGGGGTTCTGAGCCAGAGGCTCATCCGCCCCATGAGGGAACAAACTGATGGCGGAGACTCTCCCTCTACCCACGAGAGTTTTACGGGATGGGGAAACCCCCGCCCGCCTGTGGCGGTCGGGCAGGCGTGGGGATTCTGAGCCGGAGGCTTATCCACCCCAGGTGTAAATACACCGATGGCGGAAAGTCCCTCCGTGCCCACATGAGCTCGACTTGACGGTGGTTTCCTGCCCGCTGAGCACAAAACCATTCATTCATTTTCCATTTCGAAGGAGTTGTCAAGTGGATGTCACGGTAAACAACCTGTCAGACGTTTCGCGTGAAGTCGAGATTCAGGCGAATTCCGAAGAACTTCAACCCCATTTCGAGAAGGCGTACAAGGAATACCGACCCAAGGTTGAAATCAAAGGATTCCGGAAGGGGAAGGCGCCACTCGAGCTCGTCAAGCGGCTGTATGGTGAGTTGATAGAGCGTGAGTACCTCGAGACCCTCGCCGGAGAACTTTACCGACAAGCGGTGAAGGAGAAAGAACTGAAGCCTATCGGCGATCCGACACTGGTCGACCTCGATTACCGACGGGGGGAGAGCCTGCGCTTCAAGATCCAGTACGATATTCGCCCAAGTATTGAACTCAAGAAGTACAAGGGACTCTCCGTTGACACTGTTGTCCATCACGTCACGGATCAAGAGTTTGAAGAGGAGCTTCTTCGACTTCGGAAAATGAACAGCTCACGAGAGGAGGTTGACCGGGTGACGGATGAAGAGCACGTTGTCTCGACCGAGCTTCAAGAATTGGATGAGACCGGGTTTCCCATCATAGGCAAGAAATCCGACAACGTGCGCTTCTACCTAGCCGATCCTCAGCTCGAGCAACCCTTCAGAGACGCCCTCAAATCAACCGAGAGAGGGAATGAACACCACATCCGGTTTGATCATCAGCATGGAGAGCACAGCCATAAGGTGAACGTGAAGGCAAAGGTCACCAAGGTCGAAAAGGTGACGCTGCCCGAACTGAATGATGACTTCGTGAAGAAGGTCACGAAAGACAAGATTGGGTCAGTGGAAGCATTGAGAAAGAGCGTTCGGGAAGACCTGGAGGCGTACTGGAAGGAGAAGAACCGCCGCGCTCTCATCAACGCGATTGTCGGCGAGATCATACGTCTTCACGAGTTCCAGGTGCCGGAGTCGCTCATCCGGGGCGTTCTCAGCAACCTGCTGGAAGAGATTAAAGACCAGCACCCCAAGAAACAGCTCCCCGCCGATTTTGATGTCGAGAAGTTTTTCCAGGATAGCCGGGCGTATGCAATCTATCAGTCGAAGTGGGCATTGCTGCGGGAGGAGATTATCAAAGCCGAGAACCTCACCGTGGACGACGCCGCGCTGGCAGCCCTCGCGGAGCGTGAGGCACCCAAAATCGGGATTGATAAGGAACGATTAATCACGTATTATAAATCGTCTGAACAGATCAAAGACCGGCTCATGGGCGATAAACTGATGGATCTCCTGGTGAGCAGCACGAAGGTCAAAGAAGTTGATGACACGACATTGTCGAACAAACTTGTGAAAGGATAAGCCACAGCATGAGCTCCCGAACACTTGAGATATACGATCAGCTTGTTCCCATCGTCGTCGAGCAGACGGGACGGGGTGAGCGGGCTTATGATATCTATTCCCGACTTCTGAAGGAGCGCATTGTCTTCATCGGGACTCCGATTGATGACACAATTGCGAGCCTCGTCATTGCACAATTGCTCTTCCTGGAATCGGACGATCCGGATAAGGACATACACCTGTACATCAACAGTCCAGGCGGCAGCGTGACCGCAGGCCTTGCGATTTATGATACGATGCAGTATATTCGGCCAGACCTTTCGACGATCTGTATCGGCATGGCGGCAAGCATGGCCGCGGTGTTGCTCGCGGGCGGAGCGAAAGGAAAGCGAACGGCGCTGCCCAACGCGCGCGTGATGATCCACCAGCCCTGGGGCGGAGTTCAAGGAGCAGCCTCGGATATCCGCATTCAGGCTGAAGAGATCTTGAAAACGAAGAAGCGGATCAACGAAATCGTCGCAAGCCACGCCGGCAAGGCTGTCGATCAGGTTGAGCGCGATACCGATCGCGACTACTATATGTCATCACAGGAAGCCAAAGACTACGGCCTGATCGATAACATTCTCGTCAAGCGTGTGCCGGAACCGAAAAAGGAGAAGTAAAAGCGAGCGCGTCACGAGGCACAGACTTTCAGACACGGCATCAGATCAGTCATGAGCCAAAAACCAAAGCAGGGCGATAAGATTGCGTGCTCATTCTGCGGACGCTCCTCCGAGGAGGTCAGCAGCATCATCGCTGGTCCAGATGTCTACATCTGCGACCTCTGTGTATCGAGCTCCGTCGATATCATCCGCAATAACATGGCTGCCATCAGTGCAAAGAGGCAGAGCACGCGCGCCAACCTTACCCCCGTCGAGATCAAGAAAGCGCTCGATGAATACGTCATCGGCCAGGAGCATGCGAAACGCACCCTCGCCGTCGCCGTCTACAACCACTACAAGCGCATTGATTCGAACGAAAACTTGCAGAATCTCGACGAGGTCGAGATTGAAAAAAGCAATATCCTCCTCATCGGACCGACCGGGACGGGGAAGACGCTCCTTGCTCAAACCCTCGCACGAATCCTTGATGTCCCCTTCGCCATAGCCGATGCCACAACGCTGACAGAGGCTGGATACGTCGGCGACGACGTTGAGACGATCCTTGTCTACCTCCTGCAGAACGCCGAGTACAATATCGAGAAAGCGGAACGCGGTATCGTTTACATCGATGAGATCGACAAAATCAGCAGAAAGAGCGATAGTGCATCGATCACACGCGATGTTTCAGGCGAGGGCGTTCAGCAGGCCCTGCTGAAGATCTTGGAAGGCACCATCGCCGGCGTGCCGCCGAAAGGCGGTCGGAAGCATCCCGAACAGAGCCTCATCAACATCAACACCAAGAACATCCTGTTCATTTGTGGCGGTGCGTTCGGAGGATTGGACAAGATCATCGAGCATCGGGTCAGCCAGAATCCGGTCGGCTTCGGAGCCGATGTGAAGGGGAAGCGGCACAGATCATCCGACCTCTACCTCGCCCAGGTCGAGCCTGACGATTTGCTGAAGTATGGCCTGATTCCGGAGTTCATCGGACGGCTGCCCGTCGTCGCGACGCTGCATTCGCTGGACGAAAAAGCACTCCTCAACATCCTCACGGAGCCGCGCAACGCCATCGTCAAACAGTACAAGAAACTGTTCATGATGGAAGGCGTAGAACTGGAGTTTGAAGATGCGGCGCCGCAGGCAGTGGTGACGAAGGCGATGGAGCGAGGAACAGGCGCACGCGCCCTCCGCTCTATCATCGAGGAGGTGATGCTCGATATCATGTATCAACTCCCCTCACGGCGGAACATCTCGAAATGCATCATCGCCAAAGACACCATCCTCAAGTCGAAGGAACCGATCTACCTCTACGAGGAACGAAAATCGGCGTAAGGAATCGAGCCATCTGACCATCGGATCGATGGCGCGATGATTCGATCACTTCTCACCCCCTCACATCTCGCGGCCCACACCCCTTCACTGTTCACGATTCACTCTTCACCCCCCGAAGCTCCTTCCCGGCTAAAAATACGTTCCTCTCTCGCTCCCCTGCTTCGTAATCTTCAAATCCTGTAACTGCGGGGCTTTAACGCGCAGTTCGAGCCTGTAACCGCGGTAGAAGCCAATCGGGAACCACGTAACGTTCATCTCCCAACAGTGAAGGTCACGGTAGATGCTAACGCTCGGAGCAGCGAACTCCTTCCGGATGAAATCATAACTGCCGCTGCCGGAGAAGCGCCATTTGTCGGTGAGGTTGAACGAGAGGCTGGCGTTGAGTGAGGAGCTGCGGATCTTCTGACGCGGATCAGATTGGCTTTGCGTGAAGCTGTAGCCGAGGGTGAGGTTCCAAGGTATGCTGAAATCCGGAGTCTCCTCTTCGAAGAGGCCTGAATAGGTCCGCATCTGTGCCGGCTGTCCAATTTGTCCCGAGGCTTGCTCCTGCTCACGTCGGGCGCTGTCAGGAACGGAACTCCCCGGCGTGGATTCCTTCTTTTGCCCACTCAGCGATGTGGACAGCGTGAACGAGACGCTGGTAAGATCAGGAAGATACTGCTTCTTGGACCAGACAAATTTATTCACACGAGTCCCCGCCGCCGGCTCAAAAACATAGAAATCGTGCGTCGTGGAGGCGCTGATGTTCAAGATATTCCCGATGTCGGTGCGATAGGTAAGGCTCAGCGGTGACAGCCGAAGGCTGTCTGCGGCAAGATTATACGAGATGCTCGCGCCAAGGTTCATGAGCTGAGTTTTCTTCTCCTGCTGCGAAGTATCGGAGGACAGATGTTTCATCTCGAAGAGGTTGCCCACGGAAAGGCTGAGATTCTCCTGCCGACCACGTGGAGCTCCCCCGTAGATTTCCCGCTCATATTTGTTGTACACGACTTTCCGTCCGCTCTTGTCGACGTACGATCCGTAGTATCCGTACCGCGGATCAGCAAAGTCCGGTTGATAACTGAACGAGAGCGTCGGGGTGACCGTGTGCCGAATTCCCGTAATGCCAAAGATCTGTGGTTGAAAAACGCCAAAAAATCGTGTGGATGCAGAGAGACCCGTTGAGAACGTCCGAACGGCGCGGAATCCGCTTGCTTCACGCTCGCCTGAGGTATCTCGCTCGATGCGCTTCCCGTACCATTTCTCGTTGTAGCTGACAAACGGAGCGACGGTGAAGTATCCGGCTTTCGGCGATGCCGTAATCGAGAACTGATGGTTCACGCCGGCTCGCTCTATCCTGTTCTCTATCTTCAGGCTATCCTGCTGCGGATTCACCCGGCTTCGGACAGTCTCGAAACGTTTCGAACGATTGTACTGCGCCTCCCCATTATAGCTGATCCCTATCATTTCGTACCACCGGTATTCGGTCGTTGTCCCCGCGAGAAGCCCCCGTGATGCGGATGATCGACGGAAGGGAAAGAACTGTCCCTGAGAGAATGAAATGGTGGGCAGCCGTTCTTCAATGTCCTTCGTCGTGAGATTCTGATCGCGATAGAGATTGACGGTCAGGCTTCGGTTCGATTCCTCCCACGTCTTCGACAGTGTTGCGTTGGAGACGACGTTCTGCCGCAGGATCTCGTCGAGATTTGAGCTCACGTTTCGGTAGTATGTGCCGGAGGCAAACGTGAAATTCACATCGGCACGAGTCGTGGGGTCGATCTGCTGGTTATGATTGATCTGGATGTTATAGTCCCGCTGTTGAGTTCGTCCGGGATCACTCGACTCGCCGGTGTGAAGGCTCGTAACGTTTGCACTGACCGAACCCGTGAAGTTGTACCGCAGAGCGTAGCGGTACAACGAGCGATTGAGCCATCCTCCCCGCGTGTACCAATCAAACGTTGTAGCGAGATCCATGTAGTCGCTGATCGCCACGTAGTAGCCAAAGTGGCTGAGAAATCTTCCCCGCCGCGCGTCCTCGCCGTAGGCCGGCGCAATGATGCCGGATCGCCGACCCGACTTGTTTGGAAACACACCAAACGGCAGAGCAAAAACCGGAACATCGGCAACATAAAAGTAGACCGGCTCCGCAACGATATGATCGCGCAGGACCACTTTCATTTTGGGGCTGTAGAAATAGTAATGCGGATGCTCGGCGTCGCAGGTGGTGTAGCGCCCGCCAGCGACATAGAGAACATCCTTTTCGATTTTCTTGATCGCCTCACCGTGATAATATCCCTGTTCAATTTCCGTATCGCCGACGATAATTTTCCCTCTCTTGGATCGGAAATTGTATCCAATCCGGGAGCCGTTGTACGTTTCACCACCATCAACCAGCACGGGCGGGCCGACCATTTTTGTTCCAGTTGAGTCGGTTGAATCTCTTACCCCCTCTGCACTCAGCGTCGCTGTGTTCCAATTAACATTGACCCGCTCAGCCTTCAGGCTGATCGTGCGGTACTGCAGTTCGCTCTTTCCATACAGATTCATAAACCGGGTTCGCATGGAATACACAATGGAATCCCCCGCTGAATACGTTACAACCGTATCAACGCCGGACGCGCTCGGCTTGCCCGGTTGACTCGTGTCTTGAACAGCGGTCGCGGGAATACGGAGTGTGTCAGACCCTGTTGAAGGAAGAATCTGCGCAGGGGCAGGCCCGGACCCAAGGAGGATGAGTGCAAGAATACGAGAGATTGTTCTCAGAGAAGGGCGCTTCATCCCGGTTCCCCCGTCTCACAACACGAGGCCAGCTGCTCCGAGGATGCCAGCATTGTTGCCAAGCTGAGCGGGTAACACCTGAATGTCTTTGCGGAGGGGTTTGAGAACATGCCGAACAACCGAATCGCGAATCGCGTGTATGACGAAGTCGCCCGCGGCGGAGATGCCGCCGCCGATTATGCTGATACGGAGATCCATAATGTTCATAACCGCGGCCAACGCGACACCAAGCTGCTCGCCGGCCTCAACAAGAATCTCCCGTGCAAGAGCGTCCCCATCGTGCGCCGCCTGAGAAATATACATCGGCTCGATTTTCGTCGGATCGCCCCCCACGAGCTCCAAGATTTTCGACTCCGGATGGGACTTCAGGCGTTCCGCTGTGCGGCTTGACAGGTAGCGCTGTCCCACATACGCTTCCACGCAGCCAATGTTGCCGCAGTTGCATTGCGGACCCGTATAGTTGATCGAGATGTGACCGATCTCGCCTGCACCCCCCGTCGGACCACGGTAGATCTTGTGGTTCAATATGATCCCTCCGCCAACACCGGTCCCCCAGATAACAAAGAGGAAATTGGGAAGATGGACTCCGGCACCGAACCTTGACTCGGCAATTGCTGCGGCGTTTGCGTCGTTTTCGATGCCAATCGTTACGCCCGGAAAAAGCTGACTCAGCTTCGCTTTGAGCGGCACTTCATCCCAGTCCATGAAGTTCGGCGGGCCTTTCACGACACCTTCGTCATCCACGACACCTGGCGCGCCTATGCCTATCCCTTTGACGTTGGCGCCGTTTGTGTGTTCCAGCGCGTCTCGGACGGAAGCGGCGATCTGTTTGATAACCTTTGAGGGGCCCCCGTCAGCGTTTGCAGGGAACTTGTTTTGATAGAGGAGCGCTCCACCCGTTGAGACGATGCCGGCTTTGATGCTCGTGCCGCCCAGGTCCACACCGACAGCAACTTTCGATACAGGTGACTTCATAGCGGCTGCAAACTAAGAAAAATTCGCTTGGAAATAAACCTCAAAAGGTAGCGTGACCTCTCACACGGCTGAACACAAACAAAAAGGGGTATGTGGAGAGAGCAAGGCAGTATGTGAGTAGTAAGTAATAAGTATGAAGTATGGAGGAGGCATTAGGCAGATGGCCATTGCAACATGCAGACTGCAGTAGGCAGTGTCTGAATGACGGACCGGGAGGAATATAAGAAAAGAAGGAAGTAAAAAGTAAGAA
>Ga0315281_10003075_pt1 | contig 24576 bp, 20 predicted proteins | sample YL17G07_0_MG_FD_204540 | JGI IMG/M metagenome (GOLD analysis project Ga0315281, IMG submission 204540) | Sediment microbial communities from Yellowstone Lake, YNP, Wyoming, USA - YL17G07_0 | ecosystem: Environmental > Aquatic > Freshwater > Lake > Sediment | place: USA: Wyoming | collected... | reverse complement strand
AAGAGTGCGCTCTCCTAAAGCCCCACAACGTGCGGCCTACGCGCCGCTTTCTCTCAAGACCCGCAGAAGCTGGCTGGCTACGCATTCTTCCACCGGGCCCTTCTCGATGTGACTCCAGAGTTCCGAATCCTCTGCGGTATCCATCTCGCTCTCGGACTTCTTCTGGCATGACAGGCAGAGCCGGGCGGAGGGCGCCGCCCGCAGGCGCGCGGCCGGGATCGGCTCTCCGCACATGTCGCAGACGCCATAGGTGCCGTCCACGATCCTGCGGAGCGCGTCCTCGATCTCGGCCACTTCGCTCGATCGGATCTCGGCCACAGAGAAGGATAGTTCGGTCTCAGACACCTCGCGGGCCGTATCGGCCTCATCGCCCAGATCCTCGCTGCACCGCGTCGTTAACCAGCGCTGCAGTTCCATCTGGTTGAGCAACTTCCTGCCGCGGCTGATGAGCCGCTTCTCAGCCTCGGTGAACCGCCGCCGTCTGCGCATCGCCCGTCTGACCGTCTTGGCCGCCTGGCACGTCGCCATGATGTTTGCCTTTCCCTCAAAAAGCCGATCCCTGGTGACTTGTTCGCTCTGATCCGCCGGCGCCGTTCGCCCGCTCGATCACTCACGCCTGTAGGGCATTAAACACCGAGCGCGGCGCGCAAACAATCGGGGTGGGGCCGCAAGATGTAGTGGTGGAAATCTCGGCGGGAGATACCGGGAAAACCCTGATGCCATAATGCCGAATGCCGATTGCCGAATGAATTAATCAATTCGGCAATCGGCAATTACTTGGGCTGCGCCCACTGAATGGCGTGCTGGAGCAGGTCGGTGGCGTTGTCGAGCTTGAGCTTGATCTTGATGTGCTCGCGGTAGGTCTCGACGGTCTTGACGCTCAGGTGGAGTTTCTCGGCGATGCGGCGCGTGCCGATGCCCTGGCCGATGAACTCGAAGACCTGCAGTTCGCGGTCGCTCAGCAGGTCCACCGGCGACGCCGACGCCGACGCGCTGCCGACGAGCTTATGCAGGATCCGCGCGGACATCTTCTCGCTCAGGTACACCTCGCCGCCGAGCACGCGCCGGAGGGCGGTGACGACTTTGTCGGAAGCCTGGTCCTTCATCACGTAGCCGCGCGCGCCCGAGCGCAGGAGGCGCTCGGCGTAGGTGGATTCGTCGTGCATCGAGAGCACCAGCACGGGGAGCTCCGGGTGGCGCAACTTGAGGTCCTTGACGAGGTCGAGCCCGCTGCCCTCCTTGAGCGTGAGGTCCACGACGGCGACATCGGGCTTCAGGGCGGCGATGGAGCGCAGCGCCTCGGGCGCGCCTTCCGCCTCGCCGCAGACGGCCAAGTCCCCTTCCTGATTGATCAACTGTGAGAGCGCCTGCCGGACGAGCGGGTGATCGTCCACAAGAAAGACCCGCTTCTTCGCCTTCTTGTCGCCACTGCTCTTCGTCAGCATGGTTTCGCGCCTCGTTCTTCGCTGGAAGGGAACGAACCAATGCTCAGCTGCCATTGGGCAACTGTCCAGCGTCAAGTAACCGCCGGTCCAAAGGCCGGGCCTGAGACAATTCTAGCCATTCGCCGTAACTTGTCAAATGGCCGTTGGCAATGGATCAGGCGGGGTCCGCTTTCGGCTTTCTCAGAAAGCACCTCACAATCGTGCCTCGGGGCGGCACGCTGCGGATATCGAGAAAGGCGCCGATCGCGTCGGCGCGGTATCGCATCGTCCGCATTCCCAGGCCCTTCAGCTTGTCCGGATCCTGCGGTAGCCCGATGCCGTCGTCCTTGACGCGGACGCTGATGCCGTCAGGCCCGCCGCTGAGCGAGACGGTGATTATGCCGGCGCGGCTGTGGTTGACGGCATTGTTGACCGCCTCCTGCGTGATGTAGAAAAGGTGCGCCGCCACCGCGCTGTCGGCGACCGACGCGGGCGTCTCGCAGCGGAACTCGCAGGGAATGCCGAAGATTTTCTCGGTGTCCGCGGCCAGTCTCCGGAGCGCGTCCACCAGGCCGTCCTCCGCAAGCTCCACCGGGCAGAGTCCGCGGGCGAGCGCGCGCGACCGGCTGACCGCCTGGTTCGCCAGGTCCATGATGGTGCGGGCCTCTTCCGCCGCGCGCGCATCGCGCGCGGCGACCCGCTGCTGCAGCGCACGGCTCAGCAAGGCAATGCCGGCGAGTTGCTGGCCCAGGCCGTCGTGCAGGTCCTGCCCGATTCGCCGTCGTTCGGCGCTGGCGGCGACCAGAATCTCCTGTTCGAGCCGCTTGTGCTCGGTGATGTCGCGCGCCTCGACGATCAGGAACGCCGTCTTGCCGTCCGCGTCAAGGACCGGCTTGACCGAGAAGTCGGCGATGATGGCCGAGTCTCCCTCCCCCTGGAGCGTCGTCTCGTAGCGCACGAAGCGGCCCGCGGCGGCCGCCGCGACAGCCTCCTTCAACTGCTTCTGCGCCTCGGGCAGAGGCCGCCACCATCGCCCGTCCCACAGCGGCCGGCCCACGACGTCCTGCAAGGAAATCCCCGCGAAGCTCAGCGCCGGCTCGTTGAGTTCGAGCACCGTCCCGTCCGGCTTCAGAAGCCCGATGAACTGGAACACCTGGTCGAAGATGGCGCGGAATTTCTGCTCGCTCTTCCGCAGCCGCTCCTCGACGCTGAAGCGATAGACCGCCTCGGCGATGAGCGGCGCGACGAATTCGAGGGATTCCAGGCGCGGCGGATCCAGCCGGCCCGGCAGGATATCGGCGAAGTGGAGCGCGCCGATCGTGGTCTCGCGACAGCGAAGCGGAATGACGGTCACGGACGCGAAACCGGCGCGCACGCACGCGCCGCGGAACCTCGCCCGCCGCTCCGGGGTAAGGGCGCCGACGAACTTGAATGTGTCGTTGCAGCAGAAGGAGCCTCTCCGCGTCATCATGGGTTCGTCCTGCGGCTCCGGTTTCCCGAGGGTGACGCGCGTACAGACGCAGCAGTCCGTGTGCATGCAGAGCGGGCCTTCGAGCTTCAGAAATTCCTCGCCGAACCCGACGGACGCCTCGTACGCGATATCGCCGCGCTCGTTCAGCAGCCGGACGCCCACGTTGCGGCAACCGGAAATCGCGGAGAGCATCTCGACGACGGAGTCCAGGTACGGCTTTCGGGCCTCCTCCTTGGCGAAGCGCTCCAGGAGCGCGTTCGTGGTCTTCAATCGCTCCTCGGCATCCTTGCGGTCGGTGATGTCGAGCGCGGCGCCCAGAATCTGCTTCGGCGAGCCGGCCTGTCCGCGCGCGAACAGCGTCTCGCGGACCAGCAGCCAGCGCCATTGGCCATCCGCCCGTTTCGCGCGATATTCATATTCGATGACGTCGCTCTCATCCGCCGTGACAAACCGCTCGCGGGCCTCGATGACGCGGTTCCGGTCGTCCGGGTGAATCCTCTCCTCAAGCAAGCTGAAGCCCGGGTTGCTGATCTCCGCAAGCGTGTGGCCCATGAACCCGGCGGCGCGGCGGTTCGCATAGATGACGTAGCGCCTCGCGAGGTCGAAGATGTACACGATGTCCGGCGTCGTGTCGGCGATCTGCTGGATGATGCGCCGGCTCTCGCGCAGGCGCTGATTGGACTCAACGACCTCGCGCGTGCGCTCCAGGACGCGCACCTCAAGTTCGTCGCGCGAGCGCAGGACCTCCTCTTCGAGGCGCTTGCGGTCGGTGATGTCGCGGCCGTAAAGGGTGACGTAGCCGCGGTCGGTGATCGGGGAGAAGACCAGGGAAAACACTCGGTCGCCGCATTCGATCTCGGTCTCCTTGCCCAGGCCGGAGTCCAGGACTTGCTGGACGATCCTATGCAGCGGTCCGGGCGCGAAACCGCCGACGCGGCATCCCCAGCAGACCAGAATCGCGTTCGTGGCCTTGTTCGCGTACAGGATCGTCCCCTCCTTCGAGATGCGCATCACCGGGCCGGGGTTTTCATCGGGAAAGAGAGCCAGGCTTCGCAGTTCATCCTCCATGCGCGCCTGCGCTTCGCGCAGGCGCAGCGAGGTGATTCCGAAAGCCAGGTCATCGGCAAGATCGGACAGCAGTTCGGTCTCATGGCCGGAGAACGCGTCGGGTTTTCTCTCGTAGATCGTGATCGCGCCGAAGGCCTTGCCGCCGGCCATCAGCGGGAGGGCGAGCGACGAAGCGTAACCCCGTTTCAACGCCTCTTCGCGCCAGGGAGCGAAATTGGGATCCGCGAGCATGTCCCGGCACGAGCAGGGTTTGCCCGTCCGGATGGCCAGGCCGGTGGGACCACGGCCGCGCTCCGTGTCGGCCCAGGTCAGCTTCAGCGTCTCAAGATACCCTCTTTCGAATCCGGAATACGCCACGGGCCGGACGGTCTTTGCCGCGTCATCCTCGGCGAACCCGATCCAGACCATGGCATGGCCGCAGTCCTCGACGACGATCCCGCAGATCTCCTGCAGGTAGTCCGCCTCATTCGTCGCGCGCATCATGGCGCGGGCGCTGCGGCTGTGCGCCTTGAGCGTGCGGCGCAACTTCTGAAGCTCGGGATCGGCCCCCTTGCCTTCGGCGACGCGCCATGTCTCCCGCGGCGCCGCGTCAGCCCCTTCGCGCGCTTCCACGGCCGTTTCCAGTTCGCGAACCTGGCGACGCAGCCGCTCCAACTCGTCCATGAGCTGAACTTCGTTCATCCCGGCGTCGCTCCTCATCATGCACCCCAAGAGGATTGCGGCCTGCCCCCGGCCGCCAGGCCCAAAGGACCGCAGGTTGTGGAACAGAGCCCCGACTGGCGCAACTTCCCTGTCTTTCGATTATAGCGTCGGGCGAGGCAGCGTCAAGGCTAAAACGAGGCGAGCGGCCCTTGCGGATTTGCAGTCGCGCTCCGGGGTATCTACGATCCGATGAGTTCGCGCACCTTCGCGAGGAGCTTGTCGGGCGTGGAGGGCTTGGCGAGGAAAGCGTCCACGCGCATGGCGGCGAGGTCCTCCGCCGTGCGCGGCTCGAAGTCATACCCGCGCTGGCTGGCGACGCCGGTGATGATGATCACCGGCAAGTCCCGGAATCGCGCGTCGTCGCGGACCTGCTTGACGAACAGGAATCCGGCGTCGAGGGTCTTCATCATAAGGTCGCTGATGACGAGGTCGGGCTTCTCGGCAGCCATCTGCTGGAGCGCCTCAGCCGGGTCGGAGGCGCACGCGACGCGGTAGCCGCCGACTTGCAGCACGTGGCGGCAAATCTCCAGAAAGTCCAGGTCGTCGTCCACGACCATCACCAAAGGCGCAACGCGTCCCATCGCTCAGACCCTTCGATCATCCGCATCATCCTAACGGCTCACCACCAAGACACCAAGGACGGCGAGAACTGAGAACTGAAAAGTGAGAACTGAGAAGCGAGAGAGATGGAAGACTTTCAGTTTTCAGTTTTCAGTTCTCAGTTCTCAGTTCTCAGTTCTCAGTTCTCAGTTTTCAGTTCTTGGCGCCTTGGCGCCTTGGTAACTTGGCGGTTAAGGTCATACTTTCGTTCTCGCGGTATATTCCGTATGCAGCAGGCGGTGCGATTTTTCGCTGAGCGGCGCGCCGAGGAATTCGCGGTAGATCTGCTGAATCTCCGGGTTCTCGTGCGACTTGCGCAGTTTCTTGCCTTCGTCCTCCTTGTAGATCGCCGCGATCCGCGCCTTCCGCACCGCATTCGTCGTCAACCGCGGCTGCCCGCCGCCGCCGATGCAGCCGCCCGGGCAGGTCATGATCTCGACGAAGTGATACGCGCCCTCGCCGGACTTGATGCGTTCGATGACCTTGCGCGCGTTCGACAGCCCGTGCGCCACCGCGACGCGCAGCGTGACACCCTCCAGGAACGACCACGCCGGCAGCGCGCCGGTGATCTGGAATGACGCTTCTTTGACGCCGTCGAGTCCCTCGATCGGCCTCACGCGCAGGTCCTCGAACGGCAGCGGCCGCCCGGTGGCGATCTCGTACGCCGTCCGCAGCGCCGCCTCCATCACGCCGCCGGTGTTCGCGAAGATATCCGCCGCGCCGGACGACACTCCCAGCGGCGAATCCATCTTCCCGTCCGGCAGCGAGGCGAAATCAATCCCGGCCTGCCGGATCATCCGCCCGAGCTCGCGCGTGGTCAGCACCACGTCCACGTCGCGCACGCCGCTCCCGTCCATCTCCGGCCGCCGCGCCTCGAACTTCTTCGCGGTGCACGGCATGATCGAGACCACGGCCATCTCTTCCGGCTTCCGGCCGATCTTCTGGGCGTAGTACGTCTTCGCGAGCGCGCCGAACATCTGCTGCGGCGATTTGCACGTCGAGAGGTTCGGCAGCATCTCCGGGTAGAAATGCTCCAGGTACTTGATCCAACCGGGCGAACAGCTCGTGAACATCGGCAACGCCACCGGCCGCTTCTCGACCAGCGCCTGCTTCAGGCGCGTGAGGAGCTCGGCGCCCTCCTCCATGATCGTCAGATCGGCGGCGAAGTTGGTGTCGAAGACCGCGTCGAAGCCGAGCCGCCTTAGCGCGCTGACCATCTTGCCGGTCACGAGCGTGCCGGGCGGATAGCCGAAGCACTCGCCGAGCGCCGCGCGGATCGCCGGGGCGGTCTGCACCACGACGTGCTTCTTCGGGTCGTCGAGCGCGGCCCAGACCTCGTCCATGTCCTCTCTCTCCGTGATCGCGCCGACCGGGCAGACCGCGGCGCACTGACCGCACTGCACGCAGACCACGTCCTTCAGCTCGCTGCAGAACGCCGGGCCGACGACCGTCTTGAACCCGCGGTACTGCGGCTGGAGCGCGCCGACGCCCTGTATCTCGTTGCAGACCGTGACGCAGCGCCGGCAGAGCACGCACTTCGACGTGTCGCGCTTGAGCGCAGGCGTGCTGGAATCCACGATCTTGCGGCTCTTCTCGCCGGAGTAGGCGACCTGACGGATGCCGAGGTCGCGCGCGAGCGACTGGAGCTCGCAATTCTCGCTGCGGTCGCAGGTCTGGCAATCGCCGTCGTGGTCGGAAAGCAGCAGCTCGACGACCATGCGGCGCGCCTCGCGGACGCGGCGGGAGTTGGTCTGCACCTTCATCCCGTTCGTCGCCGGCGCCACGCACGAGGCGATGAGCGTCTTCGCGCCCTCGACCTCGACGACGCAGACGCGGCACGCGCCGATCGCCTGGACGTTCTCCAGGTAACACAGAGTCGGAATCATCACGTCCGCCTTGTGCGCGGCATCGAGGATCGTGGTTCCGTCCGGGACTTCCACGGGAATATTGTCAATCGTCAGAGAAGGCATACGGAGTTCCTCCTGATTTCCAAATCCGAATTCCCAATTTCCAATCACTGCGCCGCGCGCCATTGGATATTGGAAATTCGGATTGGGTCATTGCGCGCAGCGCTTATTCTTTCGCCCGATAATCGCACCGCAGGCACCGCTTCGCTTCGCGCAGCGCCTCCTGCGGGCCGAACGGCTGCTCCACCTCGCTGAAGTTCCGGCGACGGCGCGCGACGGGGATCAACTGCATCTGCGCGCGCGGATATTGCGCCGGGTCGGCCTCCGGGTCGAACGCCGTCCCGACGTCGCGCTCGACGCGCCAGAACGCGCGCTTCGCGCCGGTGAGCATCTCGTCCATCCCGACGGCGGCGCGCTCGCCGCTGCCGACCGCCTCGGCCACCGAGGCCGGGCCGGTGGCGGCGTCGCCGCCGGCGAAAATCCACGGCGCCGAGGTCTGCCCGTTCACCGGATTGATCTCGATGAACTTGCTCCGGGTCAGCTTCAGGTCCGCGCCGTCGCCCAGGCTGCCCGCGTCGAGCGCCTGGCCGATGGCGACGATCACCTGGTCGGCCTCCTCGACGAACTCACTGCTGCTCATCTCGACCGGGCGGCGGCGGCCGCTGCGGTCGAAATCGCCGAGAACCATCGCGCGGCACTTCACGCCGGCGACGCGACCGTTTTCCCCGAGAATCTCGACCGGCGCCGCGAGCGTCTTGAGGACGACGCCCTCGCGCTCGGCCTCGTCAATCTCCTCGGCGTAGGCGGGCATCTCGTCGCGGCTGCGGCGATAGAGGATCGTGGCCGACTCGGCCCCGAGTCGGATCGCCGTCCGCGCCGCGTCCACCGCCGCGTTCCCGCCGCCGACCACGGCCACCTTGCGCCCGACGTGCGCCGAGCCTCGCACGTTGTACTCGCGCAGGAAACGGATCGCGTCGGTCACGCCCGTCAACTCTTCGCCCGGCGCGCCCAGGCCCGTCCCCCGCGGCGCGCCGACGCCGAGGAACACCGCCTCGTACCCCTCATCGCGGAGGCTCTTGAGCGTGAAATCCTTCCCGAGCCGCATCCCCGTCTGGATGTCCACGCCGAGCCGCTCGATCATCCGCACCTCGCGCGCGAGCTCCTCGCGCGGCAGGCGGTACGCCGGAATCGTCTGCACTAGCATGCCGCCGGGCCGCTGCTCGGCCTCGAACACCTTCGGCCGATAACCCAGCCGCGCGAGGAAATACGCACAGCTCAGCCCGGCCGGGCCGGCGCCGACGATGGCGACCTTGCGCCGGGCGTTCTTCTCGTCGTCGCGGATTTCGGGAAGCTGGATCGTGACTTCCTGCTCGACGAGATACCGCTTCAGCCCGCGGATGGAGAGCGCGTCGTCGAGCGCGGCGCGGCGGCACTTGTCCTCGCAGGTGTGGAAGCAGACGCGCGCACAGACGGAGGCGAACGGGTTGCGCTCGCGGTGCAGGCCGAGCGCCTCGGAGTAGCGCTTCTCGCCGATGAGCGACACGAAGCCGGGCACGTCCACCGCCGCCGGGCAGGCGTTCTGGCACGGCGCGCGGACGAGCGCGGGACAGACGCCCGCCGGACAGCGTTTGTCGCGGATGTGCGCGACGTACTCGTCGCGGAAATGCCGGATCGTCGAGAGCACCGGGTTCGGCGCCGTCTGGCCCAGGCCGCAGAGCGCGGTGTCCTTGATCTTGCCGCCCAGGTCTATCAGCCGTTCGATGTCCCCTTCCTGCCCTTTGCCCTCGCAGATGCGGTTGACGATCTCGAGCATGCGCTTGGTGCCGACGCGGCACGGCACGCACTTGCCGCACGATTCGTCCTGGACGAAATCGAGGAAGAACCGCGCCACGTCCACCATGCAACTATCCTCGTCCATCACGATCAGGCCGCCGGAGCCCATGATCGCGCCGAGCTCGGTGAGCGTCTCGTAATCCACCGGCACGTTGAGGTGCTCTTTCGGAATGCAGCCGCCGGACGGCCCGCCCATCTGCGCGGCCTTAAACTTCTTGCCGCCGGGGATGCCGCCGCCGATGTCGTAGATGATCTCGCCGAGCGGCGTGCCGATCGGAACCTCGACCAGCCCGGTATTGTTGACCTTGCCGGCGAGCGCGAAGACCTTCGTGCCCTTGCTCTTCGCCGAGCCGATCGCGGCATACCAGTCCGCGCCCTTCGTAAGGATCAGCGGCACGTTCGAGTACGTCTCGACGTTGTTCAACAGGCTCGGCTTGCCCCAGAGTCCCTTGACCGCCGGGAACGGCGGACGCGGCCGCGGCTCGCCGCGCTTGCCCTCGATGGAGGTCATCAGCGCGGTCTCCTCGCCGCAGACGAACGCGCCCGAGCCCATGCGGGTCTCGATGTCGAAGTCGAACCCCGTCCCGAGGATGTTCTTGCCGAGCAGACCATACTCGCGCGCCTGGACGAGCGCCTTGCCGAACCGCTCGACGGCCAGCGGATACTCCGCCCGGATGTACGCGTATCCCTGCGACGAGCCGATTGCGTAGCCGGCGATCGCCATGCCCTCGATCACGCTGTGCGGGTCGCCTTCCAGGATGCTCCGGTCCATGAACGCGCCCGGGTCGCCTTCGTCGCCGTTGCAGAGGACGAATTTCGCCGAGCCGGCTTGCCCTGAGCTTGTCGAAGGGGCGGATTTCCGCGTCAGTTCCCATTTCAGCCCGGTCGGGAATCCCGCGCCGCCGCGGCCGCGCAGGCCGGAGCGCTTGACGAGGTCAATCACCGCTTCCGGCTTCATCGCCGTCAGCGCCTTCGACAGCGCCTGATATCCGTCGGCGGCGACGTACTCCTCAATCTTCAGCGGGTCAATCACGCCGCAGTTGCGCAGGATGATCTTGACCTGCTTGCGGAAGAAGCCGATGTCCTGCATCGCGGGCACGCTGCGGCCCTTGACGGCGTCCTTGTGGACGAGCCGCTCGACGACGCGGCCCTTCAGGATGTGTTCCGAAACGATCACGCCGGCGTCTTCCGGCTTGATGCCCTGGTAAAACACGCCGTCGGGATGGACGACCGCCACCGGCCCGCTCGCGCACGGGCCGAGGCAGCCGGTGCCGACCACACGCACTTCCTCGGCCAGCCCGTGCCGGCGCAGCGATTCCTCGAGGGCCGACTTGATCTCCAGCGCCCCCGATGCGACGCAGCCCGCCCCGGTGCAGACCAGGATGTGGCTCCTAACACTCTTCATGACTTCCAGCCTTCCATTCTTCTCCCAAGACAGCCGCCGAGTTCAACTCTGAATGAGATATCGCGCCACCGGCCGACCGCCGACGATATGCTCGCGGATGATCTCGCGCGTCTTGTGCTTGTCGAGCTTTCCGTAGATGAACTTCTTGCCGGACTTATCGAGCAGCGTCATCATCGGCTCCTGCTCGCAAAGGCCGAGGCAGCCGGTCTGACGGAGCGTGACGCGCCCGGCGACGTCCGGGCCGGCGAGGAACTCCGCGAGCACGTCACGCGCGCCCGCGGCGATGCCGCACGTGCCCATGTGGACCGTCGCCTCAATCTCCTTCGCCCCGCTGCGGAGTTCCACGTCGGCCCGCGCCTTCTCCTTCAGCGCGTTCAGATCCGCAACGCTTGCGATCTTCCGGGCCATGTCTGGCTTCCTTAATAGACGAACGGATTGGACAGGATTTACCGGGTGGACAGGATTCGTCCTTCGCTATCCCGCTGATACCATGACCCGATCTGACCCGTTCCCGTCCTTCGTGGTCGAAGCGCCGTCGTCCCGATAGGGCGCGAGAAGGTCGTTCAGCTTGTTCGGCTTGACGCGCTGGTGGACGTCTTCGTCAATCATCACCGCCGGCGCGAGGCCGCAGGCGCCGAAGCAGCGGGCGACCTCGAGGGTGAACTGCCGATCCGGCGTCGTCTGGCCGACGTCAATCCCGAGCTTCCGCTTCATCGCGTCGAGCACGCGCCGCCCGCCGCGGACGTAGCAGGCCGTCCCCAGGCAGACGCGCACGACGTGCTTGCCGCGCGGCGCCGTCGAGAAGAACGAATAGAAACTCACCACGCCGGCGACCTCGCTGTAGGTCTTGTCCAGGCGCAGGCTGATCCGCTTCAGGGCCGATTCCGGCAGATAGCCGCCAAAGATGCCCTGCGCGATCTGCAACACCGGAATCAGCGCGCCGGGCCGATCGCGGTATTCCTTCAGCACCTCCTCCAGCCGCGCCAGAAGCTGCTCTTCGTCGGCTTCCGCGCCGCAGGCGCAGGCGACCTTTTGCTCGCTCATCCTCTCTCCTTCGATGCTCCGCACAGGCACGGACGGTGAATGTTTTATTCTATCACGAAATCCCGGCATATACAATCCCTTTCCGCACCGTTTCCGCCAGCGCGCCGGCGCGGGAAAGGGCGTCCGGCCCGGACGCGGCAAACGCCCGGTTTTGCCGGCTGAAACGCACTTCCCGGCGGCGTTTTCCGGCCGAGAGGAGGCAGCGGATCTCCAACCCCGGATTGGCCGCGGCGACCGTCGCCAGGGTCGTGGCGAGATCGCCCAACGGCGCCCGATCCACGTGGTCGAGCTGCATCGTCGCCTCGGCGGACAAGCCGCCCAGCCGCGACTTTCTCAACGCCAGCTTCCCGCCCGCGCGCTCGGCCGACGCCGCGAAAAGGCTCAGTCCGAGTCCGGTGCGCTTGCCGCGCTTCGTCGTGAAGAACGGATCGGCGGCGACCCCGGCCGGCACCGCGAGTCCCGGCCCGTTGTCGGCGACAACGATCCTAAGCCGGTTGCGCGCCGAATCCTGCCGCACCCTCACCGAAACCACCGACGCGCCGGCGCGGATGGAGTTCTCCATCAGATCCAGCACGTGCAGCGACAAATCCCGCATTCCGTCCTCCGGCCTCTGAACTACGGCAACGACTTTATCCGCAGATTTCGCAGATTTACGCAGATTGAACGGCCAAACTGTTTTAGCGTTGCAAAATTTTGCCGTTGATTCTAATCTGCGTAAATCTGCGAAATCTGCGGATGCCTTGCTGTAGTTAATGCTTTGTCCGTTTGATCGCCAGTACCAATTCGTCGAATATCGGCCGGCGCATTTCCAGCGCAGTCCAGGCCGAGCCAACCTGAACGAGGTTATGGCTGTCGGATGAACGCAGCGCCGGCAGTCCGTACGTCACGGGCTTCCGGGCGGCCGGAAACATCGGGCTCTCGAAAATCTCGACCGCGTCGAATCCCGCGTCGTCCGGAAACAGGCCCAACTGGCTGATCACGCTGAAGGACGGCCGGTTCAGGTGCGCGGCGATGGCCAGGCCGCCGTGCCGGTGGATGAGCTGCACCGTCTCGGACAGCGTGAACCGCGCCGCCGCCGCCAGCATCTTCGGTTCAATTCCGATCACGCGCCCGGCCGAATCCATCAACGATTGCCGGCCGAGCGCGCGCGAGTTTTTCTTCCGGTCCGGCAGCGTCGCCGCCACTTCAGCGCCCGCCGCGCAGGCCGCCGGCGCGTCCGGAAAAAGGCCGACGACGTGCGCTTCCTCGGACGACATGATCTCCATTCCCGCGATCACCGCCAGCGACCTCCCCGCCGCCTGCTGCGTCGCCGCTGCGTTCCCGGCGCTGTTATGGTCACAGACCGCGATCATCGCCAGCCCGCACCGGACCGCAGCCGCCACGATCGCCGGAGGCGTCATCTCCGGCGCCGCGCACGGCGAGAGAGCGGTATGAATGTGCAGGTCGGCCTTAACCTTCATTAGCTCTTCTCACCACCAAGACACCAAGGACGGCGAGAACTGAGAACTGAAAAGTGAGAACTGAGAGGCGAGAGAAATGGAAGACTTTCAGTTTTCAGTTTTCAGTTTTCAGTTCTCAGTTTTCAGTTCTTGGCGTCTTTGTGCGGTAGAGTTGACGTAAAATTATCAAGCGCCGCCGGATACGCCCAGCGCCGCGAGCTTGCCGACGACGTCGAACGCCGGCTCGCGCGAAAGGTAGAGCGGCATGCGCTCGGCGATGGCCTTCTTTCGCACACCCTCGTCGGGCGTCCGGCCGTGCGCGAAGATCACGCCGGCGACTCCCGCGTTCAGGCAAACGGCCAGCACGTTCATGTGCACTTGCACCGTCACCAGCACGCCGCCCTGCGGCGCATTGGCCAGCACGTCGCTCAGGAGGTCCGACACATACCCGCGCGTCACGTCCGCCTCGGCCTCAGATTTCAGTTCCGGCGTCAGGCATTCCAGATGAAGCTTCTTCACGATCTCGCTGAGTTTCATCGCATCTCCTTCACTTGTGAACGCAGTTCCCTGCGGCGATCCTTCCGAGGATCACATCTTCCGCCAGCGCGTCGCACGTCGGCGCGCCGCAGAGGGCGCAGTCTTTGCCGGGAAGCGTCCGCCGGAGTTTCTCGATCTCGGAGAGCTTCGCTATCGCCTTCGCCATATCCTCGTCGAGCCGCAGCCCGGCGCGCGCGGTGAACGGTTTCTCCCGCCGCACGGCCCTGGCCTCCTTCGCGGCGGTCCGCGAACGAGCGCGATGCCTTGAAATGAACGCGTCCTCCTTGAGCAGCGGCGAGCCGAAGCAGCCCTGCTCGCAAGTGAAGAGCTCCAGCACGCGCACGTCCGGCAGCAGCCCGTTCTCGACCTCTTCGAGCAACCGCATCACGTGGCGGACGCCGTGCGCCTCGAGCAATCCTTCTATCGCACTCGTCCTCGTCCTCGAATTGCCGTATTCAGATTCCGACGAAACGGCCGCGCCTGGGCCCCCGCGCCGAGCCGCGACCAGCGGCATGACCTTCTGCCCCAGCAGCGCCGGCGGGATGATATCCGCTTCGAGGCGGCCGTCCGCGGCGAGGAGCGCGGCGCATTCAGACGGGCAGGAGGCGACGACGACGGATTTTCCCGCCGCAGCCCAGTCGCGGCAGGCCGCTTCGGCCGGCGAGAGGAACGGCGCCAGGTGGCGGATCAGCGACGGGAAACGCGTCTCGATCAGATTGACGACCGCCGGGCATGCGGGCGAGATGATCGGCAGCGCCTTCGGATGTGCCGCGCACTCCTCCGTCGCGCGGCGCAGCGCTTCGTGCCACGGGCCGAGTTCGCGCACTTCGGAGAAACCCAACCCCGACAGCGCGCGCAGCACGCTCTCCGGCCCGACGCCGGCGCCGAACTGGTACAGGAATGAGAACGGGATGAGGAGCGAGCGCCCTTTCGAATCGGGCAGTTCCGCAGCGGCGCTCATCGCCAGCGCGCCGGGCTCGCACGCGGCAATGCACTCGGCGCAGTTGATGCAGAGATGTTCGAGGATCGCCGGCCGCGATTCGCGCACGCGCAGCGCCTGCGTCGGGCAGACGCGCAGGCAGCGCAAACATCCCGTGCACAGCACGGGAGAAATCCTCACGCCGCGCCAGGCCGTAGCAGCGGAGCTGCGAAGAGCGGGGTGCGCTTTCAGATAGACCGTGAACCGCAGCCGCGTGCCCTGTCCGACGGTGGACTCGAGCACGAACCGGTCGCTGCTTTTCCTGATGTTCGGCAGCCCCATTCCCGCGCCGAAGCCCAGCTCGCGCGCGGCCGCCGGCGCGGTGGAGAAGCCCTCCTTCATCGCCTGCGCGATGTCCGGGATTCCGGGTCCTTCGTCGTCCACCTCGACGTCAATCTGCCCCGGCCCGATGGTCACGCGCATTTCGCCGTGCGCGGCGTGGATGACGACGTTCGTCTCCGCCTCGTACGCGGCGATGATCGTGCGGCGGATGGCCGCCGGCTCGACGCCGATGCGCTTGAGCACCGCCTTCAGGTCGCTCGAAGCGACGCCCGCGTTGGCGTAATTGCCGCCGGAAATCCGGTACGAGCAACTCTTCATTTTCACGTTCTTCTCAACGAAGACATACGCTTTGCCGCAGCTTGCGCCTCTTTGCGGCTAATCCGATTCCTCACACAACTCTTCGCGGAGGCAGGCGCGGAGCAGCTCGGCGGTCTCTTCGCGGCCGGACTCCGAGATCATGAGCACGATGCCGCGCCGCAAGGCGGCTTCGAGCAGCAGCGCGTCCGGACCCAGTCCGTCGAGCAGGCATATCCCGGGCGCGTCCATCAATTCCGCAACGCGCGCGAGATGCGCGTTGACCAGACCGGTGACGAGCAGGGTCTTATCGGAGGCGGAGTTGAGCAGGTCGCTGATCCGGTCGGAGACGTGAAAGCGCTCGACTTGCGCCTCGTCGGCCCGCTCGACGTTGGCGACGATCCGGGCGCCGAGCTTGTCGGCCAGCTCAGAGAGTTTCATTGCCGGCTCACTTACACGAACCCTGACCGCGAAGCGACCGCATGCCATTCGCACCGTCCATTATACCGCGCAGGACGGCGCGATGCACCAGCGAAGCGCGCCCGGGCCATGGGCGATTGCAACGCGCGGTCATTGCCGCCGCCGACCTCGCGATGTAAAATACATGCAGAAGAGGTTTCCAATGGCGGGCGCATTCATCAAAATCAGCGGCGCAATGGCGGCGTGCGCTCTGGGCTTGGCGCTGATCGCCGCGCCACAGGCCCGCGCGGAGAAGCCGGCAGCGCAACCGGCACAATTGAACCGGACCGACCTGGCGCCGGCGGCGCTCCAGCAGGCGGACGCGCTGATCGAGAAGTGCGTGCGGCCGGTTGCCGAGCAGGAGCCGACGCCCAAACAGAGGCGCGCCATTGACTCGGCGATGAAACTGCTCAAGTCGGAGCAGGCGATGAAGGGGCGGAGCGCCATCGAGCGGTTCGTCGGAATCGGCCCGGCGGCGCTGGGCGAGCTTCGCCGGCTGGCCGCCACCGCGCCGCCGGAGAACGCGACCGGCGAGACTCCGAACGCCGACGCATACCCCGCAACAATGGCGGCGATCATCATCCGGCGGATCGAGACGGCGCAGCGCCAGCCGATCATCCAGGAGTTGATCTCCCTCGGCGAGGCCGCGCCCGCCGTCCTCCCGCTGAAACTCGACGAGAACGCGGCGGCGGCGACAGCGGCCGAGTCGCGCATTGAAGCCGCGACCGCAGCCCTGACCAAAGCCTTGGCCAATACCCCCGTTGACGCGCCCGCCGTGGCCGGGGAGCGCAAAGCGCTGGCCGAGGCGCAGGCGGCGGAGAAGCAGGTCCGGGCGCGCCACGACATACTGATGGAACTCAAACGCCTGCTCGCGCCCAAGCCGCCCGCGCAGCCGTCCGCTTCGCCGGAGGAGCAGCCGCAGCCGGCCACACCGCCCGCGAACGTGCTGGATATCCAACCGATTTCGCCGCCGACCGGAACGTCCAACTACGGGCAGCCGGATACGTGGCCGTACGGCTACGGCCCGTACGGGTTGCCGTTCATCTACGCTCCGCCGGTCATCAGGTTTCCACCGCAGCCCTCCAGGCCGACGCCGCCATCCAGGCACTGATTGCCGAGGCGCCCATCCGGCAGGCTTAAGGCAGGTGGGAATTCGAGGATTCGCGCTGTGGCTTTTTGGGGACCGGCGTAGTAGAATCCAATGCGACCGGGCAAGGGATAACGAACCATGCGAACGATCAACGACATTCAGCCGCCGCCTGTGGCGGTGGAATACGCGCGGGAAGTGCGAAACCGACTCGGGAATCACGTCCGCCAGATCATCTTATTCGGCTCTCAAGCGCGCGGAGATGCCACCGAGAGATCGGACTACGACTTCATTGTAGTGGTGGACGAGCGCACGCGCGCTCTGCGGGAGGCTCTTCTGGATGCCGGCGGCAGACTCATGGACGAGCGCGAAGAATTGTGCGCGGCGGTGTTGTACGACGCCGACGAATGGGAAACGGCTCGCCGGTCGCCGCTCGGCTGGAACGTGGAGCGGGAAGGAGTGCTGCTGTGATGCCGGATGCGGAAATGCTCCGGGGCATCATGGCGAAAGCCGAAGAAAAGCTCTCCCGCGCTGAACGGGACTTGGCGGATGGATTTCCAGATGATGCCGCCTCGCGGGCCTACTATGCGACGTTCCACGGCATTACGGCGGTCCTCGCGACGCGCGGGGCCTTTCGTTCTCGTCCCACAGACAGACCATCGGCGACTATGAGTGGTCAAGGAAAGTGGACGCGCAGACCGCCGCCGAGGACGTGGCCGCTGCCAGAACGCTGGTCGCCGCATGCCGCCAATGGGTCGAAGGCCGCATAGCGGACCACGCAACCTGAGAAATGCCAGAAGCGCGTGGCCGCCGTTGCGATTGGCACACATGAAGGGAGCAGTGATTCACCGGGAAGAGAACATGTACGCGGCTGAGTGCCCTGAAGTGGGCACGGTTAGCCAGGGGAAAACTGTCGAACAAGCGGTCGCAAACCTCAAGGAGGCGACGGAATTGTATCTGGAAGAGTTCCCGCTTGCCGAGACGGAGAAGCCGTTTCTCACCTTCTTTGAGGTTCATGATTCTGCAATCCGCAATCCATAATCCGCAATCGCCAGTCTGTTCGCCGTTCATTCCTCCTCCGCCGTTCACTTGCGCCTCTTTGCGGCTATCCAAATGTCTGCCGGCTATCCTTTCGCCGCTGTTCTGTCAATTTGACAGCCCGCCTTCCCCGAATTAACTGTCAGAATGGCAGCGGGAGGCGATTGCTGCAAAGGCGTATATCGCTATCCTGCAATGCCTTACATAGTCCTGGCTTCTCGGCATAGCTATTGCTATATGATAGCTCAAGCAGGGTTGTATGCGGACGCTTTCTTTCTGTGCGCTTTGCGCTCTTTGACGATAACGAGTTACGGATCAAAATAGCGATTTGAAAAAACGAACCCAATTTGCCGTAACACACAGCGTAGCATAGAGTTGGAACAACTTTGCTGTAAGGTGCGGCGCCGCAAGGACTTGAAGCGCGGTTTTCTATGTTCGACGAACAATAGGAGGTCTTGGAATGGCAAAACAGATTGCCTTCAATGAGGATGCCTGTAACGCGCTGCGACGCGGGGTCGAGAAGCTTGCGGCAGCCGTGAAGGTGACGCTCGGGCCGAAAGGCCGCAATGTGGTGCTCGATAAGAGCTGGGGCAGCCCGACGGTCACGAAGGACGGCGTGAGCGTGGCCGAGGAGATCGAGCTGACTGAGCCGACGGAGAACATGGGCGCGCAACTGGTCAAGGAGGCCGCTTCCAAGACGAGCGACGTGGCCGGCGATGGGACGACGACGGCGACGGTCCTCGCCGAGGCGATCTACCTCGAGGGTCTCAAGAATGTGACCGCCGGGTCCGACCCGATCAAGATTCAGATCGGCTTGCAGAAGGCCTGCGACGCGGTGGTGGCCGAACTCAAGAAGATGAGCCGCAAGGTGGAAGGGAAGGCGGAGATCGCGCAGGTCGGCAGCATCGCCGCCAACAACGAGACCGAAATCGGCGAGATGATCGCCGAGGCGATGGACAAGGTCGGCAAGGACGGCGTGATCCAAGTGGAAGAGGGCAAGGGAATCTCGACGACGGTCGAGGTCGTCGAAGGGATGCAGTTCGACCGCGGCTACCTCAGCCCGCACTTCGTGACGAATCAGGAAGAGATGTCCTGCGAGCTGGAGAAACCGTACATCCTCATGCACGAGGAGAAGATCAGCGTGGCCAAGGACCTGATCCCGCTGATGGAGCGTTGCGTGCGCGAGAACCGGCCGCTGCTGATTATCGCTGAGGAGGTCGAGGGCGAGGCGCTGGCGACGCTGGTGGTCAATAAGATGCGCGGGACGCTGAAGTGCTGCGCGGTGAAGGCGCCCGGTTACGGCGACCGCCGCAAGGCGATGATGGATGATATCGCGATCCTGACCGGCGGGCGGGCGATCTTCAAGGACCTGGGCGTCAAACTCGAATCCATCGCGACGAACGATCTCGGCCGCGCGGAGAAGGTGACGGTGGACGCCGATAACACGACGATCCTCAAGGGCGCCGGCAGCAGGTCGGCGGTCGTCGGACGCACGGAGCAGATCCGCCGCGAGATCGCGGCGACGACTTCCGATTATGACCGCGAGAAGCTCCAGGAGCGTCTGGCCAAGCTGGCCGGCGGCGTGGCGCAGATCAATGTCGGCGCGGCGACCGAGACGGAAATGAAGGAGAAGAAGGCGCGCGTCGAGGATGCGCTGCACGCGACGCGGGCGGCGATCGAGGAGGGGATTATCCCCGGCGGCGGCGTGGCGCTGCTCCGCGCGGTCCGCGCGCTGGATTCGGTCAAGGCCGAGGGGGATGAGACGGTCGGCGTGCAGATTATCCGCCGCGTGCTCACGATGCCCGCCGCGACCATCGCCAACAACGCCGGCGTCGAGGGCGCCGTGGTGGTCAAGAAGATTCAGGACTCGAAGGACGACGCGTTCGGCTTCGACGCCGAGAAGGAGAAGTACTGCAACCTCTTCGATGCCGGCATCGTGGACCCGACCAAGGTCGCCCGCTGCGCTCTGCAGAACGCCGTCAGCGTTGCCGGCCTGCTGTTGGCGACCGGCTGCCTCGTGACGGACATCCCCGAGAAGAAGCCCGAGATGCCTGGCGGCCATGGACACGGCGGCATGGGCGGAATGGGCGGAATGGGCGGCATGGGCGGGATGGGCGGCATGGGAATGGGCATGTGAACTGATCCGGCATCACCCGTCAGTCGCACCGGATATTTCTTTCAGAATGGAGGAGACCGATGAATATTCACCCGCTGGATGACCGCATCGTTGTTGAGCCGCTGGAAGCCGAAGAGAAGACCGCCGGCGGAATCCTCATTCCGGACACCGCCAAGGAAAAACCCCAGAAGGGCAAAGTCGTCGCCGTCGGCCCCGGCAAACTCCTCGACGACGGCAAGCGCGCCACCCCCGCCGTCAAGAAGGGCGACATCGTTCTCTACGCCAAGTACGGCGGCAGCGACGTCAAGGTCGGCGAGAAAGAATACCTGATCATGCGCGAATCCGACGTTCTCGCGAAAGTCGAATAGAAGCGCGAGTTGCGAATGATGATTCAAGAGTGCGCCGAGTACGGCGCACGACGTGACGTGCTTTCGATATCATCATTCAGCCTTCTCACCTAAAAGGAGATAGCCATGGCGGTCAAGCAACTGATGTACGGCGAGGACGCCCGGAAAAAGCTCCTCAAGGGCGTCCGGCAGATGGCCGAAACCGTCAAAGTGACGCTCGGCCCCACCGGCCACAACGTCATCTTCGAACGCTCCTTCGGCTCGCCCCGCGTCACCAAAGACGGCGTCACCGTCGCGAAGGAAGTCGAGCTCGAAGACCCCTTCGAGAACATGGGCGCCAAGCTGATCAAAGAAGTCGCCTCGCGCACCAGCGACAAGGCCGGCGACGGCACCACCACCGCGACCGTCCTGGCCGAATCCATCGTCGAGGAAGGCTTCAAACTCGTCGCCGCCGGCGCCAACCCGCTCGCCCTCAAGCGCGGCGTGGACAAGGCCGTCGCCGCCGCCGTCGAGAGCATGGAAAAATTCAGCCGCCCCGTCAAGGGCGCCGACGACATCGCCAAGGTCGGCGCCATCTCGGCCAACAACGACGCCTCCATCGGCAAGCTCCTCGCCGACGCCATGGACAAAGTCGGCAAGGACGGCGTCATCACCGTCGAAGAAGGCAAAGGCATCGAGACCGCCCTCGAAGTCGTCGAGGGCATGCAGTTCGACCGCGGCTTCATCAGCCCCTATTTCATCAACAAGCCGCAGACCCGCGAAGTCGTCCTCGAGGACTGCCTCATCCTCATCCACGAAAAGAAGCTCGGCAGCCTGCGCGAAATGCTCCCGCTCCTCGAAAAAGTCGCCTCCTCCGGCAAGCCCTTCCTCGTCATCGCCGAGGACGTCGAGAGCGAAGCCCTCGCAGCGCTCGTCATCAACAAACTCCGCGGCGTCCTCAACTGCTGCGCCGTCAAAGCCCCCGGCTTCGGCGACCGCCGCAAAGCCATGCTCCAGGACATGGCCATCCTCGTCGGCGGCCAGTGCTTCACCGAGGACCTCGGCGTCAAACTCGAAAACATCGCCCTCTCCGACCTCGGCAAAGTCGGCAAAGTCACCGTGGACAAGGACAACACCACCCTCATCCAGGGCGCCGGCAAGAAATCCGCCATCCAGGACCGCATCGCCCAGATCAAGAAGCAGGTCGAGGCGACCACCAGCGACTACGACCGCGAAAAGCTCCAGGAGCGGCTCGCCAAGCTCTCCGGCGGCGTGGCCATCGTCCGAGTCGGCGCCGCCACCGAGACCGCCATGCTCGAGAAGAAAGCGCGCGTCGAGGACGCCCTTCACGCCACCCGCGCGGCCGTCGAGGAAGGCATCGTCGCCGGCGGCGGCCTGGCGTACCTGCGCGCCATCCCGGCCGTCGAGGCCATCCGCGAAAAACTCCGCGGCGACGAAAAAGCCGGCGTGGACATCATCGCCCGCGCCCTCGAAGCCCCCATCCGCCAGATCGCCAAGAACTCCGGCGTGGACGGCTCCGTCGTCGCCTCCGAAGTCAAAGAAAAGCCCGCCAACGTCGGCTTCGACGCCAACGTGAGCGAGTACGTGGACATGATCAAGGCCGGCATCATTGACCCGACCAAAGTCTGCAAGCAGGCCCTCCAGAACGCCGCCAGCCTCGCCGGCCTGCTGCTGACCACCGAGGCCCTCGTCACAGAGATCAAGGAAGAGGAAGACAAAGAAACCGCGCTCGCCGAAGGCGTCGTGCGCTAACCGCCGTTCGGCTGTCAAGCCCGAAAAAACTGCCAACGTTCGCTCCTGTGGCGAACGTTGGCAGTCTCGTTTTTATGCGTGTTTTCCGGTGCTGAAATGAATCCGAAAGCGGACCAAAACTACCACAGAAAGCCCCTGAAACGGCAACGGCATGCCGCCGGGACGGTATAATGTAGCAACGCTTCCTGTCGGCATGTCCCGGAATAATCGCAATTCCTGCAATTGAAGCAAATTCGTGCTTTTCTCTTGCAACGGCGGCGCAAGCTTGGTCGCATCTCCGGCGGGACTTGAACCCGCGACCTCCAGACTCCCAGTCTGGCACACCACCCGACGTTAGTACCTATGTCATAGAGAGTTACGATAAGTCGAGCATGCCGTACTGACCACTACACTGTCATGCCGACGCAAAACGAACCCCAACGTATCGTTTAGCCTTGTCATTCGGGAAAAAAGGTCTTGACGGGAAGAACCGCATCGTGTAGATCGAACATCCGATATTCAACTATCTTGGCAAGGGACTGACATGATCGAGCGAACGCTGACCCCGAAGCTGAAACAGGCCGCAACGCAGTTCCCAGTGGTCACCCTTACTGGGCCGCGACAATCGGGGAAGACGACGTTGGCCAGGACGGTGTTCAAGGATTACAGGTACGTGTCCTTGGAGCTGCCGGACCAGCCTTCTGTATCGGAGGCCTCGACGCGACTGTTCCGCCGCCAGGTTCCGAGTAGGATGAGATATTGCAGACGCCATTCTGTAGTTCGGTCATAGCGGAGATTGGGATGCACATGACGGCCTTATCCTTTTCAGCGTCGCGCAGAACCGCAGTGAGTTGATCCGCCACTGGCGGAAGGTTATTCCGCATGGTGCGCCAAAGGATGGCATGACTCACCCTGAAGTATCATTTGGCAGCCTCCAGATATGCCGTTCCCGACGCATCCTGTCAATGCCTTCCGACCGTTGTAATCGCCCAAACGTTGAGTTTCATTGAGCGTCCTTGTAGAACGCCGCCACGTCCTCCTTGAGCTGCTTCAAGCAATCCGGATTGCTGTAAAGCATGTGGCCGGCGGGATATTGGCGGCTGCGGACGTTGCTTTGCAGGTTCGGGTTCAGTCCGAGGTGATTGAGGGCGTACTTCGTGGCGAAGTAGCTGGTGTTGAGGTCGAAGATGCCATTGGCGACGAACAGCTTCAACTGCACGTTCTCGGTGACGGCGCGGCGCAGGGCCTGGAGTTCGTTCAGGTAGCCGTCGCCGGGATCGCCCCACTTCCACGAGCGGCTGACCTCGTCGGACAGGTACTCATACTCCATGTCCGTCTCAAATTTGAGATCGGAGCGCAGATACGCGTTCATGCAGGCGACGAACGGCACGGTCTGGATGTAGAAAGAAGGATCGTACTCCGTGTGCGGCGCGGCGGGATTCGTGTCGAACCCGGCCACGCGGCCGTCCATCAGGCCGAGGACGCGGTTCTGCTCGCTGAGGAATTCCTTGGCGAAGCGGCGGTTCGCCATGCGCAGGTTGGCCTTCAAGAACAGCGGCGCCGGCAGGCCGGTGTACCGCGCGAGGTCCTTTGCGACGGCGCGGCGCTCCTCGTCCGTCAGCGAGTCGCCCCTGGCCAGCGCGGGCAGGTATTTCTCCGTCGCCCAGCGTTCCGCCTCCGCCAGCGCCTCCGGCAGTTTCAGCCGCTGCAAGTCCTCCGGCAGCTTCTGGTGGTACCAGGCAATGGCGGTGTAGCCGGGCAGATAGAGCGCGTACGGCAGGTCGTTGCCGGGATCGAAGGAGATGGTCTGGAAGTCGAGGACCGATGAGATCAGCACGATGCCGCGCAGGTTCATGCCGAGCGCGTTCTGGAGGCGCATCGCCAGTCCGGCGACGCGCGTGCCGCCGTAGCTTTCGCCGGCCAGAAATTTCGGCGAAAGCCATCGTTCGTTGCGCGTGACGTAGAGCCGGATGAAGTTCGCGGTGGACTCGATGTCCGCTTCGACGTTGTAAAACTCCTTCGCCTCGACGCCGGCCGCCGGACGGCTGTAGCCGGTGCCGACCGGGTCTACGAACACGAGGTCGGTGAATTCCAGCCAGGTGAATTCGTTGTCCACGAGCCGGATCGGATTGGGCAGCGATTTTCCACCGTCGGCCGTCTGGACGCGCTTCGGGCCGAGCGCGCCGAGGTTCAGCCACATCGAGGCGGCGCCGGGCCCGCCGTTGAAGGCGAACGTGATCGGCCGCCCCGCTCTTCGCAGCTCCGCCGCTGCGGCTGGCGTAGAAGAGTCGGATTTCTCCGCGTCGTCCTTGACATAAGCGGTGTAGAAAATCTCCGCCCGCGGCTTTCCGGCGGAGTCCTGCATCTGCAAGTAGCCGGCGGTCGCGGCGTAGCGGAAGTCTTCTCCGTTGATCCTGGCGACGTGATGCGTGACGGAGGGCTTGTCGAACGACGGCGACTTCGGCGGCGCCTTCTCGGCGACCTTCTCGGCCGGTTCCGCGGACTCGCCCTTCGGCGTCTCAGGCGGGTCGGCGGCAAACGCGGCGACTGCGAATGCTATCCACGCGCACAGGGCGACCGTCATCGCAACCGTCGTATGAAGCTTGGGCATTTTCTCCTCACTCGCTAAAGATCTCCCGTGTAAACGGCACCATACCATAATATTTCTTACATGTCAAGGGGCGTGCTGCTCTTTTCGTAATGCCTCAGTTACAGGAGGTGTGGCACAGCCGCCCCCGGCTGTGCGGAACGGCTTGCCGGCGTTATCACAGGCGAGGGCGCCTGTGCCACACACGACATCTTGAAAATGAGCC
>Ga0315281_10003074_pt1 | contig 24596 bp, 31 predicted proteins | sample YL17G07_0_MG_FD_204540 | JGI IMG/M metagenome (GOLD analysis project Ga0315281, IMG submission 204540) | Sediment microbial communities from Yellowstone Lake, YNP, Wyoming, USA - YL17G07_0 | ecosystem: Environmental > Aquatic > Freshwater > Lake > Sediment | place: USA: Wyoming | collected... | reverse complement strand
TTTTTACTCATTTATGGGGTAACAGGTATCCTAGGTCTAGTTTTGCCTCATACCCTTGAATTTTAGCGTCTGGTGAAGCCACAGGGCGTTGTGAACTATATCAGGACTTTATCTGGAATATACCCCATGTCATTTTTGAGGGGGAAGTATTGTTGAGAGCCAAGAAATTGGGGTTCAAATAGCCAGAGGTCAGTACCGCCTACGATGTAAATATTGAAGGCGTGGTAGCCGTAGGGGGATTTGCCTATCGCCATGCCCATTGTGTTAAGTCCATAGTCTCTTGAGCATTGCAACATAGCTTCCAGGGCGATGTCCTCGCAGTCGTTTATCTCATCTTTGTATGCCCACGGTGAGGCCACTAATTTACTGAGAACTGTCGCCCAAGTTTCGGCATCGGTTGTCCAGTATTTACCATCTAAGAGTCCCATCGGGATAGGAAGTTTCACCGATTTGAACAGGGTTTCAACTGCATTGGGTGACATCTCAACAAGGTTGACTGGGACTTTTGGTTGAAAGAATTTACACATCATCTGTTCACTAGCACTTTGAGTACGGGCTTCTCAGTCAGGAATTTACAGAATCCATTTCCATTGTTGTCTGCACAGACATAGGGGATAGAACCCGCTACAACATCGTGAATGATTAGGTCATTCTGGGGTTCGATAAAGAGTAAGTCGGGACTATCCCGTACAGGAAAGGCTACACAATCATGGAACATAGCATATCCGCCTACATACTCCAACACTATCATAACTGTGTAGCATGGTATGTTCTGGTCCCAAGCGTTCCCACTGATTCTATTACTATAATCTGCACAGACAAAGCCATCAGGATTTGAGAGAATCTTGTCGGTATCATCCTGAGCCACGAAGTCTAGTACCTGTTGGGTTGTTGGGTAATTGATAACCAAGTCAGCCTGACACATTTGCCCGTCCTGAAAGCCCTCATTGTAGATTTTCCGGTAGATGGAATCAGGTACTAAATCCACAGTGAGGGCATTTAATGCTTCCGAACTAGCATCGTTGAATCCCTGGTGATATGCGGCATCTGTTTGTGATTTGCAGTCAACCGCAGGGGAAGGCACACAAGCGGATAGGAATAATAAGACTATTGGAATAATCCATATTAACTTTTTCAAGGTTTATCCCTCTAGGTCGTCAACTTTCCTTTTTGCTTCTCGGTAATAACGCAAGGCAACATAATAGTCCATGCCCAATTGGCGTGCCTTAAAGTCGATGTCGGGATAGGTGCAACCGATAGTCTTGTCGCCGCAGGTAGTACAACCTCGTGGGTCATTGAGATGGGCTTCTGCTGTTGCAAAATCCACGCCCCATTTCCAAGTAAAGGCGTCCTCGGCTAATCCCAAGATGAACTCCCGGCAATCCCTTAACGCTTGTAGATTGTTGAATGTCCACGGTGCGGCAACGCCCTCTGTTTTGGCAAGGGCTTCATAGAATAGTGTGGCGGGATTTTCTTCACCGTACTGTCCTACTGTATCCCTCTTTACTTCAGACATGAATTTGTCTGCATCAAAAGGCTTGATAGGTTTATCATCCCAGGAATCAAAGCCAGGTTCCTCTACTGCGGACATATCATCTAATGGCTCAAAGAATGGGGTAGCCACAGTAGACTGCCCGCCGTTAGCTTTTGGGGGTTCTACCTTGCTACCCGCCGATGAACCGTTGCCATTAACCTTGAAGTTGAAGGCGGTATAGCCGAACCAAAACACTATTACACCGACCACCAACTTAAAGACATCGGATTGATTGTATCCCGATAATACCAGTATCAGGAATACGGCCACCATTACAGCCGTCAATGCTGGCTGCATGAGCCCCTTGATAAAACTGATTATGGCATCTAGTTTTTCCTTCACGTTTTTCCTCCTTGTTTATTTTTTATATTTCAACTGAGCACTTTTTGTTTACGACTGAACATCATTTCTGCTCAGATTGTTGCCTAAAGCAAAAGCCGTCCATGGGGACGGTTTGTTTTATTGAGCGTATACTCCATTTCTGGAGTTGTGTGTCAATACACTGACTTGTTCTAAAAACACATCCTGATAATAACTGCTACAGAGCCGCCGATTACTACCGTTCCCAACATAAGTGATACAAGAGTTAAAATAAGTTTAGTCCGTTCATCCAAACGAGTAACTTTATCATCAATACATTTCAGGTGGTTGTCTTTCATGTCAAATATTATGGCGGTCAAGTTGTCAATTGCCTGTTCGATTTTATCCACTCGTTCAGATAATTTCATCGGAATTTCCTTCCTATCCGCTTTCGGTTACTTCAATGGTAAACATTCTTGTACTCTCAATGGTATCCGTTTTTGTTAATTCTAATTCTGCCGAGTATGTTCCCTTGAGTGTAAAATCGGTTGCTGTAACCAAGTATCGGCAAGTACCGGAGGCTGCCACCACGGGAGTACACGTACCATCAACAATAAGTGTGCCGGGTCTGCCAGCAGCCCAGACTTTGAGTTTAATTGTATAATCGGTCAGGCTGTAAACATCCCCCGCCGAATCCTTTACGGTCCAACTTAGGTAGTAACCCTTATCGTTTTTGGGAACAGTCATGTCTGCCATGTTAATACTCCTTATTTCCCCTTCATTCTGATTATCAAGCTCCTCTGGTTAAGGTCGGATTCTATTGCCCGTGCATATAATTTTAATAAGGCATAGATAACTTTTAATCTATCGAGAATAGCAGAATCACTTAACGTGGCGCCATCGGTAGCCAGTAAGTTATAAACCAAACTCGCTAATGCTGTATCACTGAGCGTAACCCCATCGGCAAGTGACTTGTAAATCTGGTTTAGCATACTTGTCGAGTCGCTTAGCGTAGCGCCATCTACAATAGACGGGTAGGTCTGTAGGAGGGTTGCTAGGGTTTCAGATAACTTAACGCCATCCGTAACAATGGGATAGGTTTGCAACAAAGTAGCCAGGGTCTCAGAGAGTTTAACACCATCTGTGACGGAGGGGAATGTTTGTAGCAACGTAGTTAAGGTATCGGATAATTTAGCACCGTCAGTAAGCGATAAATACAAGGCCAGAAAATGAGCGGCAGAATCGCTTAGTTTGGCACCGTCTAGTAGCGTATTATACAGACTGGCTATATTGCCAGAGGCATCTCCGCCTTTTAATCCATCAATACAAGAAACGCCGAAACTACACTGGGTGGCTAGGGACTCACTACCCTTGAGGCCATCCGTTAATGATAAGTTAAGAGTTAAACTTCCCGTTGTGGCGTCTCCTGCTTTTAACCCATCTGTGCAAGAGAGTTCATAGACTTCGCCGCCAACTATAAGAATCGGTGTACGAACCGCTATTTGTTGGGGTTGAGGTGGTTGTCTCCAAATAGGCATCTAAACTCCTTAGTAAATTTCTTCAAAGTTTATGGAAACATTCCAACCGTTAAGATTGCCGGGGTCAGCTGCTCCAGCGGGACCACCTATCCTGACAACAAAAGCTACTGCACCCGTAAAATATAATCTCTCTGAAGGTGTTGGAATCCATAGCCACCCGTTTAAGGCGTTGAACGAGGCAGTTATTAGGTCAACATACGTTGGGGTTGCATCTGCCGAACCAGTAATGCCGCACTTGCCCGCAGCTAACGTCCCTGCTACACCAGCGATAGCAGAAGCCGCCCCTCCGTACATTGCTGCTGAAGGGGTAACAGTAGCGACAGTTAGATTGCCGCCAGTCCTAGCCGACAATAATGCCCTCACCGCCGCAGATGTAGCATTCTCTCCTTGTGAAATCTCGACCCTGTTGATTGCGATAACAGAGCCAGCAGCAGGCGGGGTAGCAACTGGATAGATTGCCGCCAGTACGTTGACTGCTGTTACAACCGTTATATCGGTTGCCGTTATGTTGTAAGTTCTTCCCATGTTAAACCTCCTTTTTATTTAATGAGCGAGTATATGCGGATAAAATGATTTGAATGGAATGTACATTAACTCCTCCTCGCTTCCCCAGCTTCCCCATGTTGGCTCTGTGGCAGTCCATTTGCGAACTATAAAATCATCAATCCAGATGTTCCCGCCAGCCGAAGAATAGATGCCAAATACCCCATTACTACCCGCAGAGGTATACATCGTAGCCCCATCTTTTATCCTTGAACCGTTCCACCACCAGTCAAGAGTATAGGCTGTCCAGTTAAAATCATTGAACTCGCATAGTTCCCATTGGTCGGCAGTTCCATTAACTCCCGTGTCTCGATAGTCGGTATCGTAATACTCCAAATCCTCCGTGGCAAAAAAGACGGGATTCCAATATTTGGTGCCATTCCCGTATGCTCCACTGTACTGGCCAGCATTCTCCTTATAAATACGGAATCTAATAGCCTTATTTGCTGAAGGGGTATCTGGTATAGTTGCTATTGAAGCGTCTATTAGTTTCATTGAGCGGGTGCCTGTATAACCCGTAACATTACCTATATCCTGTTCAGTAGAGATATGAACATGGGGGTCTGCTTCAGTCCAGGCACCGCCTACGGTATCGCCATCATTGCCTCGCTCAAAATCGTCAAAGGTTATAAAGGTATTTGCACCATTGCTTACTGCGGTGGCGTCAGCCTTGCCATAGTACATATAAAGAGTAGTATCGGGCGTGGCATTGTTTTCAACCCAGATTGTAGCTAACTGATTAGGCGTTGTGCCTGTTATGGATTCAATCCAGTAATCAAGTAAAGTTGTGCCGTCGGCACCCGTAAACCTTAAATCATCGAAGTCTGTCTGGCAATGTGAATTACAGTCAACCTCTTCGCCAGTTGCCCCTGAACTCTCACCAACTAAGACTTTAGTCTGATAACTAGCAGAGGCGTTTGTGACTGTGACTGATTTACGATATGACCAATTATTTAACCACGCCATGATTTACCTCAGTGGGCAGACCAAAGCCTGCCGCCCTACTTTTACATACATAACTATTCCTCTTGTATCACCGTTGTATCTCTCTTATGTAATCTGGCTATGAGCGCCCTGCTGTATAATTCCAATAAGGCATAGATAACCAAAGCCCCGTAAATAGAGGTGAGGTCGCTTACCTTGACACCATCAGTAGCCGAGAGGCTCAAAGTCAAATAATGTGTCGCGATATCTGATAATTTGATGCCGTCAGTTAATAACAAGGCATAAAGACCATACGTTGAAGTCATATCGCCAAGTCCAACACCATCAGTTAAGGTCGGGAAGGTTTCTTTTAGCGTGGTTAGTACCTCAGAGAGCTTAACTCCGTCTGTAGCGGTTGGGTAACTCTGTAACCAAGTACTTAGGGATTCGGATAGTTTCGCCCCATCACTTAGTGTAAAGTTCATAATGTGGTCGTATAATGCCGAATCGCTAATTTTAAGTCCATCTACCGCAGCCAGTACAAAGAATAAACCCATTACGGCAGAATCGCCTGCTTTCAAGCCATCGGTACAGGAAAGTTCGTAAGGTACTACTGTATACTCCACATACAGGACAGGTCTATATGGCGCACCACTGCTCTCAGCAGATACTATTTCCACATATTCAGCACCAGTGGGCGTTGTGCCAGCTATATCCCTACTACTTCTAAGACATAATTTCGTCTGCCCTGCTTTTGTTATCCAACTTCTGCCATCGGCGTTAAGTGTTAAAACGTTGTTCTTACCAACCCCTACGCCAGTTTTGAATCCAGCTGTAGTTAAACTACCGCCGTCTCCAGAATAGTTTGCCTTAGAATAATCACCTGCTGCTAATGGGTCGTGAGGATATGTCGGCTGTCCATTCTGGATTGTTATTAGAAAGTCAGTAGCAGAGCCATCGCTGTTTCCATAGAAAGTTAAGGTAGCCAGAGTTATATCGGCTCCTGATGGTATTGAGCTAGTATCAAAGAATAGAAAAGCACGATAAAGAATGTATGTCTCTGGTGTATACGTTTGCCCAAGTGTAAAGGTGCCCTCTGTGTCGACTACAGTCCCACTTGCACCAGTCCAGGCTGTATTATAAGTAGCGTCAGATAAGATGATATACCCGTCACTCGTTGAGCCATAAACTGTTAGAGTAGCCATAGTTTACCTTGGTGGGCAGACTGGAAATTATCCAGTCCGCCCACACAAAACCTAATCATCTATCAAACTGCGTCATCGGCACTTGATGTCTGGTAGGTTAGATTGATAACATCGTTATCTACCACGGCTCTTGATGCTGTAAACTTGGCATAACAATACAGGACATTATTAGCACCGCCAGTATGGTCGCCTGCTGTAATAACACTTACCAACGAAGCACCGTACATAGTTTTCGTGGCATTGATAGTAAAAACTGCTTTATTGAGCGTGTTGGTTGTTACCCCGGCAGCGGACGCAGCCTCTACATAGGCGGGTCTACCTGCGCCCGACTCGTCATAAGACGTGCTTTCCGTATAGACAGGCACATCGTAGGTCATGCCTGCTGCAGGAGCGGTGTCGCTCTCTACAAGACAGCAATACCACGGGTTGGTCTGTGTAGTGCCATGAAACATGACATCCTGCAATCTGTTCAAGCCCTCGGTAGTTATGAGGTTGTGCCCCTCAAACGTGTCTGCCAGATACCTTGGGATGGCACGATATTCAGGTGAATTAAAGCCAAACTTCGCCTTGATAGATTTGGCTAACTCCTGGTCATACGGTCTCAGGATTTCACCACTGAAGATTCCCCGAAGCCTTGCTCCGTCGTTTGATTTTACTTGTTGCATCTTTTTCCTCCTTTATGAAATTGTATAATCTATCTCCATGAAACGAACTTTAATCCCCATCTCTGGGGCTCTCCCACGTTCATGAAGAATTTCAACCTCAACGGGATATCCCGGCATCATTACAACCCATGTGTAATTCGTACTTTCAGTTGATTCGCCATAACGTAAATCGGCAAACCGAATAAGGTTTGTTGATTCTCTGGCATCTCTGAAGAAATCTCTTATGGTTTCGGCTTTCTGTGAAGGTTCATCACCAACCACATATACCGCCTCATATATTCTTACTTTTTCTGGGTTTTCAATACCCCTAGCCTCAAAATAAGTAACTTCAGGGGTTGTGGAACTACTATTAGTGGCAAGGTCAAGTTCAAACTGGATACGTTTGCAACTTAATGGACTAGTAAGGTCGGTTTTAACCACACCATTGGTTATTATCTCTGGGGTTAAATCGGTGGCAGAGGTATCAGTGTCTTTCAAATAGCGTGGAGTAACAGTGATGTCGGCAGTACAATTCTTTGTCTCGGTAATAACCGATTGGAATAACTTGTCCCAGTAGGGATTGCTGCCATAATCATAACTAAAGCGAATATTCCCAGAGGCAGCAAACCTAGTAGCAGAATCCGCCAGGGGATTGTCTGTTAATATGACATATGCGGCATAATTCCCATATCCGAACCATAACCGCCGATCCGTAGAACTATGTTGCACAACCATCATCGTGGCACAAGCGTTTGTTGATAAAAATACCCAGGGGCACCACTCCCAACGCAATCCACCCGCCCGTCTTATCTCTCTTCCCTTGTAGATATGTGTATTCGTTCCCTCATCCATAGCGATATAGATAAAGTCTTTATCAGATGCTACACCCACACAGGTACCAGTCTTGCCTATGTCATCAATATCAGTAAATGGTCCCACAGGTTGAAAAGTGTTATATGCCGTGATTTCACCCAGGCCTTGAGTGAGCGAGAAATAAGTTGCCGTCTGCCAATCCACGACATATTTGAAGTTGTTGGTATCCCGATTGTTTTTCAGGCCATCCATCAAGGCATGAACGCCACCGTCAGAATCATAATTATAAAGATTGTCCGTCCGCCCTATCATTAAATTGCCATTAACCACAAAGATGTTCGTAATGTTGTTCGAGGTATCCCCAATATAGGCAGGACTTGACCATTGCGTTCCCCCCGCCTGTCCATTAGTTGTAGATGCTATCTGATTGGGGGTTATGAATTTCCACAGGACATTGGAAGTTCCCGCAGCATTGGGAGCGGTAAAGAATCCTACGGCATGATGGTCTGTGAGGTTCGTAACAGTGAAATCAGCGCCATTTGCCGAGGTATAATACAAATCATCCATACCTAGAGCCACATAAAGGATTCCATCATATTCCTTCATATCGGTGATAATCCCAATGGCGGTGAAATCCTCTTTCTCTACAAAGTAACCCGTGCTTGAGTCCCACCAGAAAACTTTTGTGCCCGTAGCCACCATGAGTTTAGAAATGGCCGCATACCAACAGAAACAGACAGGATTAGCACCAAGGCTTGTGGTTGCACCTACGCCCACCGAATAAATTAGCGGACCGAGAATTACCTTGCCTTCCTGTGTGGTATCTATAGATTGACCATAGAAATAAAGGTCTGATTGTTTAAGTTCATATTGCCCATGCCCACCCTGCCAATTTCTCATTATGAACTTGAATGGGTTTTGATATTTGGGGGTATCTTCGGAAACCTGATATATGGCTCCGCCATTATCATTTCGGGCAAGATTAAATCTTTTGGTGGTGCTATTTACCCTTATTTCGTGGTCATGCGTGTGGCTACCCACTGACATTTTTCTCTCCTATAAATTTGTTATATCCCCTAATCTCACCTTCAAGTCTCAGGGATTCTTTCAAAAGTTCTTGTTTCTCTTGTTCCTTCTGATTAAAAAGATTTACCACTTCTTCTAACTTTTGTTGTGCAATTTTAAGTTCTTCTTCTGGGTTCACTTTTCTCCTTTTCGCCATAATAATGTTTAGCTCCTTCCCAGTCTTCTTCTAATATCATAGTTATTGGTCTCGAGGCCGGGAAAAATATTAAACTAGTAACAGGAAATTCAATTTCATCTTCTGGAGGCGGCTTTTCGCCATTTATGATTATGGATTTATTTTGTAGCCATCTTCTAATTTCGCTGTTTGATGGTCTTCTATTTATTAAATTTGTACCTCTCTGTGGAAGAAACTCAAATGATTTCAAATACTCAAATGCATTCATTTTTGTCCTGACGATGTTCATGCCACAGTGGCAATAACCTTCCAAGAAGTACCATTATGATACTGCAAAACATGGGAAGTCGTATTATAAAAGAACCTGCGCTCAATTGCTTCGGGCGTACCTGCAAATGTTGAGGTGGGTAAATCCATCCAACCGCCTCCAAAATTTATACCATATCCAGATTCGGCATCTATCTGAACACCCTGTTCACTAGAGAGATTCAACTCAGAAGCCCAAGAGAAAACATTAAATTGAGTTGTGCTTGCAAAAATAGTGCCACGTTGTGTTCCCCCCGAATCTTTGATTGTGAGATGTGCCGTACCTGCTCCAGTTGTTCCAATAATTACTCCAGTTGAATCTATTGTAACTTTCCCAGCACCCGCACTAATCGTTCCACTTACCGTTAGGGTATTATCCGAAACGATAGATGATGTATAAATACTGCCCCGCACCTTGACGCTGTTAAATTCGGCATTGCCAAGATAGTCAACCTGCCATCCTGCGGTATCTGCAACGTAATTGGTAGATTTCAAATAACCACCAGTTGTTAAAGTCCCTGTGACTGCCAGGTTGCCCGCAGTAAGTTTCGATATTGAGCAATTGGTTATCTGGGCATCAACAATTATCACATTTTTGATATTTGCCCAATCGAGATTGAGCCCCTTCACCTGGCGTAGTGTCTCTTGTATGGTCAGGTTTTGCTGGGTGGGAATATCACCAAGTTTACGTTTCGGAATTAAAATCAATATAATCTCCTAGTATTGAGTTCGACCATAAGCACTCTTATACCCAGTTCCGCCAATGCTACCCCATTTTACAGTCGCTGGCGGCGCTTTCATGCCAAACTTCTGTCGCCTACTGTCCAATTCCGCTTCCCAGTATTGAAGTATCTCGGCAAAAGAATCTCGGTCGCCCGAAGTATAGTTTGGGGTAACCATTTGGATATAAAGATACATAACCGCCTCGACTATGAGTATCTCCGTCTGGGGTGAGTCAATGTCTACCGTTGCCGTCCATGCCGTTGAAGAAACCCCAGAGGCGAGGAAGTCTAAGTAGCCTATTCCGCATATCCTCAGCCTGTAATCATCTGAACCCTCACCCAAATAGAGATAACCGTCAGAACCAATCTCGTATTCTCTGATGAGTTGCCACGGTTCATCATCAATACTGGAATCTGCCGACTGCCTGATTTCGTGCGGATAGTTTAAGGCTAATCCCAAATCACCGATGTAGAGTTTGTCTCTACTCGGTCCGATAACCCTGAAGTCATCGGCATAGACAGTGGAACTCGCTCCTCTGTGGATTGAGAATTTAACAGATGCGGGTGAATCCGCAATAGTCGCCGTAACGCTTAATCTCTCAAAGGAGCTTCCGCCCGAATGATAAGATGAGTAAGTCGTGGTCGTGCCGTCATAAATTGAAAGTCTGGTATCAGAGGCGACATTACTCCATACATCTGCCTCGAAAGTCGCCGAATTTCCCGCCAAGTTCATGAGGTCAACATTCTCTGTATTACTCTGATAGACAGAACCAGCAGAACCCGTTATCCTCATGCTGGTCGCACCACGGGTAAAGTAAGGTGCTGTGGTGTATTGAGCCAGAGTAGAAGTTGCGGCTACCCAATAAGAGTTTGTCGCAGTAGTCAACCAATTAGATTCAAGGTCGCCATTTCTTAACCAGTTGCCCACCGTCAATGAGGTATCCCGAACCTGTTTGAAAATATAAGGAAATCCCGCTTTACAAGCGTGAATTAAGGCTCTCCGTTTCTCGGAGGCAGAGAATAACCGATGTATCTCATAACCAGTAGAAACTAATACCTGCCCCGTATGAGCCAGACTGGTAATCGTTCCCGTGGTACTGTCGAGAGCATATAGTTTCCGCTCATTATCAAGGTTAGAACCCGAACTTACAGAAGTAATCAAGTCGTATATTTCTTGCGGGTCATCGGAAATCCAATCATTAGCCTTCGCCATTAAAGCAGTATCAATATATGTAGTCCCGCCAGCGTTACCCGCAGTCGTAGTTGTACTAGCCCAGTAATCTGCAATTTGACGACTTAATTCCTGTCTCGCCGTGGCTAAGGTTGTACTCATTTCACCCCCGCAGGCAACGGTTGTCTCTTTTCTCTATCTCCACAGTTAGGACAACGATAATCAAGGGCATTAAGCATTATGGATTTCGCCCCACAAGTAGGACAATTCAAGGTTTTTACTTCACTAGTTTCAGGTGTTGGGATTGATGGATTTTCAACAGGGATAGGTAAATCCACCTTTTCTTCGACTAAAGGGCTTCCTGCCTCATCCTGGGGCTTTTTAGGGCATAACCTGACGTGCCGCCCATCAATGTTTACCTTCCCACAAAAGGGGCAATCCTGTTTCATTATTGACCTCCTATGATTTCTGCATCCTTAATCAAATCCTCAACCTTGACAGGTTCTTGTTTTTCTAACTCTTCCAAAAGAACCCGCAGGCAATCGGCAGCCCCCTTGTTATAAATGGAATTTTCATGGGCGTTAAGAGAGTTTTGGTCAAATTGGTTTATTTTTAATTCAATAAATTTCTTATCTATTTCCATAAAAGCACCTGTTAAAAGTGAGGGAGGGGGCATCTACCCCCTCCTAAAATCCCTTAGCTATCAGTGGTGCAAAACATCAGCCATGCCACTGTACCGTTGACTTTACATCTGACTTTCAGATTACAGGTCACGTTACTAGGACTGGTATCAACCATATCCGTCCCTCCCGTTGTCCCTGTTTTTAAGCCGTTAAAGTCGAGTGCAACTTGAGCAGTCGCACTCCCAGTTGTATCTCCAGCACATCTGAAGCAATGTATGGCATGCGCGGTTGTCCCAGAAACACTGGAGGAACTGCCCTCGGCATAAATTTCTGACATACCACCATATACCGTACCCCCACTCATAGTTGAGTTAGGTATCATAAAGGTGGCGCGGCAACCAACACCGAGTCCTGGGAGTGATCCCCCAGAACCAACCTCAAGTCCGAAATGCCCACCATGAACTCCACCCGCTACGGCAGCTGTAACTGCCGTTCTACCACGAACCGATTCTCCCCCATCTGTCGTTGCTCCACTAATCGTTAGGAATGAATAGTGCGACCGAGCAGTGCCAGTGGTGGCCGAAGAAGTAAAGATGGCGTGAATCATCTTTATATCTGCCGTAGATGTCGTGGCTTCAAAATACCCAAGAGGGCGAATAATCCCCTCGCCGTAGAAATCGCAGGGAGATAAGTAAGTTGGTAATGTTCTTGCCATTAAAAACCTCCTAAGTTAAAAAGGGGGTATTTCTACCCCCCTTATTCGACCTTTATGCTCTAACAACGGTTAGTTGTGCCAACATCGGACAAAGTTCAATGACAGCACCAAGTGAATCACTCCCAATACTGGTAACAAAGCCAACATCGGGGTCTCCCGAAGCAGCAACGGCGTAAGTGCCCGTATCAGAAATGGCTACCCTTTGACCCACCGTAGCACAGTTCGCGTAGGTAGTTATAACTGATACTTTTGCCACTGGGAAAGCGGTTATTTCCTCGCCATTTGCACCTGCTTCCCCCGCTATCAAAAGGGCTTGGATAGTTCCCGTGCTTACGGATAATACCCAACCCGAATAATAGCCGAGTGGGTCGCCAGCCTGTACCGTTCCAGCGAGAGTGATTTTAACGGGACATTGACCCTGTACCGTTCTAATCGAGGAAGCGGTTTCAGCAAATGCCATAACTCACCTCCTTAAGCCCTCACCACTGTTAATTGAGCAGCACACGGGCAAAGGAATACTATCGCTGTTACAAGCCCGCCTATACTAGCCACAAACCCGACATCGGGATAATCGGCGGTAGCTGCCATATAATAACCCGTATCAGAAACGGCAACTTTCTCACCTACCGTTGCATAAGTAGAAGAAGTGGTTACACACTCCACCACGGCCATTGTATAGGCTGTTATGGTTTCCCCGACAGCCCCATTTTCCGCAGCTATGGCAATCGGTTGTTCTACCGTAGCACTGGCAGATAATACCCATGTTCCACCACTTATCCCAAGTGGGTCTCCTGCATGAACCGCTTCTGCCAGGGTTACACTAAAGGGGTTAATGCCTTCTAGGACTCTCCTATCTTGTGCGGTTTCAGCAAAGGCCATTTCTATCCTCCCTTAGGCGCAGTCGCCAGCGTTGATTAAAACGGCAGCGCATTTCTTGCCTAGCATTACGACCCCGCAATCCCAAGCGAAACGATTGCGATATGCCCTCTTGGTTTCCAACTCACCCAAATCCTCGTGTTCCATTGCCCCGTTCTGTATGCCACATACACCATTCTGCTCATCAAAGCGTAGAGCGAAAACGAAAGAACGGTCTGCCGAACCACTTCTTGCGGTGGCAACGGCATAGTTAGCAATGGCTAATGCGTAATCAGACGAATCCGTAGAATCTGGTGCATTGTCCAGCATGAAGTCATTGATGACTACGGGAATTTCATTGTAAAGAGCAATGAATTGCCCGAACTCATCTTTGGCAACGCGGATTGGTGAACTTGCTGATGCGTAGGCGAGGCTGTTAAGAAAACGTCTTGTGCGTCTATCTATCATTAGACAATCAGGTTTCCCTGGTCTAACTGCATCAATCAGTTCATCTAACTTTGTGATAACAAGTGCCCTCTCTGTGCCAACGGTGCTATCGTTAAGGATAACCTGGTCGTTGTGTGCAGAGTCGAGGTCTGCTGTAGTGAGGTCTGTGTTCTCGTAGTTGGCAATCCACTTCAAAAGCCCCTTTAACTCTTTGGCATTGGAAGTTGTCGTGGTTTGCCCGTAAATGAAAGCTCTGTCGAACTCGTGAGCCATAGCTTTCGCTTTGCCCTCGATATTAACGGCTCTCACATCGTTAATATCGCCCTTTGTCTTGATGGCGAACTTGTCGGTGTCCACATCACCACCCATTGTGGTTAGTAAGACTCCGCCTTGTGCCCATGTGTTAGCACCTTCCACCCAAGTATCTCCAACGGTGTACCAGTTCACGGTAGCCATTGCGTTTTCGATATTGAAGTAGAAGTAATTGCCAATGTGTTCCTTAAAGGGTAAACGAGCCAACAGAGGACTTTCTTTTACGATAGTGTCGAGTACGCCTTTCAGGATTTTATCCGTAGTTAGCGTACTGTACTGAGCTAACGTATTCAATTTTTTAGTCCTCCTGTTTTATTTTTTCTTTTGCCCCTCCTTCAAACCTTCCTTTATCAACTCCGAGGCTGTCATTTTGCTGACATCCTTTCTAGGGGCGATTGGAGTTGAGGTGTCTACCGAATCCAACCCTAAGTCTTTGCGAAGTTTTGCCTCTAAATCTTTGAGGTCTTGACTCCGCTTATCATCGGCTGCCTTTTGGTTATCCTTCATGATTTTAGTCACTGAAGAATGAATCCTTTTCTGCATCTCAAAGGCATCTTTGGCATCCTTCGCCCAATCTATCCTCTTGTCTGATGGGTCTATACCCGCCTCAGTGATAAATTCTGACATCTGGGTCTCGAATGTCTGGTGAAACTCGTCATATTGACGCTTCGCCTCTTCTTGTTGTTCCTTTGTCTGATACTGTGCAGCCTGCCCCCGTAATCGTTGAAGCTCTAGTTTATTTCTAGTATCCTCATCCAATTCGGGGACGATTCCTTGTAGGGTCGTTTCAGCTACATTTGCTCTCCTAACGAGAGTCTCAATCTCCTGCCTTGATTTATCCTTAATACTCTGGATTTCACGTTTGGCTTTTTCGGTCTGCTCACCAAGAGCTTTACCGACTGCCTCGTCAATCCTTTGTTTAAGGACATCCTCGGTTAAAGGTTGAGGTTGAGGCGGTTCGAGTTTTTTCGCCTCGGTTGATAGTGTCTCTTGCGAAACATCACCTTTTGGTTGAACGTTAATGTCGTCCATTGTATCCTCCTAATCCTTCCTAAATTAAAAGCCGACTCATTTCTAAGTCGACTGTTGAAAGGCTACTCAATGATACGGGTCTTCCCACCGCCTGGGTACATCATCCTTCAAAGAATCCAGCACCCAGGTAGAGGTGTTATTAACCGCAGAAAATACCTTTGGGGCTTCCTTGCCACACTTGGGGCACAATGACCATAATCTCAAATTGAAGGGGCGCCAACTGTCAAATTTCTCACCGCAGTCACAGAGGTATTCATAGAGTGGCATTATTTCATATTCCTTCTCTTGGCACGCTGCTTGGTTTTGACTTCGCCATGATAAGACTTACCATCTTGATAACAAACGTGCATATACTGAGTTTTGTTGACACTAATGGTTCTTACCCTGCCTCCGTCCGCTACACATTTTTCAAAATCTGCCGGCATATTTACCTCCCCTGCATTTCTCTTTTAACCTTGGCTTTTTCAATTGCAATCTTCCTGCGGATTGACAGAATTTCAGGATGTTGCATTAAGAGTTGCCTGGCCTGAATCTTATCGTTTCTGTTATCGCTATTCTCAAGTTTTATAATCTGGTCAGAGAGGGTTCTTAAATCAGGTGAGTATTGTCGCCAAATTTTATCTTCGGCAGCATTTAAGTTGGCATTGAGAAATTCTTTAGCCTGAACTTCCTTTGAGGCCGTAGATACAGGCATACCCAGTTTTTCCATTTCAATTGTTCTGGAAAGTTGCCTGGCACTATTCGCCACACTATTCAGATAATCCTTGCGGTCTTCTATCGCAGTTAATGATTGATATTCCGAACTATCAATGGCTCTTGAGAGATAGTCTTTAAGTACGTTGCCTGCCAGGATTCGGTATTCCCTAGTTTGCTCCTCGGTTAATTCTGTACCAGAGATAGAGCCACCGACAAAACCGAAGTTCAATCCCAGATTATTCAATTCTTGATTCAATCTGCCATCTTTTTCTGTAGTCACATAAATCGGCGACCAGAAAGGTGATTCTCTAGTAATTGTTTCACCGAAAATGTCAATCTTGGCGGGGACAGTTTGAGACAATCCAGGGATACCTGCCTTGATAGATTCGGCAATCCCCCTCGGTTGTCTGATTGTTACATCCGTGGCCTGTGTTGCGGCTCTCATTGTGCCGCTATACGGAATAAGTCCAGTTGCCCACCGTTGTATAAAATTCCCCCCAGAGTGTTCGGGGTCTTCCATTGCATTCATTAAGTCGGCAATCCCGCTCATATAAGTTTGACTAATAAAGTTCTGGGATATTGTGGCGATCGCCTTGCCTACCATGCCCGTAATGTCAGTATCAGATTCTTTATCTTTAATGGACTGTGCCACGGCTGCGACTTGGGCGAGAGTTTGATTAAGAGGTTCGATTCTTTGATATGACACCCACTTATCACCGACTTTAATTGAATATGGTTGTTTCCCCAGGCGATAGAATAAATCTCGTTCATTTGGTGAAGTCGGTGCCGCCCCCGTAATCTTCCCATCGGCGATATAGGTGCCTACCCCCACCGCAATCGTTGACCCAATAACCCATCTGGCTATTTGGTCGGCCGCCTCAGGACTTTTCTTGGCAGCGTTTATCCACATTTTATAATTCAATACACCTAACGGAGAACGCTCTAATCCGAACTTCACAAGATTGGCGGGTGTTCTCAAAAAGGGAACGAAGAACCTCAGAACTGGGATACCCATGATTTCAACATCACGAAGTTTGATTAACTTACTTACAACCGCCCCGGGTTTCTGTCTAAATAATCTGTATTCAGCAATATCACTTGCCCGTTTCAACATTTCCCCGGTGGGATTCTGAATCAACCTATTGAGCTCGGTTATAAATTGTTCACCCTTTAATCCCGACATTTTGGCGGTACGATAGGCCTCGGCTCGTAACGTTGCGGTCCTATTAACCGATTTGCCAAACATATCAGCAGCTTCAAGAAATCTCGTTGGCATACCGACAACAATCCCTGCCTTGCCAGTAAATGCCTTACTTTTGATTTCCCATTTCGCCACCTCTTCCAAGGTATATCCATTTTTAATATTGTAAAGAGCTGCCCGCAATCCCTCTGGTATTCCTCTTAATGCACCAAATATATCCTGTGCGACTTCACCAAGGAATCTTTGTTGTGGTCGTCTTTGAAAGAACGCTAACGGTGCTTCAACTGCCGCCGAAACGCCTCGTTCAAAGGGGGACAAAACTGCCGTCAGGGTATTTGAGCCAAAGTTTACGATATGTGTTTTGGGATTAGATAGAATTGAGTTATAAAATATCTCAATCAAGTAGTCATACCATTTCGGCTTAGTTACCGACTGGATAAATTTATTAACGGCGAGTGGGTCATTCATGTCCACCTTCGCCAACTTGTCGGCGATATCTTTTATCTTCCCCTTCCCGCCAAGTCGCTTGAGGAGTTCATTCATTTTTTCAACATTACTAGCTTTCAAGCTATCAAATGCTGTCTGCCTAAATGCTCTAAGGGAACGTCCCGCCTCAGCAGTAACACCGTGAAGGACAGTTTGCTGTAATTGAGCGTGTTCCAATAATGACATTTCTAATTTCAGCATATTCTCAGTTGTGTCCACACCACCCTGAATCGCATCTCTTAATCTGATTATTTCCTGCGCCTTGCTATTTAATGAACCACGCAAAGCTGTAATTTCTTCGGCGTTCCAAGCCTGCCCAGGCTTCCATTTCTGAATCTTTTTGCCAAACCCACCACCGACTTCTTCAACTAATTTTTGCCCTTCGGCTAAAACCTGAGCATCGGGAATAACCCCTCGCCTTGCCGTTGCAATCTCTTGGGGATGTGCACTTGCCCACTCCTGTATAATTGGTCGAGTAGATTCGGGGAATTTCCCTAAACGAATATTGCCTGCAAATTGGGGAGCTTCTTTCGCCACAGGTGGGACTGCCCCACCAACCTTCGGTGCAACTTCGGGTATCTTTCCAACAACCTTTTCGGCACTTATGCCCAATCTTTTGGCCACGGTTTCAACAAGTTTTTTTGCCTGTTTTTCAGGCATTGACTTAGAGATGCCTTGTATGATACTTTCCTTCGCCTCTGCCCCTTTTTCACGTAATTGTTTAATCGCAAATTCAGTGGCTTGTTGAATAATTTTGGGGGATACCGTTGGTTCTATCCTGCCAGAAACATCAGCAATAAAACCCAATGCAGTTGAACCCCATTTCGGAAGCAAGGTTGCCAACGGCGCCACTGCTGCGGCAGCGGGTTCCATACCCGCCATCATTGCCAGACTTGCGGCAGCACCTATATCACTTGTGGTTCTGGGATTAACCGCTGCCCCTGCAAAGGGTCCGCCTGGCATATAAGGATTCCTCCACCATTTATACTCAGGTGTTGGCGGAGTACCCATTCCCTTACCCTTTGAGTAGGATTCAGCAGTTTGCCAATCTGGGAAAGTTAATTCCTTACCTGATTCGGTGAATGAATGTATAAGGCTATCATCGCCCTTAACAGACCTAACAACCCTATCAGTCTGGGGGTGAATAGTCTGTCCTGCCCATTGCGGAAATGTCTGCCCCTGTTCCTCTTGCCACGGTGTTTTACCACGCCAGAATTTTAACCATGCGGGAACCTCAGGACTAGGACTAAGAGTCTTAGTCTGCAATGGCAGTTGCTTTTTGGCTATCTGAGATTCTCCCCAGTTCATTATCTTACCTGTGTTAAACCTCTATTTCCTGAGGGTGGGGCATAAGACCATAGACGCCATTGACTTTCTTCAGGGGTAGCCCCTGTTCTGGCTTGCTCATAACCATAATATTGCTGTTGTGCAGTTGGACCCATCCTGGCCTGATATTGAGCAGAGGGATTTATCAGTTGGGGCATACCTGTCATATTTTCAGGATTCCAGCCAGGCATTGTTTGCCCGGCAGAATAAATACCATAATCTGAAGGCATCAGGGGAAGCATCCACGGTTGAATTACAGGTGGTTGACCTGCCGCAGACGCATATTCAAGCCAACTGTGCGGTTCAGCAGCCAGATTAGCCAGATAATTCTTTTGTTCCTGCGCCTGTTGTTGCGACCACTGTTGTTGTTGCCACGCCAATTGTGCATTTTGATAGGAAGCATCCTGATACATTTGTTGCCTTCGTAAAGCCAACTCATCCTCACTCAATCCCTGTGTTGTAGCCATATCCTGCAATTGAAGGTCAATCATGGCTTTTTGATAGTCGGTCATTGCGGTATCTGTAGTTTTCTCGGAACTACCTGCAACATGCCAACCACCATCAGCACCCAGATAATAATTTATTCCAGTGGTCGGGTCTGTATATGATTCAAAGCCCAATGGCAAGTTGCCAGCACCAGGAGTATTTACAGTTGTCCCAGCCAATCCCGTAGAGGGGGTAGTCAACCAATCGGCATATAAATTGGCAGGTCTACCTGCGACAGGTGCAGGTTGTGGATTCCATCCAGCAAGGGGATTCATCTGAGGTTGCCCCCCAGGTGGAGTTGCTGTAACCACATTGTTAAGTGATTGAGGTGAAACATACCCATAACCCGGCACATAGGTTTTGCCCGCAGCCATAGCGCTTTGATAGGTAGCCAGACCCGCAGCACCGACATAAGGGTCAGTCTGTACTGGTTGTGCCGTCTGTGCCTGTTGCTGTCGCCAATTATCCCAAAATGCCATGTCTACACCTCGCTCTCAAGTCGCTGAACTTCCTCAAGCGACTTCTTGAATATTAACTTACCCAACGGACTTTCATTTCCCATACCATAAACTTGTCCTAAAAGTTGAAAATCCAGAGGAGTCCATTCCTCATACTTTTTGCCAATCAATGCCTCGGGACTTCCGATTTTCTCTAAGGGTTCGATAACATCTGCAATAAATTCATCGGCGGCTTTTAATTTTAGGTCAATAACTTCTTCTGTGATTCTGGTTAAAGTTGTTGGTTTCATCTGTTACCTCTTGACAAAAACATAATTATTTTATATAATTACAGTATGGTTATTTCATCTGGATTAGGACAACATTTTATAACCACCGAGGGCGATTTTCGATATCGCGACCTCAAAAGATACCTCGATAAAATGAATTGTACCGAGGTATCAAAACGAGAAATGCAAATTGCCTTCTATGCTATTCGTTGGTGGGTTGAAACCTTCCCGTCCATAAAGGGTAGCGATTTATTCCCCCCCAAATAACAAATCATCTGTTACTACCCCCTCCGATTCCCTGTTGGGGCTTCATTGGTTTATTGCTTCTTAATGATGCCAGTTCAGTCTGCAATTTTTCGGCAGAACCTATCGGTGGTCGCTCGGTAATGGGTGGAGCCATCTGGCGAGGCACACCACCTTGTTGGGGTATTCCACCCTGTTGGGGTGCAGGTATCGGGGGTAGACCAGCAGTCAATCCTTCTGCCGCGCTTCTTTGTGAAATCGCCTGTGCCAACCTGCCCCCGACATACTGTGCAACAACAGATTGAATATTCGGGTCATTCTTTAATTTCTCTTTTTCAACCTCAATTTCCATTGCTAATGGGTCAACATTTGACATCTGGCTTCTTGCCCATTGAGGGGTAACAATCCCACTCGCAGATAACCTCTCTAGGTCATCATGCCTGCGATATTCGTCCTCTTCTGAAATCGGGGCAAACTCCACATAGCAGGTGAAGGGCTCTTTCATTTTGTCTTTTTTAATCTCGACATCAAAGTTATCAGTGGGGGTTTTTGCCCAGACCCTAATATCGCCAGGGACAACATTTTTCATTAGACGGGCACAATTGGTTAAAACCTTTGCCGTGCCGTTCTTAAACGCCTCCGTACTGTATTGATAACGAGCAGCGGCCTCAGATAACACCAACCGTCTATCAGCACCCGACCTTACACCCGTTTCCGATAACCCCCGCACAGAACGTGGTGCAGCGTGAGCTGAAATATAATCTGATGTTCGATAAAGATGTTGTGCCAATGCTTCGGGGGGGACCTTAGAAACGATTTCCTCAACTGTCACGCCTTCGGGTAATCTATTCGCCACACCGTATTTCTGGCTTATCTCGGTAACCAATGCGGAGTTCTTGCCCGATATGACCAGATAAGGGAATCCTGCTTTTTTAAGAACAATATCAGAAATAGAGAAGTCCCTCGATTCCGCCACCAAGAGGTCAAACATATATCTCAGAATCCCAACATACCGCTTTTGGGGGTCGCCATCGGCTGACATATTGCCCAATCCAGAATCAATCAAAGTGTAGGGGATGAATCCATATTTGTGCTGGACAACCCCACCTTTGACTTTAAGTATCGGTTCGCCGTCTATCATGTCGCATCGGTATGTATCATCCCAATAAGAAATATAAGTTACTTGTTGGTCTAACTTTTTACTTTCTGGATTTGACCAATGCGGCCATCTCTTAGAGGCATCGAAACAAAGTCTCGATTGTTCTTCAATAACAAACTGTCTCCCGCCATAAGACGGGTCGGGCATAATGCAATTGGGATTTATCGCCTGAATAATTATTGGAATAGATTGATGGGTTTGTGATTGCCACTCCTCAATTCTGTTAGCATAATCGGTTTCGCTTTCACTCTTTGCCTGTTCGGGCTTATCAATCCATCTATCGGCATCCCAAACGGTTTTGAAAACTGCAAGACCGTGCATGGCAAAATGTTTAGCCGCCACCCTCCACGGTGAAATATCAGATTCCACATTAGTTCGGTTAATCAAACCAAGATAAAACTTCCGCATCATCTCTGCGTCTTCGGCAGATGCGGTAGACGTTCCCTTACGATTCACGAACACACGAGCATTTGAAATATCAATATGGTCAACAAAGGTATCCACCATGTCGCGGGCAGTTGGCAGGACAATGCCCTCTGCGGCAAACTCGGTGGGAAGGTCTAGTTTATCCCCAAAGTCTAATTCATAATATTTCTCATCCAGCTTAAATCCCTTATCCCAAAGGTCGTTATAGACTTCTTTGCACTTGGGTATCAATTCGTCTTTTATTTCTTCGGGGGTAACTTTACCGTTTTTCATTATTCTTCCTCGTACTTAATCAACCAATGCTTAGGATTACCACAAGAGCAGGGAATTGAATGTGCGGGGACATCCACCTCGGTTTTATAATCCGCCGAGCAACCTGGGCATCCCAATTTCTCACCAGATAATGATACATAGAGATATGACGCTTCGGGGTGGGCATCAATCCACCCACCCATTCGGGCATTTATCCCATCAACCAATACTTGTCTATTCGTTGCTGTAATGGCACAGATTTCGCCCAATGTTATATCAACACTATTCACCATCGCCTCCTGAGTTTGGTTCGATTCTTAAAATGAAGGGTTTCAATCGGAGCCAATGACCCGCCAATCCCAGAAACTTCGTCTTTTTTCAGCCAGCAAATTCCGACTGCCATCGGGTAATCATCATGTCGTCCGTGCATAGCTTCTATACGCCCTTGCTTCTGGGCATTACGGATAATATCACTAAACTGTTTCAATCCCTCGACATTGTAAATTTGAATCTGCCTGTTATTGATTGCTGGGATTAAACTTCCCCAGAGCGCCACCCGTGTCCCCACAACCTTACCACCCGTTTCCAAACTTCCCTGAGTGTTGAATCCGACTTTGCGATTCTTGTCATCCTCATAACCAAGATTGCGGTAATTCAGATTTTGCGCGGTTAAAATGGTCACTCCGCCATAATCGTTAGATTCGATAAACCATAATGGATTCTGAAATATATCAAGCATCCGAGTGCTGTGAAGGGCGAGTTCCTCTGGCGGAAGTGTGTTATCCAAAATGTCTGCTATGACTTCACCCGTCTTAATGTTCATGATTGTAGTAACTGAGAAATCCCTGCCTACGCCATGCGAGGTATCGGTAGCAGCAATAAAATACTGTCCGATAGAAAAGTCCTTGTAAATGTGTACGATGTTGGAATCTATCCCATCCCGTGTAACCTTGATGGGTTGTCGGACATCCGCCATCATTTCAGTTACGACTTTCAGGTCGAAGGCGGCGATTGTCTGGGCAGGGCTTAATGCCTCTTCAATCGAGGCGGGGTAATTCTTGAGCATATAAAGTTCGGGTGTTAAGGTGCCAAGTTCTCTTGTCGGAATACTTTTCTTTGTTTCGTCATACCATTTCTTATCGCGTCCGGGTCGAGCGAAGTATGGAGTGAATAATGGTGTGAAACCGTTTTTATTTTCTAGGGCATCCTTAAAAACCGCTATCGCCAGTCCGTCTAGTTTTTCAGGGTCGGCCGTGAAGATTCCGATGAACTGTCCACCTGCATCCCTGGCTGGCTTTGAAGCGAAATAATTTTGGTCGGCGTAGGGGTGTTGCAACCATTCGTCACAGACGATAATGGAGAAGGCAAAGGAAAGTCCTGCTGTTTCGGTGGCGGCGAATGCCTTAATGGAACTCATCATAACGGGGAATCCCAATTCGCCACTACTGTCGGGTTGCATCTTCAATCTCAAAAAATCAGGAAGTTGTAAATAAATTCTTTTGCATTTTGCGACTAATTCAAATGCCTCTGGTTCGCCTTTTGAGGATATGGCGACCGTTCCTCCCAAATTGTTCATTACGAACCAAAGAACATAAGCTGCGATTAACCACGAAGCCCCGACCTGTCGAGCCTTGAGCCAGTCGATAAGTTTCTGCGTGAGAAGCGCCTTGATTGCCTCAATGATGTGCGGCCAGAGTTCAAATCTAATAATTCCGCCAGGATTGTCCTGTGTAGGTGGTTCGATGATTTTGCAATAATTACTGAGAAAGTAAACAAAGGATTTTTTGCACTTATAGTGTTCGAGTGCCCGTAACTTACGGTCCTCAGCCGTACATTCTTCTTCTCGCTTGCCAACTGCAAGGATTATCTGTGGGTCTAAATTCATACTCTCCTTATTGTTTTCCTTCTTAGTTTACATAATCCCTAAAGTCTGATTTTGAGTAAAAATCTCACTACGGGCTCGGCGTTTATATTTCCCACTCCTGGTGCGGCATCCCACTTCCACCACGTAGGTTGATAGTCTAACGTTATCTGGGTGGGTAGGGGGTGCTTGATACATGGCTCTTGATAGGGTGCTGCTTTACATAAGGGGTTGCCCAATCGGTCAGAAGTAGAACAGATTGTTAGAATTAGCTACGGTTCTTGTTCTAGTTCGCAGGATAACCATTCTGCGATGTTATGTTGTAGCTTCAGATAGTAGCTTCTGCTCCGCTTCGATAGCCAGGCGTGTAGCCTCGGCGTAATCTTCTGGTGCCATCGTTGCTACGGCCTGGATACGTGCCTCTAGCACCTGCTTCCCCTTGCCGTATACTCGGTCCCACCATATCTCCATATACTTCTGGTCCCCGGCCAACGCCCTCTCGCGTACAATTCTTATCATTGCCGGCGTATGAGCTTGTTCGGCCTCCATAAGCGCCTTGATTTCTGTAGATTCTTTCTTCTTTCTGCCCGGGTTACGAGGTCTTACAGTATGACCCTTCTGGAAAGGCATATAATATAACTCCTGATATACTTAATAATAGGTACTCTCATTATCTTGATATTATCTAGTCCTGGGCATGATTTAACCTTATGCCTCCGATTAACTCCATGTTTTTGGTAACTTTTTCACATCTATATTACTTAGGTTCACAACATAATTTTGAGTAAATGCTCCATCTTTAAGACTAGGGTCGGAACTAATAATCACCTTCAACCAAAACTCAGGAA
>Ga0315281_10003073_pt1 | contig 24601 bp, 21 predicted proteins | sample YL17G07_0_MG_FD_204540 | JGI IMG/M metagenome (GOLD analysis project Ga0315281, IMG submission 204540) | Sediment microbial communities from Yellowstone Lake, YNP, Wyoming, USA - YL17G07_0 | ecosystem: Environmental > Aquatic > Freshwater > Lake > Sediment | place: USA: Wyoming | collected... | reverse complement strand
TTGCTTCTTCTCAATGGGCTCATGGCCCGTATTGTAACACAATCTTATCCTGACTTCGCCAGGATGTCCTTTTCATCCCAGCAGCAGAGCTGCAGGGTATTTCAGGACGCTTTTATAAAAATGAGTAGTAGAATTGTCGGAACGCTTTCCAACCCGGCGAGCACCTTACCGGGGCAGCCTATATTGCATATTCGCCATTCATGAATTTCTTCGCAAACCGCTCCACAGCCCCGTCATCGTTCAGCATCGCGTCCAACTGCCTGGTATAGGAGATCAGCCTGCCGAGCTGGTCCAGGATGACCGCGGCATCCTCCTGACGGATATTCGAGAGGCGAGCTACGAGCAAATCACCTTTTGTCTTTATGGCAAACCCGTATTCACCGAGAACAACCTCTATAAACTGCAGCCTTCGTGAACGCTTCGACATGTCGGTGGCGCCGCCGGTGAACCGGAAATAAATATGGTTGTTCCGCGTATGTTCTCCGCAAAAACAATCCAGCACGATGAAATGATACCCGAACCTGAGGCTGAGGTTGACGTATTCTTTTGAGATGACCGCCACGTTCGGAGCAATGTGGTTGGCGCTGTCGGCATCGATGCTCGGCGCCCGAAGCATGCTCGTCATGAAATCGTTCACGTTGAGAGACACGGCATCGGAACGCCAGATACCGGGACGAATCATTCCGGCGACAATCGCCTTAAACGGCAGCGATGTCAGATCTTCGACTGCAGCGTGTTTTCCATGAACAGGACTCTGCAGTCCCCCGCCGATATCGATAAGCATGATCCCCGCCGGGATCGGAAGTTCCAGCTTGATGGTAGCGGCGGCCTGCACCCCATACCCGGCGCTCTCGATCAACTCCACCGCCGACTTTTCATGAATGAACCTCAGAATGTCATGCATGGTCTTGCACGCTTCCGGCGTAAAATCGTCCTTCAAGGGATCGATGAGATTCAGGGGAGAAATGAATCTCAGGAGGTATCGTTTTTTGCGGAATTCAGACAAAGCATCCATTGGCGCTGAACCAGATTTTGCACGCTCCAGCAGCTCTCTGACGGCTCCGTTATACAGGGTTGCGCCGTTACCGTCGGCGTGGATCGTGATCTCCTGCCCCGAAACAAGCGTCTTCGTCGCATCACCCATATTGACGACTGTTGGTATTTTGAACTCCCTGCAAAGCGCCGCCATGTGGCTCGTCAGTGTGCCGACATCCGTAATGATCGCGGAGATATCCGTCATGACCCGGACAAAATGGGAAGAATCGCTATGAGCGACAAGGATAGCGCCTTTGGGGATCGAATCGAGTTCATGGTGATTTTTCAGAATGAACACCCGGCCCGCGACGGCGCCTTGTTGCACAACAAGACCCTTATTTTTCGTCACGATCCCGGGATCAGCGCTGTTTTCCACAGGGACCGCAGTATGCCCATTCTCCTCGGGGACCAGGAGCGGCCGCGCCTGAAGAATAAACATTTCCCCCTGCCGGTCAATAGCCCACTCGATGTCCTGGGGCCTGCGGAAGTGCCTTTCGATTGCCTGTGCCATGCCGGCCAGTTCGGCAACCTGGTTTTTGGTAAGACTTGCCTGCCTGCTCAGTTTCTCGGGCGTTTCGACCGTGGCAACACCTCCCGGTTCACGGCCTATGACCATCGAATCCTTCCTGCCGATTCTTTCCTCGATAATTTCCCTGCTGCCGTTCTTTTTCACCACAAAAGAATCAGCGTCGGTCCTTCCTTCCACGAGTGAGCTCCCCAGCCCCCACGTGGCATTGATGAGGAGCGTGTTCCGGTCTCCCTGCGTATTCGTCGAATAGATAACTCCGCTCGCGGCTGCGTCCACCATAACAACACACGCAACGGCCATTTTCATGTCTTTGATATTGTACCCGAGCCGTGCCTGGTATATTGATGCGTGTTCCGAATAAAGACTCGCAACCACCTTTTGGTAAGCTCTCGCCACTGCCGTGACTTCAAGAGGCACGTTCAGGACGGTCTCAAACTGTCCTGCAAAAGAGTTTTCTCCGTCTTCCTCCCCCGCGCTGCTCCGCACCGCAAGGGTACACTTCCCTTTGCACTGCGACTTGATCCGGCTGAGAGCCTTCTCGATTGTTTTTTTAAGATCCGGGGGAATGTCGCCGTGCAAGACCAGTTCATGCAGTTCATTGAGTGACGCCTTGGAAAGAGGCGCATTGTCCGGAGGAAGCTGGACTTTGTCGAAGATCCGGTTATGACCCATGAAGACATTAAAGGCCTGCGTGGTAACGGCAAAAGCCGGCGGCACGCCGAGCTTCACTGCATTTCTGACTTCAGCAAGATTGGCATTCTTGCCGCCAATGTCACGCACCCTGTCTCCGGAGACCTCCTCATAAAAGACAACGAGATCGTTTGAACGGGAGATGGTTTCTTCCACAACGTGCCGTATCCGCTCATCAATCGAGAGGAACGATCCCCTGAGACGGGGATACCTGTTCCGGGTCAGGCTGTCAATGCTGTTGAGAGAACCCTCCATGGCGCTGTAGAGAGCCGCATAGGATTTTCTGACATACTGGATGTCGAACAGGTAATCTCCACCCAGGGTATCGCCCATATCGGTGATAACTTCAAGGGCTTTATTGTTTTTGTCAAGCACTTCCCTGAAGCGATCAAAGAGCTCCTTGAACGACGCCTTGTTCCGGGGACGACGCTTGATCGCCCTGAACAAAGACCGTATATGTATGGCTACCCTGTTCATGCTGTCACGCCATCTTATCCAGAGCCCGCTTGATCGAGGCCTTCAATTCCTTGATCTTGACCGGCTTGGGGAAAAAATCATGCACATCCCGCCGGAGCGCTTCGATGGCCGCATCAAGGTTTGCAAAAGCCGTTATCATGATGACCTGGGTCTGAGGATAGAGGTTTTTGACCGTCCTCAACACTTCCATGCCGTCTATGCCTTTCATTTTGTAATCCGTCACGATCACGCCGAATTTTTCTTCCTGCAGCCGTTTGAGCGCGGGCTCGGCGTTCAAAAACGTTTCCACGTGATACCCTTCCTGCTCAAGGGACAATTTCGCCATGTCGCCTACGATCTTTTCATCATCAATGACCATGATCTTGTGACTATTCATTGTTCGTCTCCTCTTCATTATACCGGGGCAGTTCAATGGTGAAGGTCGTCCCGACGCCGGGCTTGCTCTCCACCCTGATTTCTCCCTTATGATTTTTTATGATGCCGTAACTGACCGAAAGCCCGAGCCCGGTCCCTTCCTCGCCTTTGGTGCTGAAAAAGGGATCGAAAATATGGGGAAGAAATTCCGGGGCAATGCCCTTGCCCGTATCAGCCACTCCGATCTCAACAGAATCGGATTTTTTCCCCATTCTTGAGGAAATAACCAGTCTGCCGCCCGTGGACATGGCCTGTACCGCATTGGTTATCAGGTTCACCAGGACCTGTTGTATCTGGTGTTCGTCGACGAACACCAAGGGCAAATTCTCCCCGAGGTGGACCGATGTTTCGATATTCGACACATCGATCATGTTCTGCACAAGGGTGAGCGTTGTTCGTATGACGGAATTGATGCCAGCCACCTTAGGGTTCGCATCCTTGGGTTTGGAAAAATCAAGCAGATTTTTCACGATCTTCCGTATCCGCTCTGTTTCAGCGTCAACCTTGTTCATGAACTCGATCCGGTCATGCTCGCCCAGTTTATTGTACAGCTCGGCATAGGTCTGGGCTATCATGGAAATGTTATTCAGCGGATTGGTGATCTCATGGGCCACGCCCGCGGTCAGGATGCCGAGTGAAGCGAGCTTCTTGGACTGGATAAGCTCCTCTTCACGATGACCGAGTTCCTCGGACATGGAGTTTATGGCCATGATGACCGCACCCAGCTCATCGTTCGTTCTGAACTCCTCGCTTTTACTGAAATTGCCGCCTGATATGGACTTCGCCAGCTTTTCGATCTCCCTGAGCGACCTGAGGATCTTCTGGGATATAAAATGACCGATGATCAGCGCGGAAATAAGGATTGCCCAGAACGAAAAGATCAGGATACGCTTGGAATTGAGAATGATATCATTCACCCGTGTGCGCTCAAGATGGGTGATGGAATCAGAAAACTCCTTTAACTTTTTCCCCGCAGCCCTGATCTTTATTTCCAGATCAGGGTCTTGAGGATTTTTAGTACTCTCCACTTTGATGACGATTGAATACGCCTTGAGGAGTGACTGAAGGTTTCCCAGGTCCTCTTCCCCGATGGCCCGGAGGATGTCGTCCTTCTCTGCCTCTATGGTGGTCATCGTCGATGTTATCTTTTCCCGGATTTCCGTCAGCGCCTGCCGGTCGTGGTACAAAAAAAAGTTTTTTTCCGAAAGCCTCATTTCAAGAAAGGAAGCGTTCAGGTCGTCGGCGATCTCAACAAACCTGAGCTTGGTAAGCACCAGGCTCATATTCTGAAAAGCGAAGAAGCCGATCAGGATAATAAAAGCGCCGTTGATAATGTTCGACAATATGAGTTTCGTCTCTATTTTCATGACATCCTACTCCGAACTCCCAACTCCAAACTCCGAACTGTTTTACCCCGCGCACCGCGGAAGCTCCGCCTGTTCCTTTCGCACCGGCAGATACCACAAGAGTCCGTCTATGGCCATGAGGAACCCCGCTGCGATCAGCAGGACATCAACGGCAGTTAACCAGCTGTATGCGAAATAATACAGTAATCCGAACCCGGCGCTTATGAACGTGACGCCGGTCCGAATGAACGCCAGGCCTGTTCTCGCCCTTGCATAGATCGTGCGGTAGCAGGCCGCCACGGTCCGCTGCGCCGCGAGCACGTTCCGCTCCCGCGCCAGATGCGTGCGCTCCCTGCTTGCGGGCTGGGGATACAGAATGGTGCTGTAATTGCCGAGAGTATCGCCGAGCCGTGCCAGCATGGTCCCTTTTGTCGTTTGTTCAACGCTGCAGTTATCCAGATCGCTGTAGCTCTCCAGGAACTGCATGGTCGCCGACGTTACCTCCACAAGAGTATAATGCCCCGGCGCCCGCATCCTCGTCCTCCTGACACGCAAATACCCGGATAGTCCGAAAACTCCCAGCGCTATTCCCGGCAGGAGCATGGACCAGTACAACAGGGAGGGAACTCCCGTTGCGCCGCTTTGCACGAGCGCATTCGACAACGCAACAAGGCCCAAGCCCCACCGTAAAAAGGCAAGATCGGTGCGGCCCTGAGCCAGATCGTTCCGATAGCAGGCGAGCCTCGTCCGCCAATGCGCCATGGTGTTTCGCCAAAAGGCAAGTCCTGTCCGCTCCGTCCCGATCAAAGACCCGGGCTTTGCATGGAGAAAATCCTGGATAAACCACTGAATATCCTCTTCGAGGGCGACCCAGAACTCGTATTGGCCGGCCTTGATAGACTTCTTCACTTCTTCAAAAATCAAAGGGTCCTGGGGATCGTGAGCGGCAATAATAACGGTATTCCCGTCGTGAATCAGGGGGAACCAGAGTGCCAATGAAAGCCGTTCGCCATCAAGCCCCGAGAGCAGTTCCGGCGGAATGGGCAGCCGTTCGTCGTATTCCACCGATAGGCAATGGTAAAATGCGGAAAGCGCCTCCAGCAGGGTCTTCTTCGGCACGCCGTATTCCCGGCTCAGGACCCGCTCAATGCCGACTCCCCGTGCTTGAGCGGCATGCCCGGCTGCACGCAGCTCCTCCTGCTTGAGAACTCCCCATTCGATGAGAATGAGAAAGCGTTCAGCCTGCTGCCAGACGTCCGGGTCATGGATGGTTTCAGAGGTCATCTTGGCTGAATACCGCCTTTCTCCAGGACTTGGTGGGTATGCCATAATCAGGCAGGGTAATCTCGAGTTCACCATAACAATAGGGATATTGCTGCCGCGTGCGTTCCGCGGGAAGATACCAGTACAAGCCGTCGGCAATGAAGAGCAGTCCGGAAACGATCATAAATGCGTCAAAAAGGGCCCAAGGTATGCTCCCGGCGCCAAAATACGCCAGGAGCCCCAGTCCGACTGCTGAGAGGGCCATTCCTGTCCGGATGAAGGCCATACCCGTCCTTGAGCGGGCCATAACCGTACGAAGCCGGGCCATCACGTTCCTCCGGTCGGCAAGAAGCGTCCGTTCCAGGGCCAGACCGGTGGTTGCCCAAATCCCCGGAGAATCAAAACCCCTGACCGGAGGCACTGAGCTGGCGCCGTTCTGCCGGGTCTGGTCCTTTAGCTGGGGTGGAAAAACCATATCCCAGATGCCAGGCTCGTTCGCCGCATGCCGTACCGAGGAATCGCTTTCAGAGGCTGCACGACGCCCGGGGAGATACCAGGAGAAGCCCTCTGCAACCATCAAGAGCCCCGCCAAAACCAGGACAGCGTCAACGATCGTCCATGGGCCGGCGGAAAACTGCCTGAACAGGGCGATGCCGAGTCCGATGAACGCGAACCCGGTGCGGGTGAACGCGAGTCCTGTTCGCGCACGCGCCATGAGCGTCCGGTAGCAGGCAAGGACTGTTCGCTCCTCGGCAAAGTCCGTCCGGTCGCTTGCCAGGAACCTGCGCCGCATGACCGGAGAAAGCCTGTTCCAGCCGCTCCTGAGGCCATCCGCACCGGCCGTTGGGGCGCTCCGGGTAAAGACCGCTGCATCTCCCGGGTTTGATGCCGTAAGCACCGCTGTCCCGCCCGTGTGCTCCGTTCCGGAACAGATGGTCGTTTTTTTTCCGGTCCTTCGGGCCGGCATATACCACCGAATCCCGTCTATTGCCATTACGAGTCCGGTAAAAAACAACAGCGCCTCTACGATGATGAGATATCCCAGTCCAAAAATCCTGAACAGAACCAGGGCGATCGTTATGAAGGAGATCCCGGTGCGAAGAAATGCAAGCCCTGTCCTTCCCTTGGCAAGCGCTGTTCGATAACAGGACAAGAGGGAACGCCGGTCGGCAAGAAAAGTTCTCACTTTAGCGAGTGGAGTCCTGCCCGCATCAGGCGGGAAACCGGGGTTGAGGTCCTGATTATGTTCGATGATCCGGACAAGATCGGACGGGAGCGCTACGTGAAAGGTGAGCGACTTTTTCCCCAGGGTCTTCTGGATATCGTCAAGCAGCGCCGGATCATCAGGGTAACAGGCGATCACTTCCGCAGTATTTTCCATGATCGACAGGGGAAGCCACAGCGCACGTTTCAGCCTCTCCAGGTCCATGCTGCGGGTGATCCGCTGGGACACGATCACCCCTTCGTCAAATTCAACATAGGGAGCGCCGTAGTATTCCGACAGGCAGAAGAGAAGCTCATGTTTGGGCACGCAGCGCGCGCTCAAAAGCTCGTCCAGCGTTCCGCCCTGGTCACGTGCCACTCCCATGATGTGCGCCAGTTCCCGCCTGGTGAGTATTCCGCGGTTGACCAGCCTGAGATATTTGTTCATTTTCATGGCATTTAATGTAATCCGTTTTGCGTAGGGAGGAATGGGCGGATGCAACCAGTTTAAAAGAGCGGGGTTCTGTCAAAAAAATAAGGAGGCTTCATCAGCCTCCCCCAACGATCAAGCCGGGGAGCTTGACGCTTTTTTTCAACAAAGCATATAAAAATCTTCCTCGTTCATTCTGATCCGCCATTGTTCCTGCCTCTATGCGGATTATAGCCTCTTTTATATCCCTACGATATAGACCGGACAGGGCGCCCGATCGATGACCTTTTCAACAATATGATCACCGAACAGTCTGCTGAAAACACCCTTCTTTTTCTTCGATCCCATGATAATGAGGTCACACCGCTCCTCCTCCGCGACCTCGACGATCCTCTGCGGCACGTCTCCGTGCTCCAGCCGGGTCTTGATCAGCGCGCCTGCAGCCTTCGCCATCGCGCCTATCTCGGATACAGCCCGGGCGCCGCCGTCGTCCAGCACATCGTCCAGGTTCTTGATGGCCGTCAGGTCCAGGTCGCCGTCAAAAGGCCGGAGGACTTTCATGACCGTGATCCAGGTTTTTTCATCCTTGGCAAGCTTTATCCCCTGCTCCAGAACTTCCTTGTGCCCGTTCAACGCTATGAGAACTTTTCTGTAACCTTTCATGATTGAGACTCCTTGGACTTCACCCTTCAAACTTCGCCCTATACACGTGTGACCAGGTTACCTAACGATCAGTATGGGTCGCGACGCATTGGCGATGATCCGCTCCGCCGTGCTGCCCATAATCGCCTTGTTCATGCCGCGCCATCCGTGCGTACCCATGATGATCAGATCGTTCTTGAACTTATCGGCAATCTCAATGATCTTTTCGCTCGCATGGCCTTCCTGGACCACTGCCTTGATCTGCACTCCCTGTTGGGCAGCAAGCTGCTTCGCCCCGCCAACGATCTTTTCCGCTTCCTGGAACAGGCTTTTGGTGATCGTTTCCGTCTTGAAGAAATCCATCATTTCCTCGTACCGGGGGATGACATAGAGGACCGTGATCTCTCCTCCGTCAAGCTTGGCGAGCTCACAGGCCCGCAGAAGCGCTTTTTTGCTCGAAGCTGACCCGTCAAAAGGGACCAGAAGTGAACGGTAGATACCCGTGCACTGGGTGCACTCCTTATTCACGACCAGCACATCGCAATGTGAGTTCAGGATGACCTGGGACGTCACGCTGCCCATCAGCAGCCGCTTGAGCCCCTTCCTGCCGTAGGTGCCGAGGGCGATCAGGTCCGCATCCTTTGCCCCGGCCGTCTCAACGATAACATCGGGCGGCTCACCTTCGCAGACATAGGACTCGACGCTGCCGTTCAGTCCGAATTCAGTCTGAAGATCTGTTTTCGCAACGCGACATGCCTGAGCTCCGATCTCGAACCTTTTCTCCATCTGAGACGGGAGAATAGCGAACTCTTCCTGATCGAAATATACCGCGTAGATGAGCAGGAGCTTACCCCCGTGTACCTTCACCCAGCGAGAAGCTTCCTTAAGCGCTGCCTTGCTCGACAAAGATTCGTCGTAGCCGACTACAATGGAGTTATACATCAGTGTGAACCTCCGCCTTTTCTGAACACCAGGCTTACGCCGACGCCGGCGCCGAGCGCGACTCCTATGGAGAGAAACCCGTAGATGGCCGGGCTGTTCTGCGCCATGGTTGCCAGTGTCTTGACCATGCCGATCTGTTCCACATTGACCTTGGAGGTGGCCTGTTCAACGACCTTGTTGTTCTGAACTGCATAGACCGTCACAAGATAATCCCCTGGCTGGGCCTGGTAGGGCCAATCCGTGAGAACATAGTAGTCCTGCTTTCCATCAGTCCTCATGGAGGTCGATATCGTCCCGGCCGACGCGAGGTAAACCCTCGAGTCCTGTTTGAACTTGACGAACTCATCGAACCATTTGGCCTTTTCTTCTTCATTCGCGACCGGGGTTATCTCCACGTGCTTCGCCAGCGCGGAAAATCCAATCACGTTCTTTTCCATCTCTTCCCTGCTCAGGATGTCTTCCACCTTCTTTGTGCTGAAGACCTCATAAAAGTTCGGGGTGTTCTCGAATTTCAGCTGGCCCACGTTCATCCAGAGCATGCCCGCGACCTTGCCCTTCTGCTTCAGGACCTGATGTCCTTCCGGAGAGGTTATCTTGATGACCAGGTCCGTGTTGGGCTCTGATATGCCCCGCACACTCACGGAACTGCCGTGATAGAAGAAGTCTATGGTGATATGGTCATGGTTCGCCTTTGCCGTCAGCATGGCAGAAGCCGGCGAGGCAAATTCAAAGTTTAAGATTATAAATTCAAAAATCAGAAAAATCGCAATTTTGAATATTGTGTTTTGAATATTGAATTTGGTATTCATTAATGTCCTCCTACTTGCGAAAGCAGCAATGATGGGGTTAAAGTAATCTCAAAAACAATCTTGACAGTCACCACGAGCACGATCACGGCGAGCAGGATCTTGAGCTGCTCCGCCTTGAGCTTCTTCCCGAAGGCGGCGCCGATCTGGGCGCCTACCGTGGAGCCGAGAAGCAGGAGCACGGCGAGAAGGAAGTCCACGCTGTGGTTCGTGTATGCTTGAAGAAAGGTGACCTCGATGCAGGTAAAGAGGATCTGGAACAGGCTCGTGCCGACAACAACGTGCATCGGCATCCTGAGCATGTAGACCATGATCGGGACCATCAGGAAACCGCCGCCCACGCCCATGATAGCCGCTAGAATGCCGACGAAAGCACCGAGCACGATCGGTACGAAAATGGAGTGCGTGATGCCGGATTTTTCAAAACGGGTCTGAAGGGGCAGGGATTTCAGAAACCTGCCTACAGCGGATTCCTTTTCTTCCTTCCCCTCGTCTACGGCTTTCTGTTTTTTCCGCATGCTCATGAGGCTTTCAATGAACATGTAAACGCCGACGATGCCGAGCATGAGGATATAGGTGATCTTGATAACAAAATCAGCGTTGCCCATGGCATGAAGCAATTTGATCAACTGTACGCCGACAAGGCCGCCGGCAAAACCGCCGAGCAGGAGATAGAGCCCCATCTTGAAGTCGACGTTTCCGACCTTCCAGTGCGCATAGGTGCCGGAGGTCGATGCAGCCACGATCTGGTTGGAATCCGTTGCCGCTGCAACCGTTGACGGAATGCCGAACATAATGAGAAGCGGCGTCAGCAGAAAGCCGCCGCCCACGCCGAAGAGACCGGAAAGCAGTCCCACGGCAAGTCCGAGCCCCACGGGGATCAGAATGTTGATGCTGGTCAATGCTACAGGTAGATACAGGTACATTTACTTAAGCTCCTTTTCAGATTAAATTCGCGATACGTTATCAGGTTTATCTCGCACTCTATGCGTCTTGGCACCTTTACACGAAAACCAGAAATCTTCCTGGTGTTACGCTACGGCAACAGCCTGCCGCGTCATGGTCACGATCGGGCGCGAAGCGGTGCGGACCAGACGGTTCAGGTCTTTGGACGTAACATTCCCGGACTCGGTCATCACCGGGCTGAGCACGACCTTGTCGATTCCGCTGTTGTTCTTGAGAAAAGTCCTGATTCCCGGAACAGTACCCATGTCGGTCTGCTGAACCTTCACTGCGATCCCTTCCTTCTTGCACCTATCCAAGAGCCCGGCAAGCTTGAGATCGTATGCAGCCTGTTTTTCAGAAAAATCTCCTGCCATGATCCGACGTGCCGTATCATGCTCGTCAGCCTCGGCAAAGGTGACTGCCGTCATCAGAGTCCCCAGCTTGTCCATGAGATTACTTTGCTTCTGAACGAGCAGGAGCGTAATGTCCTCATACATCGCTTTTGCCAACTCAATGGCATAGGAAACCCCTTCTTCCAGATTTTCATCTTGATAGGTGACGAACAACAATTGTCTCTTTCCCATTCTAAAACCCTCCTTTGCATGTGCACTGCGTTGCTGACTATATTGCAACCACAGTGCCATTACGGATCTCATTGTTTTGTTGGAGTTATATTGGTATTAACGGAAAGATGCACGTTTCATATATGAACGGTGCTGAACAGTATGTACGAACCACGGTTGGAGAAACAGAAGCAGAGTGATGATATGGACCTTTGTTTTCAGGCACTAAATCAGCTGAGATATGTTTTTTCAGAGAGGTAAAGGACTAAGGAGCATTATGCAGAGATGTGTTTAATTATGGAACGCGAGGGGGATACGTTTACAAATTATGATTAGGAAGAACTACGAGAAGACAAAACTGCCTCCACCGCCCTTATGGCATCAGCAGCCGAACTCGTTATCCCGCCTGTATAGCCGGAGCCTTCGCCTATGGGGTAAAGGTTCCTGATGTTCACTGATTCAAATTTTTCGCTGCGAGTGATTTTAAGAGGCGCCGACGTTCTTGTTTCAGCACCTATCAAGATGGCATGAGAGGAAACAAATGACGGATACGTTTCTTTCCAGGTCATAAAGGCAGCCACAAGCGCATCGTTTACAAACGCGGGAAAGATCTCACGCATATCCGCCGCTACCGTTCCCGTGGCGCACGAATTTATATTTAAACTGTCCGAGATCTTACTGCTCAAAAAATCCGGCAAATTTTGAGCAGGGACCTCCCATTTCCCTCCTCCGGCATGAAAGGCCTTTCGCTCGATGTCCTTTTGGAACTCAACCCCTGACAGGGGACCATCTGAACAATAATCGTTATTTTGGCAGGTTACCACGATAGCCGCATTAGAAAATGCCGATGACCTGCGGGAGTAGCTCATGCCGTTTACGACCATCATGCCGTATTCCGATGAAGCGTTCATCACCTCGCCGCCCGGACACATGCAGAAGGTATACACCCCCCGACCTATTTTTCGATCAGTGTAATTCAGTGAATACGTGGCAGCCCCGATGCCGGAGAAGTCCTTATATTTATCGCCATAGCGCATCTGGTTGATGATCTCCACCGGATGCTCAACTCTCACTCCCACGGAAATCGGCTTCTGCTCAAGAACAACGCCCTTATTATGGAGCATCTCAAAAGTATCGCGCGCGGAATGTCCCACCGCAAGATAGAGGCTTGAACATTGACATTCCTTTTCTCCGTTTATAACGACGCCGACGACTGCATCATCCGACAAAAGAATATCCGTCATTTTCGACCGGTAATGGATCTCACCGCCCTGATCGAGAATATGGGTCCTTATATTGCGGACGATCTTGCACAGCACGTCCGTTCCCAGATGGGGTTTGCTGATATATCCTATTTCTTCAGGCGCGCCGAATCGAATAAACGTATCCAGCACCTTGTTGATGTATTCCGTGTTCATTTTCCGGGAAAACAGCTTCCCGTCGGAATAGGAACCCGCCCCGCCTTCGCCGAACTGAATATTCGATTCAGGGTCGAGCATCTTTTCTTTCATAAATTTCTGAACATCCAGGGAGCGCTCTTCCAGTTTTTTGCCCCGTTCGAATATGATCGGCTTAAGCCCATAGGCAATAAGCTCAAGAGCGGCGAACATGCCGGCAGGACCAAAACCTATAACAACCGGCCTCTCCGCGCTGTTTTTTGATTCTCTTTCTTTAGGTATTTTCTCGGTGTAAACAGGAAGGTTTTCTTTATTCTCAAAGCTGTCGGAAGTAGAAACCACGAGCGATATTTCGTAGTAGAACCGCTCTTTATCGCCGGCATCAAGAGACTTGCTCAGTATTTTGACGATGTGGATGGCGGTCTCTGAAACGTCCAGTTTTTGCGCAGCTGCTTTTAGATATTCATCCTTTCCGTCTTTTTCAACGGGTATGCGCAAATTGCTCAGTATTAAATTCAAGTGTCCTCAATTCATTTTTTGAAAATGATTAGCACGAACCGTCGTAGAAAGCAGTCCCAGTTGTTTAATAATATTTTCTGAGTATTTTCATATTTCACATGGGCAGAATTAATATGGCGCTTAGGTTTTTATGTGACACCGTGGGGGAAACTGAAGAAGCGGACTATTCTTCCTTCAAAATTCTCCAGAGACTGGTACGTGAAATCCCCAGGACCTCCGCGGCTTTTGACTTGTTGTCGCCGAACATTTCGAGCACCTTCATGGCGTACTCCTTGTTCAGTTCTTCGATCGTCTTCACGCGGTCAGGCTCGATCGTCTCGATCTGGAACATCTTGATGGTCTGGGGCAGGCTGGCCGGCGAGATCACGTCGCCTTTTTCAAGGATGATCGCCCGCTCCACGATGTTCTCCAGCTCGCGCACATTTCCCGGATAACTGTAGTGGGTCAGCACGTCGAGCGCCTCTTTCGTGAACCCCGCGATCTTCTTGCGGGAACTGAGAATATGCTTTTCCAGAAAATAGGTGCAGAGCGGCAGGATGTCGTCGCGGCGGTCCCTGAGCGGGGGGATGGAAATTTCCATGATGTTCAGGCGGTAGTACAGGTCCTCGCGGAACCTGCCCTCGGCGATAATGGCCCGCACATTCTGGTTCGTGGCCGCGATGAAACGCACGTCCACCTTCACCGGCTTGGTGCCGCCCACGCGGTAGAATTCGCCTTCTTCGATCACCTTCAGCAGTTTGGCCTGGAGGTTCGGCGCCATTTCAGCGATCTCGTCCAGGAACAGCGTGCCCGTGTCGGCGATCTCAACCAACCCCTGCTTGGTCTTGACAGCGCCCGTAAAGGCACCCTTCTCGTGGCCGAAGAGCTCGCTGGCAAGAAGTTCTTCGGTCAGCGTAGCGCAGTTGATCGAGAGGAACGGCATGCCCTGCCGCCTGCTGGTGGTGTGGATTATCCTGGCAAGCAGGCTTTTGCCCACGCCCGTCTCACCGGTCAACAGCACGTTGCAGTCCGAGTCCTTCATCCCGTCGATGGTGCCCAGGATGGTGTTCATGCTCGAACTCCGGGCGATGATCGAGACTTTTTTATTCATGCCGGCATAAGCCTTAAGAGCAACATTCTCCTTCTTTAAAATCTTCTGGTCGTGAATCTTGCGGACCTTGAGAAGCAGCTCATCGAGGTCAAAGGGCTTGGTAACGTACTCAGCGGCGCCCTTCTTCATGGCTTCTATAGCAGAGCTGATGCTGCCGAAGCCCGTAATGATGACCACTTCGGTATCAGGCGACTTCTCCTTCACCCGATCCAGCAGCTCGATCCCGGTGAGCCCGGGCATTTTGATGTCGGCGATCAAAAGGTCAAAGGAATCCGTTTCTATCCTCCTCTGGGCATCGAGTCCGTTCAGCGTGCTCGTCACCACGTAACCTTCCGCAACGAGCGTGTTCGTCAGGTGTTTGACGGTGATCTCTTCATCCTCGGCTATGAGTATTTTAAATGCCATGGCGCTCCTCGTTTATCCCCTGTCCCGTGTTGCTACAATGCCCTGGGCATGATGATTGTAAAGACAGTCCCCTTGCCCTCGACGCTTGTCACGCTTACTTCGCCGTAATGTTTTTTGATAATGTTGAATACGATGGCAAGCCCCAGGCCCGTGCCCTTGTCCTTGGTGGTAAAAAAGGGCTCAAAGACTTTGTCCAGCGACTCCTTCGGCATGCCTTTGCCGTTGTCGGAAACAGTCATGGACACGGCTTCGCCCGAGGTCCTGACTTTTACTGTCAGATCGCCTCCTGCCGGCATGGCTTCGATGGCATTGGTGAACAGGTTGATGAAGACCTGCTCCATCTGATCAGGGTCTGCCGTGAACGTGGAATCGAGGGAATCGGAATCCAGGCTAAAGCGCACCCGGGTGCTGTCGATGGTCAATTTTTTGTATACATGGCGAATCAACTCGTCCAAATGGACCGGCTGAAAATGAGGTTCACGGCCACGGGCGAACTCCAGGAGATCTCCTACGATCCGTTTTACCCGGACCGTCTGCCCCAGGATGTCCGTGACAGCGTCCTTGACTCCGGGCTTGAAGCTTTCATCCAAATCCTTTGCAAGCACCTGTGCTGAAAGGTAGATATTGTTTAAAGGATTGTTCAGCTCATGCGCCACGCCTGCTGCCAGGGTGCCGATGGCTGCCAGCTTTTTTGTCTGGATCAGCTCCTTGTTCTTGCGCGCCAGCTCCGCTTCCCGGAGCGAAAGTTCGTCCTCCATGGTGTTGAACTTGTCGATCAGCACCCCGACCTCGTCCGGCGCCTTTCCCCCTGTGGGAGGAACAGTCAGGTGGGGGTAGGAGCCCTTGCCTGTTTTCTCCACGACATTGATCAGCAGCATGAGCCTCTTCACCACATTCGTACTGATAAAAAACAGCGTACCGATGCCGACGATGAAAAAAATCGGAATAAAGATAAGGATGGCGGCCTGCGATACCCGTATCACCAATTCCGCCTTTTCCCGGGCAACCTTGTCCAGGTCCTTGGACACGACCAGGATGTCCTCACCCGTCTTGCGGAGCGAATGGATGTCCGCGTCAAGCTCCCTGAGACCGCGTATCAGGAAATGGGACGGGGGAAGCTGAAAAGCCCTGGCAAGGGAATCGGCTGATTGAGAAGGGCGGTCGATAAACGTTGCTTCAACGAGGATATAGAAGGCCTCGTTCTTCCTGAACAGCGCCCTGTTTTTTTCGAAGGCTTTGGTAAGTTTTTTCGCTGTTGTTTCGATCATACCGAAAAGGCGCTCATATTCTGTGATACCGGCGCGGAGTGACAACTTGTCCGCCCGGTCGATGTCCGGGTTTTGGGACAGGAGGACCTTCAGCTCGTCGATATATGCGTGGACCGCGGCGGATTCCTCATCGGCTTTTGCGGGGCTGAACAAGAAGAAGTTCTTTTCATGCCGTCTGAGCTGGAATGACTTGCGGCTGATCGTGTCGGTGATCTCAAGATAACGGATCTCTTTCCTGATCTCGACAAAACTGAAATACTCGAACGCGGCAAGGAGGGCAATGATAAAAGCGCTGATAATAAAACTGAGCGCAATTTTTTTCTTGAGGGACATGGTTCACCCTATCATATCTGGCCGGTCTCGCGCAATCATAAAAAAAGCTGAAGAGCGAGTGGCGCCTCTTCAGCCGATCATGAATCTGCGACAGCCCGTGATAGTGTTACTCCTTCTTCTTCGCTGCCGCCTGTTCTCCGGGACTGTCTTTCAAGCCCTCTTTGAACCCGCGGATCGCCTTGCCGAGACCTTCCCCGAGCTGGGGAAGCCTGCTCGGCCCGAAAATTACCAGGGCAATAATTAGAATAACCACCATTTCAGGAAATCCAAGTCCAGCCATTCGCAGTTCCTCCTCTACAAAATAAGATGCACGAACGGGACATACTACAACAATCCCCTTCGTGCATCAAGTATTTTTCTGTTCACGTGTGTGCTTCCACTTCACGCTTTACGCCTTCAGTCGTCTGACTTGCCGTGCTACGATTTTACCACGAGTACCGGGCAGGGCGCATAGCCGATAACCTTTTCCGCCACGCTCCCCATGAGGAGCCTGCGGAGACCTGTCCTGCCGTGAGACCCGATGACGATCATGTCCGCGGCCTGGTCCTTGGCGAGTTTGGTGATCGCCTCGAAGGCTTCCGACTCTCCCACAAAGGTCTCCGCTTTCACGTCCGACGCTTCAGCCTGCTTTTTAATATCAGCGACAAAGCCTTTGGCTTTTCTGACCAGATCCTCAACCGCCTGCGGCGCTTCCGCATAGAACTCTGAAGGAACGTCCACCACCGACACGACCTTCAGCTCCCCGCCGTAGGACTTGGCAAAAGCTATGGCCCGCTCCGTTGCCAGGGCGCTGTGTTTTGAACCGTCGGTCGCCAGAACGATCGTCCTCCATCCGATGACGGTGTTGTTCGGAACAACGAGAACATCACGCTGCGTGTGACCGATGACCCGCGCCGTAACGCTCCCGACAAGAGAACGTTCGATGCGCCGAAGGCCCCGCCGGCCCATAACGATCACATCACAATTTTCCGCATCGGCCAGATCCACGATGCGTTGGTGGACCTCGCCTTCCTCGCAGACCGTCTTGATGAGCATCCGCTCCGTTTTGGCGATTGTTTCAACTTCCGCAAGAGCATCTTCAGAGGGCTTCCGGAGGGCTGCCCTGATGTCACGGACCCCGATGAGCTCTATCTCCCCTTCATAGGGAGGCACTACCGAGGTGACCGTTATCCAGCACTTTTCTTCGTTCGCCAGCCTGAAGGCCTGATGAAGCGCGTTCCTGCTGGAGTCCGAACTGTCGACAGCTACAAGGATCTTCCTATACTTCCCCATGCTCCAAAGCTCCTGCTGCATGCTGAAGTTTCTCGGCCTGTTTTCCCTTCCACATGGCTTGAAGGACGATGAAGGCGCCGAGGAGCAATGCGAAGATCATTATAGCAAAGCTGGAGTTCTTTAGCAATGACACGGAGCCGGATTCGAGCTTGTCGATGAGACCGAGCTGGGAAAGGTACACCGGCACCATGAGGCCGCGGCTGAAGAGCACGATCACCATGATGAGACCCATCACCACCTTGATCATGAAGGGCTTCACATAGGTCGTGCCGATGGCGCCGAGCTGGATGCCGAAGAGCGAACCGGCGAGAATGATCATGGCGAGACGGATGTCAACCATGCCGTGCATCGCATACTTGAGAGAACCGCCCAGACCCATGACAAAAGCGATCACGAGTTCAGTCGCCGACGCCATGAGACTCGGGGCGCCGAGAACGTAGATCATCGCAGGAACGCCCACAAAGCCGCCGACAGCGATGGTCGCAGCCATCAGGCCCGTTGCAAAACCGAGGGGAATAGTGAACAGAATAGAAACGCGCGCATTGATACTCTTGAAGTAGACCATGGTGCCCGGAATGTTGATGGACTGGACCCATGTTGCGAGCTTGCCCGCCTTTTCCTCGGCATTGGCATTCCCGGACCGATAGGTTTTCCAGGCATCATAAAGAACGAAACCGCCGACCGTGGCGAGGATCACGACAAAGGCCACGCTCACATAGAGGTTGGACCCCGCATCGCCGTATGTTGCCTTGATCTTTTCCTGGATCCCAGCGCCGTACAGGACCCCGGCTTCAGCCGAAATGCCGAGGATGACGCCGAGCTTCACATCAACCTGCCCGTATTTGAAACGCTTCATGGCGCCCACGAGCGCCTTGGGGAATTTGTGACACATGTTGCTTGCCACGGCCATGAGACCCGGTACGCCGAGGCTCATCATGCCGGGAGTGAGCACGAAAGCGCCGCCCGAGCCGATGAAGCCGGAGACAAGACCGCCCACAAAACCTACACCGAAGAGGTAAAGCAGCGTGATAGCATCAAGATTAATGAAACTTGCCGGAATATCCATGTTATTTTATCTCCTTCTTTTTTCGAGCTGCCTCGACGCCGAGTACGGTCCAGAAGTGACCGGTGAACTGACCGTGAAAATACGAAAAAACAAATGCGGTGATGATCGGCAGGAGCGCGTACCAGCCGCCCTGTGCAAAGGTGCTGTTTATCACGTCCTGCTTCAGCAGGAGGGTCGCATAGAGCGCTATGGATACGGTACCCATACCGATCATCAGACCCACCGGCTTCTTCTTTGTGGTGCTTTGTGCCATGGTGATTCCTCCTTGTGATGATATAATTTACAGGATCAGAACTCCTGACTCCTGACTTTTAACTCCGCACTCCGAATTCGCAACTCCGAACTCACCTACGCCCTCGCCCCGTCCATGACCACCACGAGGGGACAGCTCAGTTTCCGCCATAACTCAGAGAGCGTTTTATCCGCCCTGTTGCAATCGAGGTCCAGGCTGTTCGGGGACTCGATGACCGCGAACAGAATATTCTTTTCGCTGGCCGTATAGTCTATGATCTGCTGCTTGAGACAACCCGTCCGTTGGATCAATCGGTGCCCGACGCCTTCCCTGCCGAGTTCAGACTCAAACAACCTCAGCTTCGGGTCTATATCATCCGATTGTTCCTTGTTCGCTGAAACAAAGAGGATATCGAGCTGCGCCTCGATCCTCTTGGCGGTGTTCAGGGCGTATTTCAGGGTTCTGGCGTCGATTTGTCCCTCTTTGAGAGCAAGCAGGACCCGCCGCCCGTCTTTCATGAGTGACCTCGCCGTCTCAGCCTGCCCTTCTTCCGCAAAGGATACTGCGGTGAGCGAGTCCTCTATGTTCTTCATCATCTTCTTGAGCTTTGTCGCTTCCATGGTGAACCTCTCTGGATCAGGAGTCACTGCTCTTAGTCGGCGCGCAGTTCTTTCCGTGCAGCCGGTCTCTTGTAATCGTAGGTTGAAGGACGTTCGCTCTTCCTGTCTTCGTTCATGATCTGACGTGCGGTCTCGAACTCACCTTCCTCCGCGAACGCTGCAGCCACCATTGCTGTTTCGAACTTTTTTACCAGGCTTTTCATAATCTGTTCCTCCGTAATATGTATTTGGCTCTGTGTTCCTTTGCTTCCTTCTATTACAACTCCTGTGCCAAAGCAAAATGTCCCGCTAAACCATTGACAGTATGGTACAATTTGCCTGACGAGGAAAAGAGACCGGAGTTCCCAACTGTTTTATAATGCAATAGCCTTTATTGAAACACCTGCTAACTTATTATTTTTATGAACTATTTTGTGTGTTGCATCAAAACTGGAAACGTTGTAAAATGCAACCATTGTAAATTACGAGTAACTACTCAGACCTGTTGCGGAACGCTGGCCTGAGTTATTTGAATTATCCAAGGGTATCCAATGAAATTCTTTAAAAACGCGGACGACAATCACCAGGAATTCATCATTGAAGATCTGCGCCAGAAGATCTCGGCAGCGGCAATGCCCCTTCCGGTGCAAAAGATCGCGGAACAGGAACTCGATCTCTTAAGCCGCATCAGCCCTGCCTCCGCCGAACATACGATCGGCATCACCTATATCGACTACCTCGTCTCCCTGCCCTGGAATAAGAAGACCGAAGACAATCTCGATATCATCCGCGCCGAGCGGGTCCTGAACGAAAACCATTACGGCCTGAACAAGATCAAGGAGCGGATCATGGAACACCTTGCCATCAAGGTGCTCATGATGAACAAGGGGCCGCGGATCCTCGTCGTCGACGATGAAGAAATAGCGCGAAAGAACCTCACCCACATCCTTACCCGGGAACAGTACGACGTCGTCGCTGTTGCCGACGGCGGCCAGGCTCTTCGGGAACTGGAAACAGCGGCCTACGATGTGGTCCTGACCGATCTGCGCATGGGCAGGACCGACGGGATGGACCTCCTGGACAGGGTCAGATTAAAATATCCCGATACCAAGGTCATTCTGGTAACCGGCTTTGCCACGGTCCCTTCGGCCATCGAAGCCATGCAGAAAGGCGCCTTCCACTATATTGCCAAGCCATTCAAGCTCGACGAAGTACGCGAGACCGTAAAGCGGGCGCTGGTGCAACGGACCCTCAAACCCAGCACCAAAGGCTCGGTGCTCTGCTTCGCCGGTCCTCCGGGAACGGGCAAGACGTCGCTCGGCAAGTCTATTGCCCGGGCGCTCGGCAGAAAATTCACGAGAATCGCCCTCGGCGGTCTCAAGGATGAAGCCGACATCCGCGGGCACCGGCGAACGTACGTAGGCGCCAAACCCGGCAGGGTGATCGAGGAGCTCCGGAGGGTGGAATCGTCCAATCCCGTAATCATGCTCGACGAACTGGACAAGATCGGTCATGACTTCAAGGGCGACCCCGCATCAGCTCTTTTGGAAGTGCTCGATCCGGAGCAGAACCGCGCTTTCACCGACCATTATCTCGACGTTCCCTTCGACCTTTCAAGTGTCATGTTCATCCTGACCGCGAACGTGCTCGACACCATCCCCGCCCCGCTCCGCGACCGCATGGAGGTCATCGAGTTCACGGGCTATACGCAGGAAGAAAAGGTCCGCATTGCCCTACAATTCCTCTGCCCGAAACAGGTTCGCGAAAAGGGCCTTTCCCGGAACCAAGTCCTGTTCGCAGACGAGGCAATCGGCAAGATCGTCCAGGAATACACCCGCGAAGCGGGCATCCGGAACCTGGAGCGCAGGATCGCAACGATCTGCCGCAAGCTCGCCCGGGAATCGCTCCAGAATACGGTCAGCTCGGGCATCGTGACCGTTACCCCCGAATCCCTGGAGCGCTACCTCGGCAGGAAAAAATTTCACTTCGACGTGATCGAGGAGCAGGACCGGATCGGCGTGGCCACGGGCCTCGTGCGCACCGAGTCCGGCGGCGAGATCATCTTTGTCGAGGCCGCCAAGATGAAGGGCAAGAAAGAACTTATCATTACCGGTTCCCTCGGAGACGTGATGCGGGAGTCGGCACAAGCCGCGCTCAGCTATATCAGGAGCAATGCCGACGCCTTCGGCATCGCTGACGACTTCTTCGAACTCCACGACATCCACATTCACGTACCTTCGGGCGCGATCCAGAAAGACGGCCCCTCGGCAGGCGTTACCATTCTCGCCGCGCTGCTGTCGCTCTTGACCCGGCGGCCGGCCCGAAGGGACGTTGCCATGACCGGAGAAATAACGCTGACGGGAAGGATTCTCCCGGTCGGCGGCATCCAGGACAAGGTCCTCGCGGCCAGACGCGCAAAGGTCAAGACCATCCTCGTGCCCGCGCGTAACAGTGCGGACGTGGAAGAACTGTCCCTGGACATGAAAAAAGACATCGATATCCGCCTCGTGGATACCGTGGCTGAAGTGGTGGATGCGGTGCTGATATGAAAACAATGAACTTCTTTCCCAGCATCAGACAAAAGATCACCTTCGGATACTACGCTATCGTGGCGATGATCATCGGCCTGTCCGTGTTCACCTTCTTTGAACTCCAGTACCTGGAGAAGAAGATCATGTTCGGCGAGGCGATCACCGAGTTCTTCGATACCACGCTCGAGATCAGGCGCTTTGAAAAGAACTTTTTTCTCTATGAGAAACAGTCCGACTACGACGAAAACGTCAAATACGTGAACCAGGCACAGGACCTCATTGCCAGAAACAGCACCGCTTTTACCTCCGTGGCAACGGCTGAACAGGTAGCGTCCCTTCAGCTCAATTTGAAAAAATATTTTAGCCTTGTCGATCAATACGCGAATACCGGAAAGGAAAACACCGCCCAGAGGATCATGCTTTCCGGAAAGATCCGTGTTACGGGCAAGGACATCATCACCAGCGCCGAGGAGATCTCGAAGACCGAACGGAAGCGCATACAGATTCTCCTCAGCAGCTCCCGGAATGTCCTGATCTTCTCGATCCTCTTCCTTTCCGTCGCTGTCATCACGCTCGGCCAGATCCTGTCGCGCATGGTGGTCAAGCCCCTGAAGTCGCTTGAAGAAAGCATGGGAATCATCGCGGAAGGGAAATTCGAACGGATCGCAATCGACTCCAAGGACCGCGAGATCGTTTCGCTCACCAAAGCGTTCAACAAGATGCTGAAAGAGCTTGAACTCCATGAACGGCACCTGATCCAGTCCGAGAAACTGGCCTCCCTCGGCACGCTCCTTTCCGGCGTGGCGCACGAATTGAACAATCCCCTGTCGAACATATCGTCGTCGAACCAGATCTTAATGGAGGAATTCAAGGACGCCCTCCAAAAACAGCCGGCAGTGCCCTGGCCCCTGGACCCCGGCTTTTCCCAGGAACTTCTCGGCCAGATCAACGAGCAAACGGACCGCGCCCGGAACATCGTTCGTTCCCTCCTCGATTTTTCCCGGGACCGGGAGTTCAAAAAAGAATCTCTGTCGCTCAAACATATTTTCGAGGAAACCATCCAGTTCGTAAAAGGACAGGTGCCGACGAAGATCGTCATAAGCCTTTCTGTTCCCGACGATATCGTGATCTTCGCGGACAAGCAGCGGATCCAGCAGGCGCTCCTGAATCTGATCAAGAACGCCATTGACTCGATCGACACCGAGGAGGGAAAGATCGCCATCACCGCGGAAAAGCACCGGGCCATCGATATCATTGATGACGAGAAAACCGGCATCTATAACTATTTGAAGTACCGTGGCAAGTGTACCCTTGAGGAAGACACCGTGGACATTGAAATTCACGACAGCGGTTCCGGCATCCCCTTGGACCTCATCCCGAAGATCTTCGATCCTTTTTTCACGACCAAGGATGTCGGCAAAGGGTCGGGCCTGGGACTGTTTATCGTCCACGAGATCGTCGAAGAACACGATGGCTGCATCGCTGTGGACAGCGAACCGGGCAAGGGCACTTCGTTCCTGATACGGCTGCCGGTGAAATGAACAAAAGTACAGAGTTCAGAGTTCAGAGTTCAAAGTTCAGAGTATTGAGGAAATGAGAATATGCAGAACAATGCTAAGCTTTTGATCATCGATGACGAGCGGATCGCGCTCAGGAATCTTGAGCACGTCATGAAAAATGAGGGTTACGAGGTAACGGGCACGCAGAGCGGGCCGAACGCTCTCAAGCTGCTCGACGAACAGCAGTTCGACGTGGTGCTGACTGACCTGCGCATGGAAAAGGTCGACGGCATGCAGATCCTGAAAAAAGCCCGTGAGCTTTACCCGGACACGGAAGTGATCCTGATCACGGGCTACGCCACGCTTGACTCCGCCGTCGAGGCCATGAAGCACGGCGCCTTCTATTATATTGCGAAACCCTTTAAACTCGAAGAAGTTCGCAAGGTCGTGACCGAAGCGGTGCACAAGGTCCGGCTCAAGACCGAGAACAGGCACCTGCGGGAACAACTCGAAACATACCAGGGCAAGGTCAAGATCATCACCCAGGACCCGACCATGCAGAAGCTGCTCGATACGGCGCGCCAGATCGCGCCCACGGACTGCAACGTGCTCATCTCCGGCGAGAGCGGCACGGGCAAGGAACTCTTCGCCCGTTTCATCCACCTGAACAGCGACCGGAGCGCGGGCCCTTTCTTTGCCGTCAATTGCGGCGCCTTTACCGAGGAGCTTTTGTCAAACGAGCTATTCGGCCATGAAAAAGGCGCTTTCACCGGCGCAGTCGCCTTGAAGAAAGGGATCATCGAGATGGCCTCGGGCGGCACGCTCTTTCTCGATGAAATCACCGAGATGCCGCCGTCCATGCAGGTCAAGCTCCTGAGGGTGATCCAGGAAAAGGAGGTCCTGCGCGTCGGCGGCACTGAATCGCTCAAGGTGGATGTGCGTTTCCTGGCCGCGACCAACCGCGATATTCACAGTTCCATGAAGACCGGCGCGTTCCGGCAGGACCTTTACTTCCGCCTGAACGTGGTTTCGCTCCGCATTCCGCCCCTCGCCGAGCGCAAGGACGACATCCCCCTGCTCTCCTACTTTTTTTTAAAGAAGTTCA
>Ga0315281_10003072_pt1 | contig 24602 bp, 29 predicted proteins | sample YL17G07_0_MG_FD_204540 | JGI IMG/M metagenome (GOLD analysis project Ga0315281, IMG submission 204540) | Sediment microbial communities from Yellowstone Lake, YNP, Wyoming, USA - YL17G07_0 | ecosystem: Environmental > Aquatic > Freshwater > Lake > Sediment | place: USA: Wyoming | collected... | reverse complement strand
CATAACCCTAGCAAAAGATTATTTGGCTTTCTTAGAAACAAGAATTAAAGAAAAAAGCAGAGAGGAACATTGATGGATTCATTAGCTTTCGGTTTAGGCATCCTGCTTGGCATAGGCTTAATAGTGCTAAGTTATGCTCTTGAGCAATATTTTAAGTTGTTAAAGCGAAAAAGTACAGGTGACAAAACATGATGAAGCTTTCAGAGGAATGCCGAACTTGTAGATTTCTAAAAAATGGACATTGTGACGATACTTATTTTGATAAACTTTGTTGGGGTCACTTAGAAGATAAAGAACCGTAATTGATTGTAGGAGTAGTGAATGAATGAAAAGTAGTTTAGCAAAAATTATGTTTCGTATAATACCTTTAACTACTATAGCAACAGCGATTGTTCATCCATCTTCAGGTGTAATATTAGCCTCGCTTTTGATTGTCAGTATTCCGTTGATTCTATGTTGGGGATTCGATGAAAATATAGCGCGATTTGAAACTAAAGATGCGCAAAGGTCATCTTCAAATGATAACAAAGGCAAAGCATCCGCTAAAGGGTAGTGGAGTTGACGAGAAATAGATAACCTTTTAAAACAAACAGTACAAAAATAACAACGATGAAAGAATGAACGAAAAAAAACCCAGAAAACTCACGCCACTATTTATCTTAAATTTGGTGGTTTTGTTTTTAGCCGCATACATTTCTGTGGGGCTTCTGCCCGCGACTTTTGGCAGGTCTGCACAGACTATATGGTATGCAATCCAAGTTGAAGCGGTTTTGTCAGTAATAACACTTGTTGCTTTAATCGTTCAATGGTTTAGGAAAAGAGATTAAATGTTATAGGCTTCCTCTAATGGTAAAATATGAATATCCATATTCCCACTTTTCAATGATGCCGCCTGCTTATCCTGATACTCAGGTCTGATTGCTGCGTAAACCTTGTTTATGTCTTCATAACGCAATCGCGTGTGACTGTTGGTTAGGTCATCTGTGACTTCAAACGCTGTTCCAAAACTCGGAATTTGTTGTGTCAACTTAGTTATGCGGTAGTCTTTGTCTATGTGAACGTATTGCCCCGGTAGAATGTCAGGTATCATTGGTGTGCTGAATTTGCCATTTATGGTTGCTTTGCTAAGTCTTAATAACTCGGCTTTTGCCATTTGCGCAAGTAACCCTATATCTGTTGTCCCAGGTGTACCTGATGCTAACGTATCATCCTTGCCTATGTTATCGGTTATAACTTTGAATTTTACGGGGTTAGCGGTTGTTCCAAGAGTACCACGCCCTGGTAATACTTCACTGGGAAATTCTTGACGCGCTATGCGTATTATTGAGGCGTTGCCAAAGTTTAAACCGTCAATATACCAATTTGCAGTGCCCGTGATTGTGTTATCTTCAAATTGGACATGGTCAACATGCGCCCAGTCGAAGGTGCCGCCGACATTTGCCCAACCCCAAGAATTGGCCGTGTGATTCTGCCGATAATATGTTCCGATTGGTAACTCAAAATGGAACCATGTGGCGTCTGATGAAATTGAACTTGTTAACTCAGCTAACATGCTGTGGTTGTTAGTATCTATTAATCTTACAAAAAACGCGAATCCTACTGCTCTTGCAGGATTATAGATGTAGAAATTTAAGGTTGGGGTTGCAAAGGTTGAGAAAACGCTGAAGTTCCATTCAGCATTAGTTGATGGGTAATAGGTTCCTAATCCACCGTCGGTTGTTGATGCCTTTAACGATTTGTTGCCTACAATATGATAGTCGGTTGAATCAGTTTTTGATGATGTTCCATTTACACCCCAATCGCTTGCACTAGATTCTGTCCATACGTCGCCATTGCTAGGTCGTCGCCAAGTACCATAATACAAAACTACGTTTGCTTGTTTATCGACTGGTTGAAAGTCGCCATCAAAGAAATCTACGCCAGGCGATAAAGTTGCTTGCCCTACAGTATTATCTGCGCCGCCGTAATATTTATGCCAAGTTGACTGATCTGCTCCAATAGTTTTTACATGTAAATCATGGCTGTGATCAACAATCCACTGTACTCCTGTACCATTAATTGCCGTCAACAAATCGCACAAATCATTTAAAGAAGCGTCTGCAGGTTTCCACGGAAAAGAAATGTATGGAATCGTTCCTGTTATAGTGTCGATTGTTGATGGTGTTGTTCCATGAGTGATGGAGTAGCCACTGGCGTACCCCGATTGTTTATAGGTGTTAACCCATTTTGGTATGATGCCCCAAACATCACTGACATTACCTAAAAGAATATCATGGATGTTAGTTAAAAGTGGATGCCTACTTTCTTGCCCGTATTCTTCAGCGACGTTCATCATGTTTAATGCGTAGCCTAAATTAACACATGTTAAAACGATTATGGCTTGTGAACTGCCAAAACTGTAATCTGGAAACAAAACGGTGCCTACAAACAGGGTTGTCCATGCGCCGCCTACAGCGCCGTCTTGCACTTCAACTAACACTGTGGTGCCGCAGGTTACTATGCTGGGGTAGATTGCGGGTAAATTACGAAAAGTTAACGTTGCAGTCCAATAAGCATTCTCTGTTAAGACGATGTTTGCGTTTATGAGTCCGTCGGTTACAGTTGAACCAAACGTCACCTGCACTTTAGGAATAGCCATGTAATTCATATTTTACTGCCCCAAAGTGTTAAGTGACATGCCAAAGCCAATGGCGTTTGCAGCCGCGTATGCCAAACCCCACGGACCGCCAAGAGTGCCAGCCTCTAACTCTGAAATCACAAACAGCAACATACGCAACCGCATAAGAACCATAAGCAACTGGCTAAATTTTCGCACTGCAACATCAACGTTTTTGTTTCCTGTCATCTGCTCCAGAACAATACCCATCATGTTTAAAGTGCGGAATTGCTGCCTAAGACTCAAGCCACTGCCGCCACTATCTGCTCCACCACTATCACCGCCAGATGACCCACCTGAACTGCCTGTAACTTTCCCCGTGATTTGGTCGATTTTTCCGTCCGCATTATCCAGCATCTGCATAATCTCTTGCAACAGAGACATGATTTCTTGGGTTTCGCTTAAACTCATGTTGCAGTTTCCTCTAGGCTAGATTTGATTTCGTCATGTAACGCACGGACTTTTGTTAATAGGTCTTTTAGGTCAAATTCAGGTTCTATGTGGCATCTGCAGGATGAGGGAAATCCGCCTTGTTTAGCACTGAAATGTTCATGCGCAAGACTGCCGATAGAAGTGTTCCAGACTTCACCGTATTGTGGATGAACTAGATTGTCAGGTATTTGGTCAGTGAATATCCAAGTGTAGCCATCAATTGCTTTGCAGACTGGACAAGCGTTACTATCCATGATGCGCCAAGTGATGGAAACAGTTGGCACTTAACTTATGCTCCAACGTGTTGTATAGGTTGAACTGCCTGGCGTTGCATTGTATTCTTTAAACGTCAATGTTAACAAGTGATTTGAACCCTCAAATGACGGTTCCATTTTGATTAGTCGAACTGGGAAAGAAGCCCATCCTAAATCTAACGTTTGATAAGCTTGAGTGCCAGCACTCCCCATTATGTCTAAGAATACTTGGAAATTAACCGTGTCAGTTTTTGTACTCGAACCTTGTGTGCGTTTCCAATCGCCCATATCTAAGTCTATGGTGAATGTGACTTCTAAACTGTCTGAACCTAACAGAAAAGGATACTGCCCAAGTCGCCCAGGCATCCGAGTGAAGTTATCGTTGTTTAGTAGGGGTAAGTTAGATTTTATAATATTTGGGATTGTGTAGACAGTTGGGTTTGTGCCGTAAGTTATTGTAACGCCTGAGTTGGTGTATTCATCGTTTGTTCGCCTGTACCTGACTGTCACGGTGCTACTGTAGAGAGCAACGTTACCAAGTACCTGTGGCTTATGGTCTATGCGGTCGAGAAAACGGATATTTTTGTAATGCGGATAAGTTGTAAGGACACGGCGTATTTCTTGTTCTACCTGTTCCGTCAAGTTGCTTGCAGTTAATCCTGCTTTGTTAACTGCGTATATTTGAATAGGCATAGATTCGTTGAAGGCGTAGGGTACTTTTTTGTAGATTTTGTTTGTGTCATCCCACTGCTCCGCTAAATCGGCGGTTGCCGTTATTTTGTCAATAGCGATAATTAAGTCTAAGTTTTCTGTTAGGAAACTGCGTGTTACGGGGTCGACTTCGCCCTGTGGCAACGCGAACATGGAAATGTAGTCGCCGTCTATGTTGTCTGGGTCTAAGTACTGGTCAAGCCAAGTTTTTATTCTGTTGCGCGGGTCTGTTTTTATGCTTTCACTGTCTAGGTGCCATGTGCCACTTGTGCTGGGTCTAAGCGCGAACTCGCGTTTCGTTAAATAACAAACAGTCCAGCAGAAGCCGTCTGTCCTTTTTGTTGGGTAAGGCGTCGATTGCGTTACATCGTAGTCTACGCCGTTGATGGTTACTATGTCGCCTTCATAAATTAAAGCGGAAGAAACAGCCGTGTAATCATATTTTCCGTAGAAGCCTGCGCCCGTGTACGTGGTGCTTGCGCCTTTTGCCGCTAAATTCAGCGTGATGGTTGATTCCGCATAACTGCGTCTAGGCCATCCTGTGGTTGCGTCTCTTGCACCAAGCGTTAAGGTTTTCAAGGTTGCGGTTTTAAGCCTGAATAGTTCACATTGGTAGCCGATAAAAGCGTCTAGCCACCATATTTCATCAGTGTTGTGGACGTCATACATGGTGTAGTTAGCATCTGTTATTCTGTCGCCTTCATGGATAACATCTGGGATGAATGCGGTTCGCGCATATTTAGCGTAAACGTTGAAGGGTAAACCGTTTAGGTTGCTTCCGCCCTGTTGAATACTTGCTTTAACCACGGCGTCCGTGTAGGTTCTTGCGCCTCCGCTGCTAAGGGTTAATTCGCTTCGGGTAACATTGGCTGAGGTCATGGATTATATGTTACCCTCCAATTATAGGTTTTATTCAAAGTTGCGGTAACGTAGATGTTTGTAGGGCTTGGTGCTTGAGTTAAAGCGGGTAAAGCTCCGCCTGTGCTGCTTTCCGACAGCATAATTTGTGCATATGTTGGTTCAAAACTGCATCCATGTGGTATAATTTGCTGTGCCCCTGTGCCTGTGCTTGAACCCCAGTTTTCGCTGATTAACCCTGAGTTTTGATGGAATTTTATGTATCCTGTCCATCCTGCACCTAACCAATTAATGTAGCCAGATAAAAAATTGCTTATTGAATTATGTTCTATACATACATCTGTTGGTGTAGTGTCAACGATGTCGCTGAATACAAAAGCGTAAGGTGTAGGTGCGCCTCTGCCTCTGAAAACATTGTTGTTGATTCGTATTCGTTGCGGTGCAACACCTGTGGCGCATGTGAAAGTTATGCCGTTAGAAAACACGTTTCCGCTTAATGCCCAGTCTTCACAGTCATGTTCAATTAACATGCCGCCTGACGCCCAACTGCCTGTATCTACGGAGCAATACTGTACGTTTCCTGCCCAAACTACTTTATGGAAATCCCAAACATCGTGTCCTTCAGTGTGGAAAGTGGTTGCGGTGACATATTCATTGTTACCCATGTAGATTAAACCGTGTTTTTCGCCGCCTACTACCCCTGAATGTATGATGTCATTGACGTTTACAAAGGTGTTCCCTATCACATGCAAGCCATTCACACGGTAAATTAGTAACCCAGATATTTGGTAGGCTGTTACTCCTAAATGCTCAAATTTGTTATAGAAGAAATTTATGTTTTTGGTTGTGTCATCTACAGTTGAAGTTAACTTTGCGAAGTAACCTTGAGAAAGTACGTTGCCGCCATCAACTCTAAACCAATTATTATAAAAGTAGATGTCTTCAGCTTTAGCTATATAGATAAGTGTGAAGGTGTTGTCGGTTTTTGTGTTGTACAATCCTACGTTGCACCAAACAAGATTTGAGATTGAAGTGCCTGCTACGGGTCCCAACACTAAACTAAATGCTCCACTGAACTTTAGGTAAGCGCCTTCTTCGCCATCTACATGGATATTTGAGTATGATACCCGCAAGTAATTGGTGCCGAAATCGTAGCCGCTGACACGGATCTTAAAAAATATTTTGCCACCATTCGTTAAAGCATCGAATGCCGCTTGCACCACTGCCACAACGTCTGTTCCGGTTACTCCGCCTGCGTTACCTGAACCGCCGATTACTGTTTGGTAAGCGATAGATACTGAATAATAGGTTACGCCGCCGACAACGTTGGAGGCTATAACATAGGTAGATGGAAATATGTAACTGCCTGTCGGAGTCCACCCGTTTGCCCAATTCTCCATATCCTCACGCCACTGGTTACCTTCAGTTTCAGTTAAAGGACCAATTACGCCTGGGAACCGCGAGTCAGAAGGCACACGGCGATACATAATAGACATTTATTTATTCTCCAATTTTTTTAATGCTTCGCGCAGGGCATTGGTAATTGTCGAATCCTGGTTCTATGAATCCTGTTTCAAAATAGGTTTTTGTTGGATTTTGCTTTTCCATCTGCGTTATAATCTGCTCTATTATGCCAGGGCTTAGAGAAACGGTTATTTCTGGCACTTGTGGTTGCGCGACAATAAACGGGTCAAAAAAACTCATTTGGGTTTGTCACCTTGCATTATTACGATTTCGTAATTGAACATAACTGATTGTTGAGTCTCTTATGCCTGCGCATACTTTAGCCTGCACACTAAACTTGTTGACTGACTGGACCATGTTACTGCAGCTTCAACTTTAACGCTTCGTCCAGACATGCGTCGAAGTGCAAGTAATGTATCAAACGTTGCAGTTACTGCTAATATTCCAGCAGCATCCACATCAGTATGGTTAATTAACGGAACATATCCAGTACCAGCTACAGATGGAGTAACAGTGTATGTTTGAACAACACCGTCAGTCGTAACTTTAAGATATAAGTTCGTTGGCGTCCCGCCCAAACTGTATAAACTAACGTCTTCTACTTCCACGTTTGCTGCTGTGTCTAAAACTAAATAGTAATTTCCAGACACGGGATTTCCTTGATTCAATGTTGCAATGGTTTGTTGCGCAAGCATGGAATTATTCTTAATTTGTTTGGCTATTGCTACAACGCTTGTTCCAGTAACCGTATCACTCTTATTGCCGACTACATCGCGCACATTAACGTTTGTTGCAACGTCAGCCGTCGGAACAGCTATATCCACAGCCAAAAGTGTTAGGTCAGTTTTTGCCTTAATTTGTTTACTTATAGCGACTAAACTGGTGCCTGCTACTGTATCGCTTTTGTTTCCTATAACATCTCTCATGTTGGTGTTGGTGTTTACGTCGGCGGTTGGAACCGCAATATCGGTGGTTGCTACGCGGGTGCCGATTGCGGTATCTAAGTCGCTGTCATCCGCTGGGTCACTTGGTAAATTAGTGGTTTTAGCATCAATCTTCTTTAGAATAGCCATGATGCTGGTTCCCGCGGCAGTATCACTTTTGTTTCCAACTACATGATTAATTTGAGTGTTAGTGGCGGCATCAGCGGTTGGAACATCAAAGTAAGCGTCAACAACAGCTAAAGCAGTATTGATGTCTTCTGTTCTGCCGCCGCCTACCTTAAACTCTTTAAACGGGTACTGAATAACATAGTTGCCTGAAACCAGCCACTCCGTCATAAAGGTGCCTGCAGCATCAGGCGTAAAACTAGCAGTGTACCATCCTGAACCTAACTCAGCGACAGTCAGCAAAGTTCTTGTGTTGTCTGAAGCTTTTACGCTGTAGCATGTCGGCGTTAAACCTGTTGCGCCGACTTTACTGTTAACTGCCGTTATGAAAACGGCGTCTACGAATGCTTCTGAAGTTTTTAAGTCACCCATAAAATCACCCGTAACTAACCTCTATTTCCTTGAGTCTTTGAGCGCATTCTTTAACGACATCTTCAACCCTTTGCGTATTCATGCTTACGCCACCAAGGGTTACTTGTGTCGGTCCCTTATAGTCTCGGAAGTAAATTGCTTTAGCCACTTTCAAGATTGCACCTGCTTCTTTGCTTTCAACACTCAAGGTTTTGCTGCCTGAAGTACCCGTCATGTTTGGCAAGTCTACGCCATCGCCATAGAGGTTTAACTCGTTTATTGCATTGTCAATTATGGCTTCAGCCGTCGCCACTGCAAGTGAAGCGTCAACTAAAGTGGTTAAGCTAGTGTAAGTGATTGATACCATGTTAGGCTTTCACTCCATAAACCATATAGTAACAGGGAGTTTCCCCGCCGACTGTAAATTGGGCAACGTTAGTTGCGCCTACACCTGCAACTGTAACTGTTGAACCATCGACTTTACTGATAGCTTTAACAGAGGTCAGGGCAGTTGTGACGTGGAACCCGCCGAGTGTGATTGTGTCACCGTTAGCTACGGATGTTTCGCCAAACTCGATGCGCCTGTACAAACCGTTTTTTCCTTTCAGAATTGTGTAGTTTCTATCTGGCATTTTTTATTATTTCTCCATATATCTGGTTACTTTGAAAATCGCAGTCTCGGCAAGTTGCGACTAGGCGTCTTTCACCGTTAACATGCAAACGCCTCATTTCCCTGTAGGGTTCATCATTCCAAACATTGCTAATGCTTTGAATGTTCAAGTCGCCAAGCAAGACACTATTGTTCCAGTCGTGGTTGCAAAGTCCTACTTTGCCATTCCAGTAAACGATTAAGTCCTCAAACGGCTTGTTGCAAGTTTGACCCGTACTTTTCAGGTTAAGACTGCCAAAACCGTTCTTGCTATGCTCCTTGTAAATGCGTACTCTATCAACGTGTTTCTGCCAAGCCCTAACGAACCCCTTACGCTTATGCTCAGGAAGTAATGTGTCTAGGATGCTGACTTGTGTTTCAATGCCTATGCCAAGGCAATCGTAAAGTAAGGGTAACCAGCTTGTCTGGTTTGGATATTTAAATTCGTGTAAACTTAACGAAAGGAAAGTGCAGTTGTCAAGAATTGCTTTTTGATTGGGTATTGTGAGGTAATCGCCGTTTGTTGCGAGTTGCACGGTGTCAAATCGGCTTAGTTGCTGCATGTACTCGGAAAAGTGCGGGTGCAGGGTGGATTCGCCACGGTAAAAAGGCACTATGCATACGTTGTCTGGTAACTGACTGGTGATTTTGGTGAATAGGGTAAGGTTCATGTCACCGAGTGGGTAATTCATTTTGTGGCGTGGGCAACCAATGCAGAGGCGATTGCAACGGTTAGTTAATTCAATGGTGACTCGTTTAGGCAAGAGCATTCTGCAATTCATCAACTACTCTTTGTTGATCGTCAAACGTTAAATCGTAACTCATAGGCAACGCCAACAAATTCTTAGCTAATAACTCACTGTTTTCAAGTTTTCCAAACCGTTTTAACCTATTAAATCTTGGAAGCAAGTGCAAAGCGTAAGTGCCAATCTGCGTTTCAATGCCTTTCCCAATCAACTTATGAATCACTTGGTTCCGGTTGCACTTTTCTAAGAGAACCGCGTATGTCTGGTAAATGTGACCTTTCGACTGCTGCGGAATCTTCACGCCTTGAACTCTACTTAACAATTCATCGTAGACTACTGCCATTTCCCTGCGCGTCTTGATTAAGCCGTCGAGACGCTTCATCTGTTCCAAACCGATTGCGGCTGACACGTCGTTAAAACGATAGTTGCCGCCGCCTCGCCCGAAGTTTTTGAGTTCCCTAAGCTTCGCGGCTAACACGGAATCGTTGGTTGTGATTACTGCGCCTTCCCCTGTAGTTATGATTTTGCGGGGGTGAAAACTGAAGCATGACGTGAAGGTGCTTCCTGTTTTGCCAGCTCCTAAACTGCACGCTGCGTCTTCAACGATTGCCGTGCGCGGGTACCATGATAAGGGGTTGCCAGCCCAGGACACTGGAATGCTGAAGGACGCGCCGTTGCAACTGTTCATGTTGTAGCTTTCAAGTGAAACGTCGCTTAAGATTGGTTTGCAACCTGCGTTTAAGACTGCTTGAGCCGTTGCGGGATGCGTGAAGTCTGGAATCGCCACGTCGCCTCGGATTCCTTCTGCTTTTAGGCATAGGGTCATGGCGATTGTGCAGTTGCATGTGGCGACGGCGTGTTTAGCTTCAACGTAACGGGCAACAGCGTTTTCAAATTCTGCGGTGACTGATCCTTCAGCGAGCCAGCCACTTTCGAGAACGCGGTTTACTGCGTCCTGTTCAGGCTGTCCTAAGCAAGGCTTCGTTAATCGTAACATCGTGACTCTTCAACCACTCTCTTGTAACTAGGATATTCCAGAGATTCTGAATGTCCTCTTCTGTGCGGGGTTGCTGATTAGGAAAATATTGTTTGAGTTCTTGCTGCCAAATAACCCAGTAATCCTTGCGCCCATTCAGTTTGCGCCTGTCAACAACGAAGTCTGGTAATATCCCTCGGTATGCTTCCCTCACATGTTTCTTTTCTTGGTCATGGTCATAATACGGGTAAGTCACAGTGAACCGTAAGTTAGAAGGATGTAAAGGCGCGTGCAGTTTAATGTTGAAGTGCTCGTAAATCGCTCGGTAAGTTGGGTCAACGAAAGTGAATAGGTGCGCCCACTGCTCTGGATAACTGGTCTGTTTCTTGTACCAGTAGCCGCCGAAATGTTCGTCTCCGCCCTCGCCAATGTAACAGTTCTGCATACCGTCTTTTGCTTGCTGTTCCGCTACCCAAAAGGGCCATAGGTTAAAGCGAGGTTTATCCATGAATGCGAGGATTTCGCTGTATCGGCTTAGTAGGTTGTCTATTATGATTTCGTGGTGTGTGGTGCCGTAGTGTTCGGCTAGTTCTACGCCTTGTGCGAGTTCGTTGTCTTGCCCACTGAAAGCTACTGTATAAGTGTGGATTGGTTCTTTGCATTTTTCTGAGAGGTGATGCAAAACGATTGCGCTGTCTATTCCACCGCTGATGTTTACGCAGGGCTTCGCTGTTGGGATGACGCAGGCGCGTATGGTGTCAACAAGTTTGCACAACTTTCTCGCGTGCCTCCAAAAAGTGACGATATTCTTCATCTTTTCTATCTATTTCTTTTTTTAACAATCTCATTTTTCGATATATTACTGATTTACTGTCATGTGCTACACCACAACGAGGGCAAACACAATCAAGATTAGGGTCAGGTGGTGCTGGGGGCAGATGATTATCTTTAAACCATTGTTCACGGATTGTTTTCTTGAGTTCGATGTTTTCTTTCTTTAATCTGTTAATTTCATCAGACATTTCTGTCAATCCTTGTGTGAGGTCTAACTAGGGTTAATGCTGGAATAACCACGTTGTTGGTGAGAGTTACATCATAAAAAACTACTGAGTTAGCTCCAATCGCTACATTGTCACCGATTTTTACTGACCCAACCAATTTCTCTTTACCTTCAGTAACAAGTTCATGTGTGGAATGAGTGTAAATGTGAACCCCTGAAGCAATACTGCAATCTTTACCAATTTCTAATTTGCCACCACTTCCATCTATAACCGTGAAGTGACCGCACCAAGTACCTTCACCTATAGTTGGGAAAACACCATGGCTATTATGGAGAATTACACAGTGAGGGCTAATGAATCGCGCTTTTATGGTGCCTCTGCTTCGTTCATTCCAGTATTGAGCAAGATTTGATTCACCGATGATTACGGCGGTGGGCGCGGTGAAACGTGCCTTATTCAAGTTTTAACCTCAAGTAATCTCGTATCAATCTCAACTCTTCTTTCGATAACGGTATTGGCTTTATCAGGGTGCCTTTTCTAAGCCATGCGTCGCCTACTGAAGGCGTTGTCGCTGGCGGGGTTGAAATTTGAAGTTCCGCGTTGAATGTGAAGTCTTTGGTGAAGACCGTTTTTAATTCTGCGTTGTAAGTGAAAGTTTTAGTTCCTAATAATTGAAGTTCCGTATTGTAGGAGAATGTTTTTGTTAATGTTTTGAGGAGTTCAGCGTTTAATGTGAAGCTTTTGCTGTAGATAGCTTGTAGTTCGCTGTTTAGGGTGAACGTTTTTGTTAGGCTGATTGCTTGCAGTTCCGAGTTTAACGTGAAGTTTTTAGTGAGTGCTTTTAACAGTTCCGTGTTATAAGTGAATTGTTGACTGAGGCTTTTTAGCAGGTTAGTGTTAAATGTGAATGTTGATGTTTGGTTCTTAAGTAACTCGGAGTTTAAGGTGAACGCTTTTGTTTGTTGCTTCAGCAATTCGCTGTTTAAAGTAAATGTTTTAGTGAGACTTTTGAGGAGTTCAGCGTTTAAAGTGAAGGCTTTTGCGCCAACGATTTTTAGTTCGCTGTTAAGCGTGAAAGTCTTTGTGAGGTTTTTCAGTAATTCCGTGTTTAGGGTGAATGTTTTGGTTTGGCTCTTTAGCAATTCAGTATTTAAAGTGAAGGTTTTAGTGTAGGTTGTTGCGCCTGAAGAATAAGTTCCATAAGCGCTTATGGCCCACGCTTGATTTGTGGTGGGGGTTCCAAACGTAGAAGTTGGTTCATCCGCATAAACAGGATCGACAAACCATTTAGTTTGATTAGAAGAACCACTATCGTACCTTTGGTTGAAATCTCCATCAGTGATTAATGTTATCCAATAGTAACCTACACTTGCCGAGTAATTTGATGTTAAAGTTATGGTGTGCCAACCAGGAGTGACGGTTTCTGCGCCTGTTTGAGCAAGCAAAGCGTCAGGAGAACCACTATTGTCACTATATAAGGCAAGTTTAAAATGATTCCAATTCTTATCGGTTGCAAAATACCAGCTTAGGCTTGTGATTGTTCCTGCTTCCGTTAATTGATAACGTACACCAACTTTGCGTGCGCCACCATAATCGTCTGATGTACCAATGTTTGTGTTGCCAAAGGTGCCGCCTGTACCCGCGGCTAATTCCGTGTTTAAAGTGAAAGTTTGGGTGTAGTGTTCAGCTAGTAAAGTGACGCTTTGAATAACCCATTGAAGAGTGCTACTTGCGCATGTGCAAGCCGCCGTCATAGTACGCGGCGAAGTCGTTGTGGCATACTCCTGCAGTTGGCTACTTACGGCTCTTGTTGTTGAGGTGCCAACTTGGTCTTGTTCTTGCCGTTCCGTTTCGCTGTTGCCTGGCGCAACAGTTATTGTTGATGCAGCATTAGCTGATTTAACAACGGCTGTTCCGCTTATTACCATGCGCATGCCTAGGCTTGATACAGCGACAGTTGCATTTGCCACTGATGCAGCTGAACCTGATGCGCTGGACGGTGAACCATTCCAGTAAGGCGCAGCAGATGCGACGCCTGTGTAAACCACGTATGTCCATGCGTGACGTGCACTTCCTGAAAGCGTGAGAGTTGGCGCGTTGCTTCCCTGATTCGCTGTTGACTTATAATAATATAGGTAGCTACGAACGTCTGTGCTGTTATCTATTGGTCCTTCAAGAAGAACACAGTTGACGCCTGCTTTTACTGTGAGACTTGAAACAGTGACGCTTGTACTGCGTATAGCAATGTGCGCAACTACGAAGTCGCCGTTGTTAACGGTGACGGCAACGCCTGATTCACCTGTACCAGTGCCTTTGCCACCTGTTCCTGTGCTGTATGCAATAACCACATACTAAGCCCCATTAAACTTGTTCTTCACTGAACCATTCAGGCTCAAACAGCCAAGACCGCTCGTTCCAACCGTTATGCTCTTCAATTTTGCCGTCTGAGTAAACAACCTTGAAGTAAACTGTCACGGAACCATCTGCTTCGCGTTTGCGATAACCAATCATCCACACGTCATCATAAGTTATTTCAGGATAAGACTTAGAAAGCGTTTTTGCTGGAACGTATCGTCCGTTTTCAACGTGTTCTGGAACAGTCTCGGGCATGTCGTGGAATCGGTTAAAGTAGTTTATCGGGGTTACGCGATGACGCTGGAACACTTCCGCGCCGTCAGGAACGTTAACTAAAACGATGGTTTTGCCCTGTTCATCCTGCAAAGCGAACGTCTGCACGTTGTCGCGTTTAGTTGTTTTATCGCGTGTATGATACGGGTTTAATCCTTTATCGTCATGTTTCTTGGTGACTTTGCCGTTTTTATGCTGTATTACCCAATCATAGTTCATGCTCATGCTTCATCATAACTCCAAGTGCCTGTTTCTGTTGTTGTTACGCCTGGGCTCGCTGTGCTAGCGACGCTTATTTGCAAGACAACATAGTTGGTGGTTTCATTAGTCGCGTTTATAACGCTCCCCGATTCGCTGATGCTAACAGCTAATCCTGTGCCACTTGCGTAATTGAAGATTGATGCTTCAGTCGTTACGTCTGTGTGGTCGGTAGTCATATGGGCTGCTGTTGCTAAGTCATACCCTGTTGTTGTAGGGGTACTATTATGTACGGGGAATTGTAATGCAACGTTACAATCTACACCTGTACCTAAACTGTTGCCACCATCACTGTAGATTTTCACATTGTTAATCGTATGTACATCTGCATTTGCCGTGCATTTCAGAAAGATTTGCTTAAAGAAACTGTAGATTGTTGTTGAAGCAGGTACAGTTAATTTGTTGTTGCTGTCAATCGTTGCGTCGTCCGCGTTTTTGAATTTCAAGGTGGGTGGACCTAGGCTAGTTATGTCGGTGCTTGTTCCCGGGCTGTTATCTGAACCAGCCCAATCATATATTACGCTAAAAGTTGCGTTTGTCATTCAATTTTTGTCTCCATTACTATAAAACTGCTAGTAAACCGTCTAAAACACGGCTTTCCTTCTCAGCATTAACCAAGCGGGAATTGACTAGTTCATCCATTTTAGCAGTTACCCGTTGAAGTTGCTCAGTGACAAGGTTAAGACTGTTTGTTAAAGCGTTTATATCCGCCTGTAATTCTTGTTCTGCGATAACCTGCCTTCTTTTCATTTCAACCAGTGGCTTAACAAGACCGTAAACTTCGCTGGCGACCAATTGAGGCTCACTGAGTGGTTCATTCTGAGTTGGATTGCTAAGGTGTTCTCCTTTTAAAGCGTTAACTCTGCGTTCAGTAACTTCCCGCAGTTCTTCAGCCCGTTCAAACTCTTCTTCACTCATTTACATTGCCTCAACAATCTTCAGGAACCGTTCAACCACAGGCGCCTCGTCATGTAACGCCTTACAGTAATCATAGTTCAAGTCACCGAATAGTTTACGATGCTTCTCGCTAGTTGCAAGCGTCACCATCTTCTCAAACAAGTCCTCCTCATCACGGAAACTAATGTGAGGCGTGTCTAAACCCGTCTTTCGCTTAATGAACTCGGCGCATTCAGGAGCAACACGACTAATACTGGGTACCCTAAAGATTCCTGCTTCAACACTCAAAGCTCCGTAAGCAGTTGGGAAAGGCGGAGCCTGATCCAGCAGTACAGCCGACTTACTTAACATGTTAAGCGTCGTCACCCAAGGACGCGAACGAATACTTTGAAAAGTCATATGTGGCGCAGCCTGCAAAGCCCGCGTAACCACACGGTAAAACAGTTCTGAACCCTTATTAGTTTCGCTTGTTGGCGCATGAGTAAACACCACACGCGTTTTAGGCACAGTGAAAGTTTCCAAAGCATGTTTATCTTGCCCGCACAGGCAAAGGCGTGTGATATCTTTGAAGCTGCGTACAACAGGCAGGTACTCTACGTCGTCGCCGACTGGTTCACTGAGTCGAGTTGAACCGTCAGGTTGCGGGACAGGTACAGAAATAAACATGTCTGCGCCTCCAAGCACAATCTTGTATTCGCCCAGCAAATTGTCAGCTTGCTTAATGAGTTGGTCTCGTCCCCAACGCCACTCACTCCCCATGCACAACAATATCTTCTTTTTATCCTTCAACGCTTTCCGCGATAACCTGAAACTGTCATAGAACGGTCGCATAGCACCCAGAAACACTACTACGTCAGCTTTATACGTGATTTCCCTTATACTTTTGCGGTCGTAATCATTCATGTCCATTATCACGGGGTAATCTATGAAGTTGTTGACTCCGCGTATGTTGATGGCTTGGTGCTGCTCTGGGCACACATTGTTAATTGCATGCGCGAGCGTGTAGCCTGTGCCGCCTGTGTCACGGGTCGCTAATATCACTATTTTCAATTTGTTTCTTCCTTCGTTTAGGTTTATCTTCTGATTCCTCTATGGGTGCGGTTTCAACTGTTGGTTCCTCTTGAACCATGATTGCCTCTTGACAAACGATTGGTTCAACTACAGGGATCAGTGTGACATGGATGCTTCCATTATCCCTTAAAGCAACTGTCACGTCAACACTGTCCACGCCATCTAACATCGAGAGAAACGGGCCTACAAGGCCCCCGTTTGCAACGCCAGAACTAAAAGTGCTAAAAGCTGCACCTAAAACATTCCTTAATTCCTCTTCATTTCGCAGTTTCAATTCAAATTCACCTCGGTTTCGTTCATTTCAGGATCAACAGGTTCATCGGGTTTTCCAAGTTTAATCTGGTTTTCTTTAGGTTCAACCCAGCCATGCTCCGCAAGCTTCAGCATGTACTGTTCATGCGGGTAAATCCTGCGGTGATCCCTGAAAATCTTCAGGTGCGCCAACACGAAAGCGTTAGTTGCCCAAACTGGATACTCGAAGGGTATCATGCGGTCGTCTGCGTCGCATAGGAGCCAATGCTTCCGTTTATAGTGCATTCCAGGCAACTTCAAGTAAACGCGTGGATGCCAAAACGGTATCCAACCCTCAATCTCCAACCCAACATTATACAAGGGCACGCGCCCGCTTATGCATCCTGAAGTCATGATTTCGTTGACGCCTGCAACTACGTCGCCATAGAACATTTCGTCACTGTCCAAAATTAGGAACCAATCCTTATCGGGCACAGCGTCAACAAGAGCGTTGCGTTTCACAATTTGGTTAGGCCAAGGTTTCCCGTTTGGGCACTCAATAAGCTTGATAGGAGGCATATCCTTGAATATACTGAGCATTTCAAGGGTGCCGTCGGTGCTCCAAGGCTTAACTCGTTTGTCTATTTGATGATAAGTTTTATAATAGAGGTCGTACGCGCCGTCTGCAACTATGATGCTGTCAACTACGTCCTTCACTGAATCCAACGCAAACGGTAAAGCGACATGATCATTGTAAGTGTTAATTACAGCGTGAATTTTGAATGAATCATCTTTCTTTTGCAACAATCATCACGATTAAAGGTTTTAAATGCTAAAAAAGGGGGGTTAATTGATTAAATGTTGGAGGGTTTAAGTTTCGTATTTGGTTAGGAACTTAACGACTTCAGTTGGGTCAAGAGCGACTACGCCGTAAGTATGCGACCCTGTAATGCGGAGTTGCCTTGTAACAATGAGCTTGTCGGTTTCAATGAGGATGTCGCGTTTCGGAGCCAGTGCCATTGCGCGTTTAGGACGCACTAGATAAGCTGCTTCAAAACTGTTTGTGCTTCCCTGAACAGTTGTTTGCTTGCCAGAGTGATGGACAACGACGATTTTGACGCCTAAGAAATCTTCCAGTAAACCTTGAGTGATGACACTTGGTTTCGCGTATGCCATTGGCGTTGATGTGGAAAGTTCCAGTAGTAAATCGCGGTAATGTTTTGGCGCTAAGATGAGGATGCATTCGCCTGGTTTTGCGTCTTTGCCTCTTAGTAATAGTTTAGCTAAACCTTTTGCGACCCATGCTGACGCGAATGCGCTTAAGGTACTGCCTAGTAAAACTCCGTTTCCGCCTACCATGCCGGTTGTGCTGTCGCCGAAGAATGTTCGCGAAGTGCCACTTGGGCTAACCATTGCTGCGGTTGTTACGCCGTCGAGAACTTCAACTAAGTCTTTGTCTTCTGCCCTAATTGCAGCGTGAGCGAACACGCGGTTAAGTTCATCTAGCATGTTACTATCAATCTTTTCGATGTCGCCGTAGTAAGCGTCGTAGTATGCGCCTGACTCATGTAACGTGGTTGTTAAAACGTTAACGAGACCTGTTGCTCCCGTGAACGTGCCTGTTTTAACGGTTATATGCTCAAATTCTATGTCTTTTACGTATGGGATGTTAACGGTTTCGCCTGGTTTGCCTTTTACGGCATCAGTTACGAAAACATAGTCCCGCAAGTGACCAGCAAGTTCGTGAGTTGCCCAGTATGGCACCGCGATAGTCCATTGCTCCTTGAGTTTGTGTAAGTCAGCTTGTTCGCCTTTCCTGAGTTCTTCAATAATGACTGCTTTCTTGTCTGGCGCGAAGGCTTCAACTACGCCTTTGCCGCCTGTTTCTTTCTTTGGAAGTTGTAGGGCTTCAAATTGCTTAGTAACTTCAACTTTAAGGTTTTCAGAAATGCGTTTTTCCATGCCTTCCGTGTCTATTTCTATTACTTGACCATTTACTTCTGCTTCTGCCTTCATATTTTATTTCACCTATAAGTTTTGTTTGGCTTTTGTTCCAGAGGAACTGTCGACTCCATGCCGATTTGTGTGAGCCGCCCCACTTCATCCGGTGAGGATCGTCGATGTATACACATTAATTTTGTGTGACTAAGATGTTGCCTTTAAATAATCGTGTACGGCTTGAACTGACTTGTACAGTTTGCCTTCTAAATCGCGTTTTGTTGTTGCTGTTCCTGTTGGGTACAAGTTGCCTTGGATATGGTAGCATACTAGTATGCTTACTGCGTCCACGCTCCATCGTACTGTTGCGCCTGCTGCAAAGGTAGTGGCAAAGAGTAAACGTGTTATAATGCTGTTTAACTCAGTTAAGGTAGTAACATGAGGGGTTACGTCGATGAATGTTGCTGTGTTCGTGTCGTTGCCTTCAGTTGCAACAAATGATTCGTCGTTTGCGGTGCTGACTGCTAAGTCTTGCGCTGTCACTTGGTAGTTTTGCCATGTAGCACCGTCGTAAACTCGTATGGTACATGTTCCCGTGGCTGTGTCGCCTTGGTTTACTGTGGTTATAGTGCTTTTCCATTTTAAATGGATAAAAACCTTGTCTATTACTTCGACGCCTGTGAGGAAGTTGCCGTATCCACTGTATTCTTGTTCTGCCGTGGTTGTTTCAGAGTATGCATAAGTGTTATCGAACGCATACGCGTTTGTCGGATTCGTCCATCCAGCCACAACTGCACTTGTTGCCGACGGGTACTTTTCGAGAACTGGCATTGCTACTCACTTAACCCTAACTCTTTAGTTGCGACACGTAGGATTTCAGTTGCTTTACGCTGGTTCTCTTCTGAAATTTTGGTTTTAGCTTCTAACCGTTCGATTAATGCTTCCAAACGCCTAGTGTAGTCGACAAGTGATCCTATGCTTTCTTTCATGCGCTCATTGTTTTTGCGTGTGCTTGCAAGTTCATAAACTACCTTGTCCCATTGTTCTTGGAGACTACTTTGAATGCGAGTAAACACTTGTTCCGCTAAAGCTTCTGCTATATGATTATCTATGATGTCTTGGAGTTTTTCTTTAGAAAGCATTTGCTTGTTTGCCTCCTTATATGCGAAGCTTCAATGTTTTCTTTGCGTTAGTTCTGGCTTTAGTTAATTTTTCTTCTATTGTCTCTTTTTGCTGTGCTAACTCTAAGTATTCTTCGTTTGCGCAGGTTAATTTCTTGCTGAGTTCCAAGTCTACTTGGAGGACACTCTGGTATTTCTTGTTAAGGTCAGCATTTTCCAGTTTCAAGTCTTCCACAAGTCTACCGTACTTGTTGCTTATGCTGGTGGCGTCTGCAAACTGGTTTTTCAAGTCGCGCATTTCAACTCGGAGGTCTTCGCTTCTTAACTGCTCTTTTCGGATTGTTTCTCTTTGCTCTTTTAATATTGTTTCTTGGCTGAGATTGTATGCTTGCTGTTTGTGGGCTTCCTCGTTTAGAATCGTGTATTTGCTAGCCCAAATAGTCTCGACTTTTTTCATTGTTTCCTTAAGATTCTCAGTTTCATCATGCGCTGTCGCTTCTCTTGTTTCCGCTTTGATGCGTTCCACTTGTTCAGTTAAAAGTTCAGAACTTAGTTGCTCAACTGGTGCTGTTCCCACAACTGTGTTGTGGAGACTAGTAGCATACGCGCCCGATTTAGTTGATGGTAAACTTCCACCTTCAGGTATACCTCTGTCAGGTGCCTTGTTTTTGCTTGGTCCACTGCGTATGTCTTCAGGTTTCGGTTGCGAAGTGTCTTCTTCCTTGAGTTTCTCTCCTGCCTGAGTTTGAATCGTGCCACAGTACGCTTGCGGATTGGATTTGTCACTGTTTTTAGCTACGCAATCAGCGAAGTCAGTGTAGCCCGCGAAGGGTTCTGAAACTTTGCTTTCTGCCTTGGCAACGTTCATGTTCAAGTTGTCTGATGCGGCGGGTGTACCCAACACTGTTTTAGCTAGGTCGTTTTGCACGTCGATTTTCGAGTCTGCATCTGTTGGACCCACGGGGTTACCTCGGAAACTGTCATCTTTAAAAGTGTTTGTGTTCACTGTTGTGTTTGCTTTAAAATCTTCTGTAACTACTGCTTTAATTTTCATTCTGTTTTTACTTCCTGGTGTTTTAGTACCCATGATAGATTCCATGATAGTTTCTAACGGTTTGATTCGCGCTAAAGGAATGCCTGGCAACACGTCAGAGGTGAGTAGGGTAAAAGGCGGGTCGGTAAATTCAAACGCGCCGTTCATGCTTCCTTCAAGACTCACATTAACAATGTGTTGTTTATCGATTAACTCAGTCATTTTTGCGCCGTTGCAGATTGGACACACCGTTGTCTTAGGCACTTTCAAAACGGCTTCTATTGCGCCTTCCTCGTATTTCGCGTCTTCAACTGTTAATGTTCCCCAGCGTGACTGCTCGTTGAACCAGAACTCGTCCTTATGATTCAAACTTGGATGCTTACCTTTGAGTGAGAGTGCAGCAGCGATTAAGTCTCGTTCCCGGTAGACGTTGCCGTTCATACTACGCCACGGCAAACCAACTATAACGCCGTAATACTTGTTTTCAGCGTCTTCTTTGAGATAGTTAAGCATTGATTTAGCCCACTTGAACGATTCCCTTGCTGAACCGTAAGGTTTGGATTCGTCTAGGTTGAGCGCGTGAACCCAACTGTAATATTCAGATTCGCCTTTACCAAGTGTTTTGTAGTAGTTGGTGAACTCGTTGTAGATTCTGGTGAAATCTTGGTGTCTCATTTTGAACGCTTCCTTGCCATATTTACTCACGCAAATCGCGTAACGTTGATCTGAAGGATAATCTTGCATATCGGGGTAAGCCATGCAGCGGCTTATGAAGTCGTCTTTAGGCTCGTTACTTTGAGGTGTAGGCATTTTTTATATTTCTCCTTATTCGTTGTTGCATTTGAAACAGTACCCGTCGAAGTTTTTTCCAGTGATTGCTTGCCCGCATGTCTGGCATTTTGGGAAACTGTGTGGTTGACGCTTTTCCGCTTCAACCGCTGCTTTAAGATTGTAGAAGTCGGTTGAGCGTAACGGCTTAAATTTTCTTGTGTCGCCCTCTTGTCCTACGCTCATTTTTGTATGCCTCAATTAAATAGTCCGGTATAATTTCTGTGTCTACATACAGGTATATGTCTGGTTTGGCACTCATGGTTCTTCAACTATTATTGGTTCATTAAAGAATAAACTTGAACGAAGCATAAGGCACCTGCAGTTATCATCTCTTGGCATGTGATTATGAACGCGAATAACATCTTCGCTGTCAATTTCGTGGAAGGGAAACTTTGTTCTTATCCATGCACCAGTAAATTCTTCGCCGTCTAAGGGAGCGCATAAATCGCATACTTTATCATCGCCAAGCGTGATGTAGTGCCACCTATCCATTATACTGTAGAAAGTTTTGTTAGTGTCGATGTTAATGCGTTTTTTAGCTTCTAGTACGGCGGCGACGGCTGCAACTACACTTTGCATTAATTATACTTCCTTCGGCTTGTTTTGAAGTAAACCCAACCCTTTTCTTTAACAATAGTTTTTAGGTTAATCAGTTTTGAAATATTATAATCAACCCAATCTATGATGTAATCAAGGGGTTTACTTCTTCTTTCCCCAAAGGTTGAATGAAATATCAAGTGCAAAATTTCGTGATAGATTGTTTCAACAGTCTCTAATCGATTGTAACGTTTGTGTTTGGTAAATATACAGATTCGCTTATTAGTAAATTGGATTTCCGCATAACAACGTGGTTCTTTCGGATGCAAATGGTCATAAAAAATAATTCGCCACTTACTCAAACTAATCAACTTGTACCTTGAAAGTTTGCCCTTGCTTTTTCGTTTGAGGAACTAGACGCAACTGGATAAAAGCTTGGAAAGCTTCCGTGTGAAACATCCTCCAGTTTTCGCCATGCAGTTGTTTCATGTGAACCGCGATTGTTCTGTCAGCAAGCTTGCAAGCGTCCACTAAGCATAGCTTGTTTGCTTTATGGCTTGCCTCGATAACGTCTAATGCTGTGCCTAAATCGTTTAAGCGTTCAACCTGCTCAACAGGAATGTTAGGTACAAACGGTTTCTTCTGGAAGGGGAAAGGTTGTTTTGCTGCACCGTCTGCATTAGGGTCTTGCCCCGGTTGTCCTTGTTGACCAAAGGGAGAGAACGGGTTAGGTTCAGGCTGCTTATTCAAGAACTCCTCGTCTTCTAAGAGTTCTATACCTTTCTTGCGGATGAGGTCTTGCGCCTGCCGCTTCGAAATAGATTTATCTGTTAACGAAGCAATTTGGTCAAGCGTCATATCATCTAAGACTTCTTTCGGTGCGCCCCACCTATGCAGCGGAAGCGGGCCAGAAGGACATATCTTCTTGTAAATACGTTCCTCAAGAATCTCTGCCAATTCATTCTGTAGGCTTTGGTTGTCACGGTCTGCTGAATCCATCATTTTAGTGGCAGATGCTTCAGTCGCATTCTTCAAAGTTAGTAATGTGGGGACATTCAATTTTTGCAGTATTTGAAAGTCAACGCTGTCGATATAGGGTAAAAAGCGCACTTGGGGGTCAGGTTCAACTATTGTAATTTCTATTTCGTCTTTCAAAGCGTTCCCCAAATATAATGCTTCATCAACGTCTTTGTCTTCAACCGCTTTCTTAACCACTGAAACATCGCCGTTTGCACGCACAATCATTGTGGGTGCACTGAAACGGTGAATCATCTTAGGAATATCAATGTTTAAATCAGTTCTTGTATCAAGCAATCCCTCAAGTGATTCAACCCATGCTTCACCATAAGGATGATCGGTGTCTTCATCGTTGATAAACAGAATGATGTCATCCATTTTTGCGCCTTCCCAAGTATTTAGGATTTGCGTACTGTCTTCTTGAGTGTATTTTTTGTTGTTACCTTCTTTGTCACGGTAGATGTAGAAGGATTCAGGAGGCAACACTTTAAGATTATAGTCTTCTGTGATTTCAACTGGACAGAAGCCTTTGCTAATCATTGTTGAAACTATCTGTTTAAGTTTCTTTGTGGCTTTAGTGTTCTTTTTCCATTCCTCAAGCTTCTTCTTGTTAGGATGTTCGGCATCTACCTGTTCAGGTTCATCTATGAGTTTAACGGGTATTTTTGGGTTAACGTCTTTTGACACTGTGCCTAGTTCAGGTTGCACGATTGCTTCAATTTTCTGCTTCCCAAACTGCACCTTAATGTTAGGTGTACTCGTGCCGTCGGGTTCTTCAGTTGGATTCATACCTTTCTGTTGAGTAGACTTTACTATGTCTTCTTCAGGTATTTCAAAGTAAAAGTCAGGTACGACCATATCTCGTTTGATGTCGATCGCTACTGACACGGTGGGGTCTCGGCACAGTTCAGCATAACGACTCATTGATTGCGGGTGAGGTAAACGTTTAACACCACCAGAGTCAAAGCCTACTCTCGTTACACCTATAGATTCTTTTAGTCTTGTCCACAGGCTTCTGCCACGCACCGCTGTTAATGCGGCTTTAGGCTTCGCTGCCTCTGTCTGTTTAGGTCTTCGAAATATACTCATAAATGTTCTATCCGTATAGTGATTTACCAGTTAACGCTTGAACAGGACCATGCCTACTAACCTGCCAACTTGCAAGGGCTAAAGCGATTACTGTGTCATCATGGTAGCCTTCAGGCGCATTGTACGTAGTAACACCCGCTTGCGATATTTTGTAACCGTAAAGACCTAACTCACTTAGTAGCACGGGTATGTCTGGGTAACTAATTGTTTTATTCTCTATCTGAATTGAAAGGTTCTCAATTAAGTCTTTTTTTGAGGCGTTAGTGAACTTGTAACCTTCCACACTTAAACCGCTGCGACGCAACATATCGTAGATTGGGTCGCCTACGCCTGTGCTGTCGATGAGTAATCTTGCGTTATTGTATTGTTGGCAAAGAGATATGATCCGTTTTGATTGGAATACCCAGTCAAGTTGACTGAATCTGTCGAATCCCACAAGCCTTCCCGAATCGTCGAGTACACATAGCACGGTGAAGTCTTCGTGTTTGGCAAGGTCGCACCCAACCACGTATCTACCGCCGCTTTTAGGCGGTTCCAAAGTTCCTTTAACACAGTTTTTAATTCCACGAAATACACTTCCTATATCATCAAGAAACTCGCCCATGATCTCTTGCCTGTACGCGAGTTCGGGCATGTCACGTTTGAACTCGTCTATCTCCTTCGGATCCAAGTACGGGTTAGTATAACTTGAGAACGCGAACGATTTATAATCAGTTTGGGCGGGGTCTTGGCCGCGAGTAAATA
>Ga0315281_10003071_pt1 | contig 24603 bp, 18 predicted proteins | sample YL17G07_0_MG_FD_204540 | JGI IMG/M metagenome (GOLD analysis project Ga0315281, IMG submission 204540) | Sediment microbial communities from Yellowstone Lake, YNP, Wyoming, USA - YL17G07_0 | ecosystem: Environmental > Aquatic > Freshwater > Lake > Sediment | place: USA: Wyoming | collected... | reverse complement strand
ACTCCGCGAGTGTCGCGGGCTTTCCTGCCACGCCGCTCTCGGCGTAGTAGCGCTTGAGCAGCTTGTCCTCGAGCGGGAAGAACGCCTTTTGATCCGGCGTGTGGATCAGCGCCGCGGTGCCCAGCGTGTACATCAGGGCGTCGGCGAACGGCACCCAGAGAAACCGCGGCGACGGGAGTCCCGGGCCCATGGCCACGCGATTCGAGAGCATCGTCTCGATTCCCATCTTGTCGAGCATGTACGTGCCGTAGTCGGCGGCGTGTGCCTTCACGACCGCCGCCTTGTCGGTGCCGAAGAGTTGCGCGTGCGCGTCGACCACGATTTGCGATCCGGGGCGCTGGCGGACGGGATCGGACTGCGGTTCGAGGTGGTCCACCGGGAGCGCGTCGAACTCGTCGTCGGCCTTCTCGCCCGGTGCGGTCGGCCGCACCGGATGCGAGTGGTTGTCCACCGCCTTGATGGCGGCGATGGCACGGGCGAGCTCGGGGTCGACGGCGGGGCCGCTACCGCAGGCGGCCGTCGTGCCCACTGCGATCAGTGCCATCGCGGCGAAGGCAGCTCTCGCGAAGGCAGTTCTCGCGAAGACAGCTCTGGCGAACGAAGCTCTCATGATCCCGATCTCGTCTGATGGTGGGCTACGGCGCGAGGTACTTGTTCAGCCACGCGAACACGGTCTCGTGCCAGCGCTTGCTGTTGAGCGGCTTCAGCACCCAGTGGCCCTCGTCGGGAAAGACGAGTCCGGCCGACGGCACGCCATTCCGGCGCAGGGCGTTGAAGAGCTGCAGCCCCTGGTCCACCGGGACGCGGAAATCCTGTTCGTTCGTGATGACGAGTGTCGGCGTCTTGATCTTGTCGACCGAGAGGTGCGGCGAGCACTTCGCGTAGTTCGCCTGTGCCTTGGCGCTCCAGGGCGGACCGCCGAAGTCCCACTCCGAAAACCAGAGTTCCTCGGTCGCGAACGCCATCGATTCGAGGTTGAACACGCCGTCATGCGTGACGGCGGCCTTGAACCGATTGGTGTGGCCGATGATCCAGTCCACGGCGTACCCGCCGTAGCTCGCGCCCGCGATCGCCTGGCGCGACGCGTCCACGTACGGGAGCTTCGTCACGGCATTGAACACCGCGTCGAGATCGGTCATCACCTTGCCGCACCAGTCCTGCGAGATCTCGTCGACGAACTTCTGGCCGAATCCCGTTGAGCCGCGCGGGTTCGGCATCACGACCACCCATCCCTGCGCGGCCCAGAGCGCGGGGTTCCAGCGCGAGGACCATCCGTCGTGCCAGTCACCCTGCGGTCCGCCGTGGATCATCATGATCACGGGATACTTCTTGCCCGCGTCGAACTTCGGCGGCTTCACGACGAAGTACTGGACCGGCGCATTCGCCGCGCCGACGACACTCGCGCTCGCGACGTTCGAAGCCTCGACCGCGCCGAGCCACGCCCCGTTCTCGCGCGTGATCTGCGTTTCCGCTCCCGGCGGCGCGATGCGGAACAGCTCGGACGGCGCCGTGAGGTGCGACTCGGAATAGACGGCGAAGCCGTTGCCCGGCTGCACTTCGCCGATGGCGCCGCCCTTCGCGATGAGCGTCGGCGTCCCGCCCGCGAGCGGCACCGTGAAGAGATTCGCCGCGGCGTTCTGCGCCGCCGTGAACCAGATGGTCTTGCCGTCGGGCGAGAACTTGAAGTCGTCCACCGACAGGTCCGGTGATTCGAACAGGGTGCGCTTGGCGCCCGACGCGCGATCGTAAACATCGAGGTACCACCGGTCGGCCTCGAATCCGGCGCGCCGCTGCGACCGCACGACGATGGACTTGCCGTCCTTCGTGTACGTGGGCTGGAAATCCGCCGCGGGATTGCCACTGGTGAGTTTCTTCGCCGTTCCGCCAGTGACCGAAACCGTCCACACGTCGTGGTTCGTCGTCCACATCTCGGAGTCCTTCGCGTCCCGCTTCGAGACGAAGGCGATCTCCTTGCCGTCGGGCGAGAACGTGATGGCTGCGTCTTCATAGTTGTGGGGCGGCGAGTCGAAGTCGCCCGGCGTCACGTCGCGCGCCGCGCCCGTCGCGACGTCCGCGACAAAGACGTGATGCCGCACCGTTTCCCACCATTCGTCCCAGTGGCGGTACGGCAGGCGGCTCAGCGTGTGGACCTTCACGGGGTCCTTCTCGGCAGCGTCGCGCGTGCGCTGGTTGCACGCCTCGTCGGCGCACGACGGATAGACGTCGGACACGAAGGCCACCTGCTTGCCGTCGGGCGACACGATGAACGGCGGCTGCACGCCACCCGAGAGTTTCGTGATCGCGCGGGGATTCTTCCCCCCGGCGTCGGCGACGTAGACCTGCGGCGCGCCACCGCGCGACGAGATGAACGCGACGGAGCCGTTGGGGAGAAACCGCGGCGAGTTGTCGCTTTTCGGGCTCACGATGAACGGCCTGGATGGCGTCGCGCCATCGGCCGCGACGAGCCAGATATCCGCATTGCGCGCGCCGGCCGGCATCGCCGTGGTTGTGCGGGTGAACAACACCCGTTTGCCGTCGGGCGAAAGCTGGGGATCGCCCACGCGAACGGCCGTGAGCAGGTCGTCGAGCGTCATCGCGCGCCTGGTTTGGTTGGCCTGGGCGCGAGCGCCGGAGGGGAGCAGAATGGCCGCGGCAAGCACACACGCGCCGATGGACTGCATTGATGATCTGGTCATGTCGAAAGTATGCCGTCCGTCGGGATGGTCGGCCACCGGCCTGCGGCGAACAAGGGCGCGCTTCCTTCCCGGGGTTGGCGGCTGCACCTACCAGGACGCGTCGCGGACTGTCGACTTACGAGTGGCGGAGCGGAATCGAGAAGAGGGCATTGGATGACGGCTTGCCCGAGTCGGTGCCGCCTGGGTGTGGCCTGTTGCAAAACGGACGCCGGGGGGTTTCGAGACAGTTATGTGGCCGAAATCGATTTGCTCGACGCGGTGTGACTATCGCAATTCGCACTTGCCGGCGAACGTTTGGCGCGAATCGGTACGGCAATTCGCTTCAACTGACCCGGATCACGCCAGAGCATTGCGAAGAGCATTGACTATCGTCATTGCCGCCCACATCTACTGTAGCGCGCAACACACCCCCATTCAGGAGATCGTATGTCTCGGCGTTCTTCCGGCGGCGGCCGACAACGAGTGCACGGTCTATACTTCGCGTGCATCGCACTGGTTATGGCGACAGCGTGTCGCGACGGGCAAATGCTGACTGGGGCCGCAGAGGCGGTCGCGACGCAGCTCGACGATGCCTGGGTGATGACCGTAGCGGCTCCAAGCGAATCGGCAGCGAAGGGCCCAGCATCGCGCGCCACCAACTTTGATCGGTCCCCGGCTGGCACCGCGCTCGCTGCCGGCATCAGGCACTTCGGCGCCACGCGGAGCAGGCTGTACAAGACGTGTAACTCGGTGCTGCCCGACGGCCGGACTGTATCGGCCGTCCTCTCCAGCCCCGACGAAGGCGGTCTTCGCGGCGAGGGAAAGACAGTTCGTCTCGCGCTCTTCGTGTCCGGTGTGCCGCGCATGACGATAGAGTATTCAAAGCGTCATTCCGGTGCCGAATGGATTGTCGATGCCGCGCGCTACACGCTGCGTGACGCGGCCGGTCACCAAGTCGCGCATGGGATGTTCCAGCGCCATGGATCATCATTGGCGAGCCTCGTTCGCCGTTGGAGAAGCGGCGGGATCGCTGACGCCACCACCGTCGTTTCGCTGGCAACAGGTCGATCACCGGCGGCCGTGCCCGCGAACCTGACTGACTCAGAAATCGCGAGCATTTACTGTGCGCCAGAACTTGCGGCTGCCTCTGCAGCTGCTGCCGCCGCCGCATCTTACACCTATATGTTCCTGCTAAAGAGCGGGTCCTGCGTGAACTCGCTCAGCGCCGCGGTGCTAGCAGCATGGGGCGGCGATTACAGTGCTGCGCTGCCAGCGGACGTAGGCATCTTCGCCGACTGCGCCGCGGCCAAGGAAGCCTACGGCCCCATGGCCTTTTGGGGCGAGCAAGTGAGCATGACGGCGGCCGCGCTAACGTCATGCATCGCGGCCCACGCTTCGGTCACACGAATCCTCCGCGACTGGTGGAACCCATCCGAAGGCGGGGGCAGCGGCGAGGAATGCACGGACTGGTCAGTAGGATGGTACGACGACAACTGGGATTGGGTCGAGGAGGACCACTGGACCGATTGCAACATGACGTAGCGGGCTTACGTTTCTCACATGCTCGTACGAGAGGCGAACCGTGTTTTCAGCCGCGCGCTATCCAGCGCGGCCGCCGCAGTAGCGGCGACCGCACTGGTTGGCTTAGGCTTGGCTCCATTGAGTGCAACTGCGCAGAGGAGCGAGAGTTCCGTGAAACCGCCGGTGAATCCGACGCCAAATGAGTTGCTCGCCCGCCACGCGGCCGCGGTGTTGGGACAGTTCGACACCAGCGCGCATCGGACGCGGTACACGCGGGAGCGAGTGGAGCCAGTGCCCGGCGTCACGATAACCACCGAGCGGTTTCAACGTTGGCCGTCTGAGATTGTGACCAAAGTGACGGATCCTATGGGCGGCGTGCAGTACCACGGCTTCGATGGGAAGATTGCTTGGGAGATCGGGGCCGATGGGAAGCCGCGCCTTGTTACGGGAAGCGATGCCCAAACGGAACGTGTATACGCGATGTTCTACGACGGCCTTCTTGCAGCACCCGCGCGCGGCGATCTCGCGACAGTTGGCGAGGTGGATTTTGAAGGCGAGGCGGCGTTCGATGTTTCATTGAAGGAGCCGCCAGCATCTGCTACGGCCGTCGTGCCAAGCTGGTACTTCTCGAAGTCGCGCGGCGTCTTCGTCGGGCAAGTACTGCGGCGCACAGGGGAGACCGGGGCCGAGACGATGCGGGTGCTCCTTCAAGACTACAAGAGCTTCGGCGGCATGCTGGTGGCAACACGGAGGCTTACGCGGTCAGCTGGCCGGGAAGTAGTCCAAGTAATCGATGACATACAGTGGGACTCGGTGCCGGATCGCAATTTCGAACTTCCCGACTCGGTGCGCGCGTTAATCAAGCCGTAGTTCCCGCGTCGCGCGCGTGAGAGTCGTGTTCATGCTGCCAGCGCGGCCCCCTCTGTCATTTCGTGTGGCCGATCGCCGCGCTGGTGCTGCAGCGGCCACCGGTCGGCCTCAGTGTCTGCCAAGCGAAGGGTACAGGGTATCACGTGCGGAGGGGCACTTCGGACTGCCGCCGCGCCGGCCCCGGCGGGCCACATGACTGTGTGAACACTGGATGACTACAGAAAGACAAATGCCCCGTCGCGTTAGCGGGGCATCTGCTTGTACTGTCCTAGCATTCAACGACTTTCCGAGTTGCCGCTCCTGTGATCGAGCTACCCTGTCCTGGCCGCGTGTGGAGAGGGCGGTGCTGGCTCCGGACGTTGTCCCGGCTTCGTCCGCTTGGCTTGCAATATGGTCCTCGCTCGCCACCTTCTGAGATGAGTGCCAGCCGCACCGGCCCGAAACCCGTAGGCTGAGTTCACCACCTTTCCCCCGCAAGGTCATAATGTCCGTGCCCGCCGCCGCTCCCAGCGCCTCCGTCGCCCCCGTCGCCCCCGTCGTCGCCGCCATCGCCGCCATCGCCGTCATCGCCGCCGGTCGCCTACGCCTGCGCCAGCGCGCACCACTCTGCCTCGCGCTCTTCCTGGCCGCCGCCTGCGCCCGCACGCCCACGACCACCGGCGCCGCCTCGGTAGCTCGTCCGGTCTCGACCACCGGCGCCGCCGCGGCAGCTCGTCCAGTCTCGACGTCGACGCGGAGCACGGAGGCGTCGCGCGGCATGGTCGTCTCCGCCAGCGCGATCGCCAGCCAGGCGGGGCGCGATGTGCTCGCCGCGGGCGGGAACGCCGTTGACGCCGCCATCGCGACCGGCTTCGCGCTCGCGGTGACCTATCCCACGGCCGGCAACATCGGCGGCGGCGGCTTCATGGTCATTCGCATGGCCGACGGGCGTGCGACCTCGATCGACTTCCGCGAGAAGGCGCCGGCCGCCGCGACCCCGGAGATGTTCACCGACTCCTCCGGCGCATACTCGAGACGCCTCCATCACAACAGTCACCTCTCGGTGGGCGTGCCGGGCACGGTGGCCGGCTTCGCGCTCGCGCACCAGAAGTACGGCAAGCAGCCGTGGAAGGTGCTCGTGGAACCGGCGGTGAAGCTGTCGGGCGACGGCTTCGACGTGCCGACGGGCCTCGCGGCTTCACTCGGCGGTTCGCTCAACCGGTTCAAGACCTATCCGGCGACGGAGGCCGCGTACTCCAGGGGCGGCGTGGCGTACACCGCGGGAGAGCGGCTCCGGCTCCCCGACCTCTCGCGGACGCTGGCGCGCGTTCGCGATGGCGGGCGCGACGGATTCTATCGCGGTGAAACGGCGCGGCTCATCGCCGCCGAAATGCGGCGCGGCGGCGGCCTGATCACCGAGGCCGACCTCGCGTCATATGAAGCGAAGGAACGCGCCCCCATCAAGGGAACGTACCGCGGATACGAGATCATCTCGATGGCCCCGCCGAGTTCGGGCGGCATCGCGATGGTGGAGATGCTGAACATCCTCGAGGGGTTCGACCTCAAGGCCGCGGGGCACAACGCCCCGCAGTACGTGCACCTCGTCACCGAATCCATGCGGCGCGCATTCCTCGATCGCGCGCGCGTCCTCGGCGATCCCGATTTCGTGACCGTGCCGGTCGACCGGCTCACGAGCAAGGCGTACGCCGCCGAGCTGCGCAAGACGATCAGCCGTGACCACGCCAGCCCGTCGGAGCCGGTGCAGGTGACGCAGGCGTACGAGAGTCCGGAAACGACGCACTACTCCGTGGTGGACGCGAGCGGCATGGCCGTCTCGGTGACCTATACGCTCGAGGCGGGATACGGCCTCGGCGCCGTGGTGGCGGGAGCCGGGTTCCTGCTCAACAACCAGATGGGCGATTTCAATGGCAAGCCCGGGCTCACCGACAGTACCGGGTTGATCGGCACGCCGGCCAATGTCGCGCGACCGGGCAAGCGCATGCTGTCGAGCATGTCACCGTCCATCATCGCGAAGGACGGCAAGCTCGTGGCGGTGGTCGGCAGCCCCGGCGGGCGCACGATCATCAATACCGTGCTGCAGGTGGTGCTGAACGTGATCGACTTCGGCATGAGCATGCCGGATGCGGTGAACGCGCCGCGGTTCCATCACCAGTGGCTGCCGAACGTGATCAGCGTCGAAAAGGACGGGTTGCCGTCGGCGACGGTGAGCGCGCTGCAGGCGCTTGGCCACGTCGTGCGATTGGGCGGCACGCAGGGAACGGCGCACTCCATCATGATCGACCCGAAGACGGGCAGGCGCATCGGTGCGGCCGATCCGCGCGACAGGGACGCGGGAGCGGTGGGGTACTAGGTACCGGCGCGCGGTGAATGAAAAAGGGCACCTCGGATTCGAGGTGCCCTTCCCGTTCGCCACCAACGACTTACCACGTTGCCCCTCCTAGGCTCGAACTAGGACTCTCCTGATCCAGAGTCAGGTCCGGCAACGCATCAAATAACCCTATTTGACCGCACTTCAGAGGGGAATCGGGCATCGGCGCCGTGGTTCCCGGCTTACAGATCCGCACTTTTCCGCGAGAAACTGACTGAGAAACTGACCGAGTGACGAGCCTCGAAATAATATGCTTGGACAAGCTCGGCCCGCACTTCGCTCACGTGGGGCGTTACACGCTGACTCGGTCAGTATGGTAGTGCCGCTCAGTTGTTTCAGGCATTCTCCGCGCCGGATCAGCCGCCTGAGTAGTCGCGAAGCACTGACATGATGAGAGTCCTCAAGTCGCCGGTGCTCCTGATATGTCGAAGATCCATCTCCGCGCATCGAACGGCATCAACTATGGCGACTATTGCGTCGCTTCGTCGCGTCCACGGTTCCCCGCTGAGCCTGAACTTGTCGCACTGAGTATCGAGAAAGCCGATGCACTCAGGACTCAAATCGCACTGGACCGTTTGATCTGCTTGGTCGTTCTCCATTTGAGCATCCTCGAGGGGGACGAGCGTCCCTTTGATGTGACCCCCTTCGAGGGAGCTAACTGGTGCATGCCGGCGAAAACCGGGACACCGCACCTCCTGTTATCCCGTCACCTTTTCCCTAGACCATTCGGCGAGCCGTCACACGTACGGCCTGCCATCGCGCATTCACGGCTGAACTAACGATTGGGCTGGTGATACGGGAAATCCAGCGCTGCATGGCGACGTCGGTCACTGATTTCGGCAACTCGACCTCCGGGAGATGCGCAAAACGTCGCCCGCGTCCCGCGGCGACATACAGCGTGTCAAACAGCGCCTTCGTCGGGTTCGCGACATGAAAGCGGCCGTATGCGTCGCCGGCTTCATGGCCGTCGAACAGAGGCCGATCGATCTGATGGAAGCGATACTGTCCAACCGAAGTCAGCAGCGGCCTACGCTGCTGCTGAACGGCGACGTGGATGGCTCCGGGAATCTGCGAGATCATACCGTGCAGGCTTAGGGCAGACACGAAGGACACGTAGCACTTGGCGCGCTCCGGGTCCGCGTCTACGAGGTACGGCACCACGATGTACGGCGAAAAACGGGGATGTTTCGAAACGGCCCAGACTCCGCGTACGACGCGCGTCACGTGGTGAGCTCGCTCGAGCTGACCCAATGTCCTGGAAACCACCGCTGGTGCAACTCCGACGAGGCGCGCGATCTCGGCCGAGCGAAACACCACCAGGCGTGTCGCCGCAGCCAACAGTTTTGATTCGAGCGCTCTCATCGAGACCTCCAGTTCGTCATGGTCACTCGCTACTCCTGTTGGCGCGGCGTAAGTGCGATCGCCGAGCCAAGCATTTCCTGCACTCGAAGCCGCATCTCGTCCCATCGGCTCTCGTGCTGCTCGCGGATTGCCGGCTCCAGGTAGGCGCCGACCTGCTCTCGAAACTGGTCGTCTTCGATTTCGATGCACCGGTCTCGGGCTGTCTCGAGATTGGCCAATGGGTGGTTGTCGCGAAGAAACTGGAGTAGCTGACCTCCCCTCGGGTCACCGAATCTCTCCTCGTCGAATAGCCAATCGAGGTCGAAGATGTCACGGGCTTGGACCCCTCCTCGGGTGGCCAAGGCGTTGACCTTCTGCCAAACGGCGATCGTATGTGGATAATGAACCACTTCGAACTTCGATACTCCGTCAGGGAACGACACCGCGAGTGATGCGGCGGTGGGCGTCGCGCGAACAGCCCACTCGGCCGGCGTCGTCTCCCGAAAGGAGATTTCTACTTTGGTGGGCAGCGGTACACCGCCTTTGACGACCATAACTTTGAGCCGAAGCGTAGTATCTGTCGCCTTTGCTACTTCAGGTTTCGTGGTGACGTCCTCGATGCCTAATGCGAGCAGTTCGCGCCGATATTCTGGTGCCTCCATGAGGCGCTTCAAGTGCTCCGCCATGCGTGGCTTCAACCGCGGATCGGCATCGAGGTCCATATCCTCGGAGTACCGCACGCTTCCGAAGAACAGGCGCAGGTTCACACCTCCTTTGAGACGAACGCCTTCCGGAAGGCGTTCGACCAGTCGCCTCAGTAGGGTAAAGTGAAAGACCTCGCGGGCTTGGACGTCGGTCAGCATCCCGGAATCTAGTCATTTGCGCTATATGCACGAATAGTCATTTACGGTTGTTTCGTGCATATAGTGTCTATCCACAGACCAAGAGGAATCCTCTCTGAATATCGCCGAGAGTACCAATGATACTAATGAAGTAACCTATTGCAACAAAAGCGATTAGCCTATATCGAGATGTTCCAATACATCACGGCAAAGCTCACTGAACGCGTAATAATGACTGAAACAAGTTGAATGCCGGTGCTGTTCCGGTAGCTGCCGCCGCCGCTACCGCCGCTGCTGCTGCTGCGCATCCTGATCATCCTGATCATCCTGATCCCGATCATGATCGTGTCGATCACGATCATCCTGCTCATCGTACTCATCGCGCTCATCATGATCATGATCCCGATCATGTTCGTGTCGATCAAGATCATAAGAGCACTCGGAACTCAAACGCGATTGTCGCTGACACCGGCCCCCAACGTCCTCAGGACGTTCTGACCGGAGCCAGTGGTCACAATCCGGTCACACACCCGTTCGCGCAACCCCGCCGAAGGCGGTAGAATCCCCGTGCTCGGCGGTGCGACCGTCGGCCCTGTCCATCAACAACCACGCATGACCGACCAGAATCTCTCTTCGCTCATTTGGTCCGTCGCCGACCTACTCCGCGGCGACTACAAGCAGTCCGAATACGGCAAGGTGATCCTGCCGTTCACCGTTCTGCGCCGCCTCGACTGCGTGCTCGAGCCCACCAAGGCCGCAGTCCTAGCTGAGTTTGCAAAACGCAAGAAGGGGGAGGTCAATCCGGAGCCGTTCCTCCTCAAGAAAGCGCAGCAGCACTTCTGTAACACGTCGCCACTCGACTTGAAGAAACTGATGGGCGACCAGGACCACATCGGCGAGAACCTTCGCGCATATATCCACGGCTTCTCGGCGCCCGTTCGCGATATCTTCGAACGATTCGAGTTCCACACGCAGATTGATAAGCTGGCGAAAGCGGGGTTGCTCTACCTGGTCACGGAGAAGTTCGTCAACGTCGACCTTCACCCCGATGTCGTGAGCAACGCCGACATGGGCGCGGTATTCGAGGAGCTCATCCGCCGGTTCGCCGAACTCTCCAACGAGACGGCCGGCGAGCACTTCACACCGCGCGACGTGATCCGGCTAATGGTTGACCTCCTGTTCGTGGAGGATGACGACGCGCTCAGTAAGCCGGGGGTGGTGCGCACGATTTACGATCCGACGGCCGGCACCGGTGGCATGCTCAGCGTCGCGGGTGAGCATCTCGCCAGCCTTAACCCGAAGGCACGGCTCAAGATGTATGGCCAGGAACTGAACCCCGAGTCGTACGCTATCTGCAAGGCGGACATGCTCATCAAGGGGCAGGACATCGCCAATATCGTGTTCGGCAATACGCTCGACGACGACGGACTCCCGAGGGAGCGATTCGACTATATGCTCTCCAATCCTCCGTTCGGCGTGGAGTGGAAGAAGGTCGAACGCGCGGTACGGAAGGAAGCTGAGGAAAAGGGGTTCGCCGGACGTTTCGGCCCGGGACTTCCGAGGGTAAGCGATGGTTCGCTGCTTTTCTTGCTCCACCTGATTGCGCGCATGCGCCCTGAAAAGGACGGCGGCAGCCGGTTCGGCATCGTGCTCAACGGGTCGCCGTTGTTCACCGGCGGCGCCGGTTCGGGTGAGAGTGAGATTCGTCGCTATGTACTGGAGAGCGATCTCGTCGAGGCGATCATCGCGTTGCCGACAGACATGTTCTACAACACCGGCATCAGCACCTACATCTGGATCGTGACTAATCGCAAAGAGGCGCGCCGCAAGGGCAAGGTGCAGCTCATCGATGCGGGCGGGTTCTGGCAGAAGATGCGCAAGAGCCTCGGCAGCAAGCGGCGCGAACTCTCCCAGTCGCACATCGATGAGATCACCAAGCTCTTCGGCGAATGCAAAGCGGCCAAGCGCGACGGCGCGCCGATCAGTCGAATCTTCAAGAACGAGGATTTTGGCTATCGCACGATCACCGTCGAGCGTCCACTCCGCGACAGTGATGGCAAGGTCGTCCTTGGCGAGAAGGGGAACGGCAAGGGCAAACCCGTTGCCGACGCCGAGCTGCGCGACACTGAGAACGTCCCGCTCGGGGAAGACGTGAAGGCGTATTTCAAACGCGAGATATTGCCGCACGCGCCCGATGCCTGGATCGACCCGGACAAAACAAAGGTCGGGTACGAGATCCCGTTCAACCGGCACTTCTATGTATTCAAGCCGCCGCGGCCGCTGGCTGAGATCGATGCCGAACTGAAAGGCGTCACCGACCGAATCATAGAGATGATCGCGGGGCTGTCAAAGTGACGTTTCCGCGCTACCCCCATTACAAGGATTCCCGGCTGGAGTGGCTGGGGGAGGTGCCGGAGCATTGGGTGGTGGAACGTGTAAAGTCGCTTGCGTCGTTCAACGATGAGGTGCTCCCCGAGTCAACGCCCGGGGATTACGAGATCGAGTACGTCGACATTTCCGGTGTGGACGCCACCGCTGGCATCACGACGAAAGAGTCAATGTCGTTCGCGAGCGCTCCGTCACGCGCCCGCCGCCGCGTTCGAAATGGGGACGCGATCGTGTCGACCGTGCGGACCTACCTTCGCGCGATCGCCGCAATACGAGATCCGGAGGAGAATCTCATCGTATCCACGGGCTTCGCCGTGATCCGCCCGCGGGGTCGCCTCGATTCCTCTTTCATTGCGTATCTGCTTCGGAGCGCATACTTCGTCGAGCAGGTCATTGCGCGGTCGACCGGCGTCAGCTATCCGGCAATCAACGCAAGTGACATTGCCACAATCCCGGTCGCTGTGCCGCCGATCGATGAGCAAATCACCATCGCCAGATTGCTTGATATCGAGACCGCCAAGCTCGACGCGTTGATCGCCGAGCAGCGTCGCCTGATCGAGCTACTGAACGAGAAGCGGCAGGCCGTGATCTCTCACGCTGTCACGAAGGGCCTCAACCCGAATGCGCCACTGAAGCCATCTGGCGTTGAATGGCTCGGGGATGTGCCCGCCCACTGGAGCGTGGCGCCGGTGGCAAGTCGCTTTAGCGTCCAACTCGGCAAGATGCTCGATTCGTCACGCATAACCGGCGCAAATCTCCGCCCCTACCTTCGAGTGGCGGATGTTCAGTGGGGGAGGGTCAGTGCTGAAGACCTCCCGCACATGGACTTTAGTATCGCCGACAAACGCAAGTTCCGGCTCGAACCAGGGGACTTGCTCGTAAACGAAGGTGGCAGTTATCCGGGGCGTTCTGCCGTCTGGCTCGGCCAGATCGCTGAATGCTACTATCAGAAGGCGTTGCATCGACTTCGACCGCTCCGTTCGGACAACGATTCCGCGCAGTTCTTCTATTATGTCATGCACTGGGCCGCGAACGGAGGCGTCTTCATCGCCGGCGGCAATGAGACTACGATAGAACACTTGCCGGCCGAGAAGCTCCGGCGATACCGATTCGCATTTCCTCCGTTTCACGAACAGAAGGCGATCGTGTCATTTCTTGACGGTGAACTCGCTCGCCTCGCCGACCTGGATGGGGAAGCCATGCGTGCGACCGCGCTCCTCGAAGAACGCCGCTCGGCCTTCATCTCTGCGGCCGTCACTGGCAGGATTGACATCCGCAAAGCCGACCGGAGACTCTCCGCGTGACGCCAAAGACGATTCAGATCTTTCTTCCCGGCGGTGATCCGCGGGGAATCCGTGTCGCCGAAATGACAACGCGAATCGTTCAGATAATCGAGGTCCCGAGAAGTCTCCTGCAAGACTTCCTTCGGATGCAGGAAAGTTCTCAGGTGGCCGTTTATTTCCTGGTCGGCGAGGCCACCGACGACGAGTTGGAACAACAGGTGTACATCGGGCAGTCCGGCGACGTGCGTGCGCGCCTGGCGGCTCACAACAAGGAGAAAGACTTCTGGGAACGGGCCCTGGTTCTGATCTCAAAGACGAATAGCCTCACGCAGACCCATGCACTCTTTCTGGAATGGCAGTGCCTTCAGTCAGCGCGTGCCGCCGGCCGTTACGGGGATGCGAACGGAAACAAAGGAACGAAACCGCACACGCCTGCGCCACTGGAAGCGGACTGTGTAGAAATCTTCGATATCGGCCGAACCCTGCTCTCAACACTGGGGCAACCAATCTTCGATCCCGTTTCCGAACCTGCGAATGAGTCGGATCCCGATGAAGTCTTCTTGTTGAAGGCGTCGGGTGCGAACGGACGCGGTATGTACACGCAGGAAGGCTTTGTCGTCCTGAAAGGCTCCGTCGGACGGAGAGAGAACGTTCGTTCGATTGTAGGAACGTCCGATGAGCGGTTTCGCCAGCGCCTGCTCGATTCGGGAATCATGCAGACCGATGGCGAGACGGTGGTGTTCCAGAAAGACCACCTGTTCCGCTCGCCGAGCATGGCCGCGATTGCGCTGACGGGCAGAACAGCCAACGGGTGGCTTGAGTGGAAGCTTGCCAACGGCAAGACGCTCGACGCGGTAAAGCGCCAGACCGTGGCATAGGTCGCTCCCCACGTCCCTCGCCCCGGCATTCACCGCATGAGCCTCCACAAGGAAATCAACTTCGAAGTTGAGATCTGTGCGCATCTCGCTGCGCACGGCTGGTTCTACGCCGACGGCGATGCGGCCAACTATGACCGCACCCGCGCGCTCTTCCCCGCGGATGCGCTCGCGTGGGTTCAGGAATCCCAGCCCGCCGCCTGGGAATCACTCGTCAAGAACCACGGCGCCGCCGCAGCCGAAACGCTGCTAGCCCGGCTCCGCGAACAGCTCGATCAGCGCGGCACGCTCGCGGTGCTCCGGCACGGCATCGAGATCCTCGGCCTCAAGCAGGCGCTCAAGATGGCCGAGTTCAAACCGGCGATGGGACTGAACGAGGAGATCGTCGCGCGGTACGGCGCCAACCGACTTCGTGTAGTGCGGCAAGTGAAATACTCGCTGCACAACGAGAACTGCATCGACTTGGTGCTCTTCCTCAACGGCCTACCGGTCGCGACGGTCGAACTCAAGACCGACTTCACCCAGAGCGTCGGCGACGCAGTGGACCAATACCGCTTCGACCGACTCCCCCGTTCCAAGGGCGAGTCAGCGGAACCGCTGTTGAGCTTCCCGAACGGGGCGATAGTCCATTTCGCCGTGAGCAACAGCGAAGTGATGATGACCACAAAGCTCGCCGGCCCTGCCACGACGGTCCTTCCGTTCAACCAGGGCGACGGCGGCGGCAGGGGAAATCCGGTGAATCCCGCAGGTGGCCACCGCACAGCGTACCTCTGGGAGCGAGTCTGGGAGCGCGACAGCTGGCTCGAGATCATCGGCCGGTACCTTATCGCGCGACGAAACGAGAAGAATCAAGTCACCGACCTGATCTTCCCGCGGTACCACCAGCTCGACGCGACGCGCGCCCTGCAGGCTGCCGCGCTCCGCGATGGCGTGGGCGGCAAGTACCTCGTCCAACACTCGGCGGGCTCCGGCAAGACGCATTCGATTGCGTGGACGGCGCACTTCTTTGCCGAACTGCACGATGTCGCCCAGCGGAAGGTGTTCGACACGGTTCTGGTAGTCTCCGACCGGCGCGTGATTGACGGGCAGCTGCAGGAAGCCCTCTTCGACGCGCAGCGAACCACGGGTGTGGTCGAGACGATCACAGGAAAGGAGAGCAGCAAGAGCGAGTCGCTCGCCAAGGCGCTCTCGGGCGACAAGAAGATCGTCGTCTGCACGGTGCAGACCTTTCCGTTCGCGCTCCAAGCCGTCCGGGATCTCGCCGCTACCGCGGGAAAGCGATTCGCGGTGATTGCCGACGAGGCGCACAGTTCGCAATCCGGCGAAACGGCCACGCAGTTGCGCGCGGTGCTCACCGCCGACGAGCAGCGCGAACTGGACGACGGTGGTGAGATCAGCTCCGAGGACATCCTCGCGGCGCAGATGTCGGCCCGGGCCAGCGACGCGGCCATCACCTTCGTGGCCTTCACCGCCACGCCGAAGAACAAGACGCTCGAACTCTTCGGGACGCGCCCCGACCCCGGCCGGAAGCCGGCGAGCGACAACCTCCCCGCACCGTTCCATGTCTATTCCATGCGGCAGGCGATCGAGGAAGGCTTCATTCTCGACGTGCTCCGCAACTACACGCCCTACAGCCTCGCCTTCAAGCTCGCGCATCAGGGTCGGGAGATCGACGAGAAGGAAGTCGAAAGGAGCGCCGCCCTCAAGCGCATCATGGGGTGGGTACGGCTGCACGCGTACAACATTGCGCAGAAAGTCGAGGTCGTCGTCGAGCACTTCCGGTCGTACGTGTCGCCGTTGCTCGACGGCAAGGCAAAGGCGATGGTGGTGGTGGCCAGCCGTGTGGAGGCGGTACGCTGGAAGCTGGCGATCGAGAAGTACATCGCCGAGCACGGGTACGAGATCGGGACCGTCGTGGCGTTCTCCGGCGAGGTGAACGACAAGGAGTCGGGTCCGGACGCGTTTACCGAGAACAGCCATGTCCTGAATCCGCGCCTCCACGGACGCGACATCCGCGAAGCGTTCAAGGGCGACGAATACCGGATCCTGCTTGTCGCGAACAAGTTCCAGACCGGCTTCGACCAGCCTTTGCTCTGCGGGATGTACGTCGACAAGCGACTCGCTGGCATTCAGGCGGTGCAGACCCTCTCCCGCCTCAACCGTGCGCACCCGGGCAAGGATACCACGTACGTCGTGGATTTCGTGAACGACTCCACAGAGATCGTCGCCGCCTTCAAGACCTACTATGCGACGGCCGAGCTCTCGGACACGACGGACCCGAATCTCGTGTTCAACCTGCGCGCCAAGCTCGACGCCGCTGGCCACTACGACGAGTTCGAGGTCGAACGGGTCGTGGGCGTCACGCTTGACCCTGCAGCGAAGCAGGGCGACCTCGTTGCGGCCCTTGAGCCGGTGGCCGACCGCTTGCTCAAGAAGTTCGCCGCGGCAAAGATGGCGCTCGTTACGGCCCGCGACCGCAAGGATGACGCGGGTGTTCAGGCCGCGCGCGATGAGATGGATGCCCTGATTCTCTTCAAGGGAGACATCGGCGCGTTCATTCGCCTCTACACCTTTCTCTCACAGATCTTCGATTATGGCAACACGGCGATCGAGAAGCGGGCGATCTTCTTCCGGCGGCTACTGCCGCTGCTCGACTTCGGGCGTGAGCGCGAGGGAATCGACCTCTCAAAAGTCGTGCTGACGCACCACACTCTGAAGAACCGCGGGCAACGGGCGCTGCCCCTCGGCAACGGCGAAACGCCAAAGCTCGCGCCGCTCAGCGAGGCCGGCAGCGGCATGGTGCAGGAGCGGGAGAAGGCGCGTCTCGCTGAGATCATCGAACGGCTCAACGACCTGTTCGAGGGCGAGTTGACCGAACAGGACAAGCTGGTCTACGCCAACACGGTGATCAAAGGGAAGCTGCTGGAGTCGAAGACGCTCCAGCAACAGGCGGCGAACAATACGAAGGAGCAGTTCGCCAACTCCCCCGACCTACAGTCGGAGTTGATGAGCGCCATCATGGGCGCGCTCGATGCGCACACGGCAATGAGCACACAAGCACTGAACTCGACAAGGGTGCAGCAGGGGATGAAGGACATCCTGCTGAACTATGCTCAGCTGTACGAATCGCTTCGCTCCGCAGCCAACAGGTAAGCAGCGACTTCACGCGTTCGCCACTACCCTCCGCCTTCGCCAACTCGATTCTGCCCGAGAGGAGGCTCCAGATAGTCGCTCGACTTCCGTTTGCGAGCTGGCGACCCCTTGTTGGGCCAACGCGGGTACTCCAAGGGGATATTCTGAGGGAAATGGGCCAATCCTATGGATGACCATTTGTACGCGCTCGGGGGGATAGAACGGGATACACTTTGATATCCCCTCCACCCCCTACATGAGAAGAGAATCAATCGGGATACGGGATAAATCCGGGAACTGACAGTTTCCGTAGCGCCATGCTTAAGGGCTTTGCAAAGTCGTCAGCAATGAAAGGGGGACCCCTGACAGCCTCACTCACGGGTCCTGTGGCCGGATTCGGTGTAGCGGCTACGGCCCAAGCCTGCGAGTATTTCGATGGGTACGCGAGCCGCTGAGCGGCATGCTCCACGCTGCCCATTCATCGTTACGCCACCGCCAACTACGTGAAGAAGTCGAACGTGCTCCTCGGTCGTCCCCCCATCGACATTGTCCCGTATACCGGGAAACAGTGGCTGAGTGACGGAGAGGTTCCTCCGCGTCACTCTCGAGAACCCGTCAAGATCGTCGGCGACCTCTGGATCGGTCCGCTCGACGAGTTGCGACTCGACATCGCGCGAGCGATTGATTCCCCCGGCGAAAACCACAGGGTACCACGACCTCCGACGATGCGATTTGCCATCTATCGGCAAAGAGCACCTAAGGAGCCAATCAAAGGGATGCTGTGGGACGCCGATCGAGCGATCGCGAAATGCATTCAGATCTCGCGGCTCATCAGGCCGTCAAGCCTCGCATATCGATACGCGTGCCGTATTGACTTGGCGAACGGGCTCCGCACGATCATTCCCGCCGGAGTCATTGGGCATCAAGCCTTGGCTTGGTGCGTCGACGAAAGCTCTGACGCGATCAAGGACAGCGACATAGCACTCTTGAGGCCCCTGCTAGCGGCTTATGAGCGTGCACCGCTTACGAATCGTGTTCGGAATGCTATTTGGATGCACGAACACTTGGCCTGGACAAGGCTGATGAATATTCGCTGGCCGCTCCTGGTGACCGCCCTCGAAGCCCTCATTCACACCGATGACCGCGCGCTCAAGCGCGGCCGCCTCGGCGCCACTGACCAGTTCACGCGCCGGCTGTCAAAGCTGCAGGCCCTTCTGCGGTTGACGCTCTGGACCGATGACGACTTGCTCGGCATTTACGAACACAGATCAGCGTTCGCACATGGTCGGGGTGGCACAATCGACGCACTTCGTGGCGATGCCCTAAGACTCTACAAGTTGGCTGAGGACGGTTTGAGAGCTGTCCTGCGACGCGCGATCGAGCATGAGCCGACGGCCGATATCTTCTCTTCCGATAGGACTATTCGGACGTCCCTTGCATTCTAGCCCGTGAGTATCGCCACGGCTGTGGCGAAACACACGTTGCTCCTGCCGCGACGGGGCACTCATCGACGATTGCGCTGTCAGCCTGCCTGCCGCAGCGTCCATGTGGGCAGCCACCTAGGCTACGCAGCAGAACCACATTAGGCGCACACTGAGGCGTTCACTCTGATGGTAAACCCCAACTACGACGCGATCGCCACCGAGACCAAGCGGCTCTTGATTGAGGCCTACTGGGACGACGTTGCGGAGCGTGTTGAGTACTTGGACGAGCTGGTAAGACGCGGACGCTTCACTGAAGCACTCACCCTGTGCGCCACATACGTTGATGGGCTTGCCGGCGTTCTCGGAGCTCCGGGGACCAAGAACGGTCCGGCCTTCTGCGCTGCATTGAGGGCGCACGAACCCTCCCCGTACTTCGCGCTCATTCATCCGCTCCAAGCGATCCGAGAGACCGGAAGTATGGGAGGCACATGGCCGGTGATTAGTAGCAGGCTATCCAGCGTCTTTCCCGGACCGGACTATCAGCTCCTCTCTGAAGAAGACTTCACAGCTGCGGTCCGCGGATCCCTCACACCTGTGGAGCTGGCTGAACTCGTGCCCGAACTCTGGCGCGCCTCGCTAGGAGGGATCGCCTATTATTGGATCCGCAATCCCGCCGTACACGAGCTTGGCAGAGCAAGCACGATTGACTTTTCGACCAGTTTCTTTCATGGGAAGGCGGTGGCGAGCATGAGTCTACCAGAGTTCATGCCAGTGCTCAGGCGCATGATCGCCGCAGCGCGGACGAACTCGCACGCTAGAGGCTCGTGGCCGTAGGGCTAGCACTTGCGACGTCTAACCGCGGTTGGTGCCGGCGGTGCTTCGGAAGCGCTAGGGGGCTAGCTGAGTTGACCAGTATGGAAACCAGACGTTTCCGGAACGCCCTGCTTAAGGCCCTTGAAAAGTCGTCAGCAAAGAAAAGGGGTCCCAATCCGACCGTTTTGCGGGCAATCTTGACTGCGCTAGTGCATATCGTGTCTCCGACACCCGAGTATCCGAGTCCAGATGTCGTATGCGGCTGCGAAGGATGGCCGGATTCGGTGTAGCGACTGCAGCCCGAGGCTGCGAGTATTCCAATGGGCAGGTGAGCCGCAAAGCGTGGTGGTTCACGCTGCCTAATCATCATTAGTCGACTTCGAGTACGGTCGATCCTCTCCGAATGCGATTCCGTGTCAGTGCCCAGATGGAGAGCGACTGCGTCGCGTCGCAGGGCCTTGAACTCAGCATTGGCGATCTCAACATCGGGGTCTCGCTCGGGGATGGCCATACGGTGTCGAGTATTCGCCTCGACCTTCCTGTTCCCGATTTCGATCGATGGCTGCCCTCGCTCACGCCGGGCGCTGGCACTACGGGCAATCCGCATCGAATAGCGTTTGAAGACCCGCCGCAGGCGGAACGACTCTTGAATACTCTGCAGTATCTCGAGTCGCTCGGTTCCTTCTGGCTTGGGATCAAGCGAATACACTGGAACGACGCAAAGTGGGAGTGGGTGCCCGAGTCCGATTCTGAGAGGGGTCGTCTCGCGGTGTTCTCAGTCAGTCGCAGCCAGAGCTACGAGCGCCGGGCTGTTCCGTTTCGGCCGCAGATTCTGCGCCAACTGCTGGAAGCCGAAACAGACAAGAGCTGGTTGACCATCCCAATGTCTTTCCTCCGCGAGGGACACAACGACTATGAAGCCCACCGCTACGTCAATGCGTTTTACAACTTCTATTTCTTCTTGGAGGACCTGTTCGGTCACGGAAAGACGAAGAACAGGCACATACTTGAGGCGTTTCGTTCGTCTGCCGACTTGAAACTTGGAGTTGCGAAAGCCTACTCGCAGTGCTCGGATTATCCTGGGAAACAAGAGGCGATCGACTCGCTAATCGAGGCCGTCGGGGGCGCGACGACGCCAGACGGGCTGCTTGAGTTCCTGGTGGGAATGCGAGGTGAGCTCCATCATTTCTCTCGGCGCAGTTCCCGACCCAAGGGGCATCCGTTGAACCAACATGAGTTTCAGCCGCTCGGGTTCTTTGTGATGTCGATATGCCTCAACGTGCTTCCGAAGCTCATCACGGGAGCGCGACCTCCCGATGACACTTGAACCTCGGAAGTCGCCTAACCGAGGCGTTGCTGCTGCCGGGGTACGCGGCGGCATCGATGGTTGCGCTCCGAAGCGTCATGCATGAGCATCATGGTATGAGCTCCTTCGGTCCCCGCAGCAGAACGCCAGCTCGTCAGGCTGATCAAAGGGCATTTCCATTGACCGAGAAAACTGCGATTGGAGTTTGTCGCCTCTGCGGCACGACGGGTCCGCTGTCGCGCGAACACATTCCCCCCAAGAGCTCGCTCGGCAAGAGTGGTTATGCGGTCACTGTTCAGCGTGGCGACGACTATTTCGAGGGTCGACGAGGGCAGTTGTATCAGCGGGGGTTTCACACGCCGGTGTTGTGCGAAACTTGCAACAAGATCACCGGTTCATGGTATGGCACGGAGTTCGCGAAGTGGTCGGATTGGGGCCGCAGTCTCCTTGAGGCAATGCGCACGGGAAGCAAACGCCCCGTGCCTGCGTTCACCGGCTATCCGCTCCGAATCGCCAAGCAAGTCGTCACTACGATGATCGCCGCATCCGTGGGCGACCTCCTTGAACGGCGACCAGACCTCAAGTCGTTCGTCTTAAATCGGGATGAAGTCGCAAAGTCCGGTCAGATCCGCCTTACCGGATACCTGTGCCCGTCGCGAGCGGGTCGGACGACTGGCGTTGCGGTAGCAATGAAGCCGGACAGCGAGCCACACGTGCTAATCGAGTTCGCGTTACAACCATTCGGCTACGTCTTGACGCTTTCTGGAGAGCCGTACGACGCGCGCCCGGTAGACATCAGTCACCTCACGACGTTCGGATACAACGAACACCGCTCGATCGACCTGCCGCACATTCCGGTGCTCCCGACACACGAGCCGTTCCCTGGAGACTACCGAACCAAAGACGAGATACGGCGCGATGCAATCGAGAACATGCTTGGTGAGGATCGTCACCCGGACGCATACAACGAGGCGAGGCGAATATTTGCTGCCGGTGAAGGACCGGCGTTTTTCGCCGACCACGGAGAAGAATGGTGAGAGCAGACGAGGATCAGCCTTACCAGGCGGCTGAAGCGATGTTGGCAAAGGAAATCAACACACGTCGAACCTGGGGACGCGATGCCCCGCCCGACGGACACGGTGGACGACGCACCCCTTGATTCCGTAGCCGGCAGCGGACGACCTGTCGGCACGGTTGGCCGGATTCGGGATAGCGGCAGCGGCACATTCAGAGCGAGTATTGAGCAATGCGCGGCCCGCGCTCTGGGAGGACAATATAGAATGGGTTCCACGGGCAGACTCTGGCTAATCGCCTTTGCCGGCGTGTGCATCACCGAGCGCGCTTCGAACCTATCGGCTCAGGTCACGCCACCGGTCGCCGTCCCGACTGCTAGTTCAGCGAAGTCGGACTCGGTTCTCAAACTGAAGCGAGTTCAGCTCTTGGGCGTCTTCGACGAACGTGGTCCCGCGGACAGCGTCGAGGTTATCGATCTTGTCGGCGATAAGACGACCCGGACGCCAAGTAGCGGAACGATTCCGCTCGGCTGGCAGAGCCGCATGAACGACAGCTCGGCCATCCAGATCCGCAAGATCGGCTACGCGGACACTGTCCTCGTCCTCGGCCCGAAGGACACGACCGACATCACAGTAGTGATTCGAAAGATTGCCACGGCGCTGCCAACGGTGACTACGACGACAAGAGTCGACTTGATTCGTGACGCCGGCATGCGTGACGGGATAGCCAACCGATGTGCATACATTCGAGTGTCGTGCGTGCGCGAGGCCGAACTCCTCGCGCGTCCTGTCTACATGATTTCTGACTTCCTAAAGAGGGTCGATGGCATCCTCGGGGGAAACTGCAACCCAGGCAGACCGGAAAGGTGCTCGGTGAGCATGCACAGTACGGGGGCCGGGAAGTGTGTGCCCACCTACTTCCTCGACGGACATGAATGGAGCCCGCTAGGGGTAAGCGCCCTTGGCCAGATCCAGACGGCTTTCGGTCCGTCAGAGATTCGAGCAATCGAGGTCTACCGGAGCGAGCAGCCCAAGCCGCTGCGGTTTGAAGGCAAGCCCGGGTGCGGGTCGATAGTGATCTGGACGAAGTGAGATGGATGGCCCGTCCAGGCGTCTGAACCGGTTTAAACCCTCGGAGAAGCAATGACGAAAACCGGTCAGCTTCCGGCGGACATATCCTTCGCCGACGTAAAGCTCCGTATTCAGGAGAGCTACACCAATCCAAACGTCGGAAAGGTTCTCCAGGTCGTCCTGAAGGACGGCCCGCGTGTCTTCAAGATCGCCACGATGTTCGAGATTCGAGATCCAGCGAGCGGGGGGTTTCATCACTACTCCCTTCGTCTCGATCACATCGAGAAGAAGAAAGACGGGTGGTTCGCAAAACCCGAGCGATCAATGAGCCTCGAGAGTGCGGAGGTGGATCACCTCCACGCGTTTCTTAGCTCCTTGGCTGACGGTAAGCTTGCAGGTCGGACGGGCGATCTGCACATCATCGGCACCGCGGACTACGAGCGGCTCGCAACCGTGGTAGGCATGCTCGACCGGCTGCCGGCGCACGATCGGCTTGAGCTAGCCTCAGCGATAATATCGCGAATACAGGGCCCTGGCCCCGGTATCGAGCAGTTTGTTCGAGTGTTCTCATCCGCGAACAAGGAAGTCATCGCCAGCATTGCGGTTGCTTCGCGCTTGGTCGAGTACGAGGCGGCATCTGAGCGACTCGAAGAACTCATTGAGGATAGCGCGACAACTGAGCAGGAACTCCAGCAGTTCCTCCAGAAGAACTCGTGGATGTTCGGCAGCGAGTACAGCGAACTGCTGGATCGGCGCACATGGACGCGAGACGATCGCCTCGACTTCATGCTTCGGAGGACGGTTGACGGCTATCTCGAGATTGTTGAGATCAAGACGCCAGCCGTAGGTGCACTATTCCGCTATGATGCGTCGCACGACAGCCACTTCGCATCGAGCGACCTCTCACGCGTGGTCGGACAGACCGTGCGGTATATTGACGAAGTGGAACGGAAACGCGACTCGCTCATTGCGGCGGACGGCGTTGATCCCCTGAAGATTCGCGCTCGAATCATAATCGGGCGTGATGGCGACGCGGTTCAGAGCGCTGCACTGCGCTCGTTCAACGCGCACCTATCGAGGATCGAGGTGCTCACATTTGATCAACTCTTGAGAATCGCGAAGCAGGTACTTTCCGTCTTCAGGCCGACGGAAGCGAGTGCGCAACCGGATACACCTGAGGATCCTCCATTCTGAGTCTCCGACTGTGACGGAAAGACAGGGTTTCCGTAGGACTTGGGCCGGACTGAGCCTGCCTAACGGAACTGGTGGTGCGGATCGGCCGGCTAACGGGCCTCGGCACGATACGACGCAGTCACCACAGCATTGTGCCTTCGCGTGGGTGAGGGTCCGAGAACGGCGGCAGTACAGGCCGTGACGCATTTGCTCGCGTACCCAGGTATCTGGTGTCTTCGACCGATCGCCAGCTAGCAGTTGTCGCGATCGACAGGTACGGTTCGTGGCACCGGATACGATCAGCTTACAGTGAACCAGGGCCCGGCACACCGATGACGGTCAGCGATGTCGCCAACGCCACCCGCATCCGTCGTAACCGTTCGGCGAGTGTCAAGGTAGTTGTCGCATGAAACTTCACGCTGCGATGTGCTGCAGCGTCGATTCCACGCCCCGCTCGGGATTGAGCGTGACGTCGGTGATCGGGTCCCAGTTTCGTGTGCTGCCGCTC
>Ga0315281_10003070_pt1 | contig 24607 bp, 25 predicted proteins | sample YL17G07_0_MG_FD_204540 | JGI IMG/M metagenome (GOLD analysis project Ga0315281, IMG submission 204540) | Sediment microbial communities from Yellowstone Lake, YNP, Wyoming, USA - YL17G07_0 | ecosystem: Environmental > Aquatic > Freshwater > Lake > Sediment | place: USA: Wyoming | collected... | reverse complement strand
CCGGAGTTAAAATGATATCAAATGGGCTTTTTCTTGGCATGGATAACCTCCTTGGTTATCAACATGCCATAAAAGATAACAATTATCAAGCATAAAATACGTTAGTGTATTTACGAAAACATGTACTAAGTAGGGCAGTGAAACCAATAAGCTACATCAAATCTCATGCGTCAGAAATCGTCCGTGAACTCGAAAACAACAGAGAATCGATTGTTGTTACGCTAAACGGTGAGGCAAAGGCCGTCCTTCAGGATATTCATGAGTACGAGAAGACGCAGGAAAGTCTTGCTATGCTCAAGATTCTCGCCATCGGCCGGAAAGAGCTCGAGGAGGGAAAGTACCAGCCAATCGACGAGGCCTTCGACGAGGTGAGAAAAATCGTGAAAGAAAACCGGAAATGAAAGCTTTCTCAGTTCATCTCCTTTCCGGTGCTAAAGAGGATCTCCTTAGCCTACATAATTACGTGGTTGTTAACGACTCTCGGGAGAAAGCGGACGAGCTTTTCGACGAGATCCAAACAAGGTGCTCAAAACTGAAGACTATGCCGCACAGAGGGCGAGTGTTGCCGGAGTTGGAAAGGATTGGAATAGCGCACGAGTTCAGGGAACTTATTTTTAAGCCGTATCGCATCATCTATAGTGTTACGAGGTCAAAAGTTTTTGTGCACTGTATCCTCGATGGCAGAAGAGATCTTCAGGATTTGCTCGAGGAGAGACTACTCAGATAGCCAGACGTTCGCCCCAGGCCCCACCTCCTACGTGTCGTTCACTCGGCCTACGTGGCCTTCCCTCTTTTAAGGAGTTGACAGTTCATAAATGAATTCGGTGAGGATGCTGGGTGCGCCGAGCTATAAGCTATGTGAGACCTGTGACCTGGGATCTTTGAACCCCTCCCCATTATCTCTTCTCCTCATCATCTCATTTACTCTTTTCCCCATCATCTCATTTACTCTTTTCCCCATCATCTCATCATCTCATCCTCTCATCTCCCCATTATCTCAAATGCCTGGTCCGACCCGAAGAAGAATAATTCAAATATCGCAAGCCTGACCCCACAGCTCCTTTCTTGTCACACTCCATCTCCAATTTCTGTACTGACGTAAATCACGGTATCGTTACGGGAAGAAGTTTGACAAAATCTGATGGACTCAGGATCTTAATGCCTTCGTATTCCCGAAGTGGAAGAATATGTTTCGTATCTCCTGATACCACGAAGTCGGCCTTACCATCGACCGCACATTCCAGCACCCTATTATCCCCTTCGGGGTCCTTGATAACCTTCAGATGCGATATCACCTCCACCCGCTCTGCCACATCCCTTACTAAGTCACCGGAGTCTTTAACAAGCCTGGGTTCAAGCCTGAATTTTTTCATAAGCACATTCTCAAGTTCTTCCAGAAGTGGGATTGAGGTCAGAAGCTGAATTTCACCTCGCAGACCAGCTAACAGAATCTGCTCCGGTAAACCACCGAATAAAAGTGCAGAAATCAGGACGTTCGTGTCAGCGACGACGCGCACTTCTCTCCTCATCAACCAGACGCTCTATATCCTTCTCCTTCAACCCCTGCTCTACGGCTTTCAACGTAGCTTTCTCCCGAAGGCTCCTCCATCTCGCCAGAAGAAGGTATTGACGCACTGCTTCTCTGACCAATTCGCTTCGGGACCTATGTTCTTTCCTCGCAGCCGAATCGAGATTAGAGGCTAAATCCGGCGGAAGGGAGATGGACAAAACAGACGATTTTCTTGGCATCTTTTTCCTCCTGTATTACACTTTAATACTAAGCCGCGGATCTGTCAACCCAAATGATTCGAAGAGTCAAAGGGTATTTAGGCATTGCAGAAGTGATAGCAACGATTGAACAAATACCAGAAGAAAAATATGCATTCCAGAAGGCGGCATAGGAATATTTGAAAATGTACGCATCAGGGGGCCACAGAAATTTCAACTAAAAACTTGACAATCTCAAAAATGATTTGAAGTTAAAGGAAAAGGTTGTAGAAATTTTTAGAAATATTTTCGATAATTCAAATATCGCAAGCCTGACCCCACAGTTCCTTTCTTAAGGAAAGAATGGTAGCCGAATTTTGAAGGTTTGACCCTCTGGCCTTCCAGTGTCCTTGACTGGTCCCATGGAAAGGTGTAAATCTCATACAGTAATCTTCAGGGCGGTCAATGGCAAAAAGAAAAGGAAAGCGCAAGCTGGAAAAGGGAGAAATAGCTGTCGACAAATCTACGAATCGACCGGCCGCAGGGCGAACAAACCCAAGTCGCTTATTATCCTTAATTCGAAGTCTGAAAAAAGTTTTTTCGTTTCTTGTGATTGCCCTCGTACCGCTTCTTGCCTTTCTTTTCCAATATTTTGTTTCAAGACCTTATATCGTAGTCGATAAAATAGAGGTAAAAGACAGAAACCCATTTAAACACGAATTTATAATCAAAAATAGTGGGATGACAAAAGCCTACGATCTCAATATAGCCCTTGTGAACCCTGACATCCTAACCGATTCTGGACTCCACATTGGCACTTATGGTGATATGTCTAAAGATGCTGCCATCTCTGAACTATCCGGGATTGAAGGCGTAAAAATTCCCCCACAACAATCATTTTCATTCACCCCTGATAATTTTATTCACTTTATAGGGGAATCTAAACCCAGGGAGGCTGTTATAACATTGAGATTTAAATACCATGACTTTTTGCATATTTTTGAGTATGAAGATAGACTTTCTTATCGGATTTTCCCAGAAGAAAATTATCTAATTTGGAAACCTGTAGGGCCGAGGCACTTAAGTTTAGATAAACGAACTGGGTGACCAATTACGCAAATTGCTTCAGAACCAACCCTTTTCATAATTTAATTATTCATAGAAAATTGGCAAACTGACATATTTTTGCTATTTCCATTTATAAGATTATTTGCATTTGGAAAAAACCGGAAAACAAATCTTGAAAAAAACCGCATTGATTATAATTTTAAGGTTTGTTCTACTTCTCCCTACAAGTGCTTCTGCTCTTGAATTGGGTCTCCATATGGATATAACATGGTATAACGATTCCTCAATTAGAGCTAAGTCTATCTCATGTGCCCGATCAATTGGTGCAAAAGTTTCAAGAAATAGTTTTCTTTGGCATCTAATAGAACCAACGAAGGGTGTTTATGACTGGAGTATTCCTGATTCTGTTGTGAACGAGTTGTTGAAAGCAGGAATAGACCCGTTATTTTGCATTTATGGGTCGCCAACCTGGGCAAATGAAGTCCCTACCTCAACAAATAATTATTATCTCTATGTCCCTTCAGATGAAGCGCAATTCGGACTATGGGTTAAGAATTATGAGACTTTTGTTAAAGCCGCTGTTAACCGTTACTCTGGGAAAGTTAAAAAGTGGGAACTCTGGAATGAACAGAACGAATGTTGTTTCTGGCTGCCTCGTTCGAAGACCGCGGATCCGTATATTCGTTGGTTTCAGACAATTCAGTCAGCAATAAAGAATATCGATCCTAAGGCTGAAGTTGCGTCGGGCGGATTATCAGCCATTCAGTATACAGGCAAACAATTTCTAACTGCAATGTACGCCAAAAACATATTTCCGGATATTGTCGCCATCCATCCATACTCCACTACCGCGCCAAATGATTATCAGCCGGGTCCCGAAGGTAATTTTGGCGATATTGCCACAATCCGGAAGTTAATGCTCAAATATGGCCAGGGCAATAAGAAATTATGGGTGACGGAGTGGGGATGGTCAACTTCTAAAATAACCGCACAGACTCAAGCGGAATGGTTGAGGATATCCTTAGACATGTTGAAGAATCAATATAGTTATGTTTCACTGGCGACATATTTCACGGACGTTGATAAACCACCGGATTTAAATCATGGATTATTTACCATGAAGTTTCAGCCCAAGCCATCCGCTATCGTCTTTAAGGAATTTGCTGATTCCATCAAAACAAGTCCTCCGAAGAAGCTTCATATCATCGACAAGTGAAATCCGTATTGGAAGCATTGTCGCTTTCTGCGAATTTCGAAATTCTCCACCGTCCTTTCATCAAAACGGCACCCCCTCTATTCAACTTGCTCGAAAAGTAAAAATCTTCCCGCGCAGCCAAATGCATAGAAGCGCTAAACGAGACACGGGAAAGTGTTTCCTTGTGAAAACCATAGATGGGCTGTTACCTCTATCCTACTAGCCCTAAAATCTTTTCGGCAACGTCACCCCATGATCGCCCAGAGACTGATTCTATCCGCATTACTCTTTTTACTTCTGTATCTTCTTCATAAGCTTTTTCAATCCCCTTGGAGAAATTAGATGGCCCCGCTATTGTTAATAAATGTGCAAAATCCTCCACTTCATCCATTGGAACTGTGACGACTGGCTTCCCCAGTGCAAGATATTCATACATTTTCAGTGGGTTCACGCTAGCGACAAGTGCATTACAAACAAATGGCATGAGGCAAACATCAAATCTCTGAATGTAATGAGGGATATCTTTATAATCCTTTTTCCCGAGAAAATGAACGTTTGGAATGCCCAAATACGGTTTTAAATCCACGTTGCTTGGGCCGACTAAAACAAAATTCCAGTTTGGAAGTTCCCTCGCACACCGCATAATCAAGGGTAAATCAACCCAATCTGCTATCCTCCCTATAAAACCGGCTATTGGGCTTTTTATGCCATCAATGTCCTTAATGTTCAATGTTTCCTTTAAATACCCCTGGAATTCTGTTAGGTTGACACCGTGGGGGATATAAATGATATTCCGGGCATAAGGTCGTTTATTTTCGTAGAGCTTCTTCGCAGACACAATCGTGATGTCTGCTCTTTCCAGCATTTTTCTCTCCATTTTTTCAAATGCCGCCTTAGGAACATCAGTAAATTCTGCATAATCATCGATACAATGATAAATGACTTTTGAAGATGGAATCCTTTCAATTATTTCAATCGCATTTGGCATGTAGGACCATATTATAGGATCCTTCATTGCAAGACGTCTAGCGATACGTCTAATCATTATTGATAAAATTAGAGCGTTCAACCATTCAACTATGGCCAAGCCATGGTATGGGATTGCAGGCGGCGACCATGTGAATATTCCATTTTCAACATTTTTTACCCAACGGCAGGTTTTCCGCAGTTTAGTCAAAGCTCTTCTTACATCTCTCGAAAGAAATTGTGGGTGACGCAGGCCAATCGTTTCGACATATAGAACCAAATTCGATCGCCCAACATGTTTCATTATGTGAAACTTACTGGACGGAATATCCGTCCAATCGTTTGACGAAAAACAAATAATTGATTTGCCGGAGATCATGTAGAATCTTCCCTCAAAAGGTATATGGGCAATGTTTCTTAATCGCTTGGAGGAAGCATCCTCATTTTCTTCATCCACTTCAAAAGGACATAAATTGTCCAGAACTTCAGGAAATATTCCCCATCAAGAAAACATTTTTTTAATCTTTTAATTTCTTGTCTCTCCAATAAATTGGTATCTTCCCCGAAATCCTCATTTTCATGACTTCCTCTAAACCATTTTTCTAAGGGAATAGCAAAATTTACCTTTGGCCTTTTCGCGATTTCCCTTACCAAATCGTCATTTACTGCGTCTACAAGCAATGGTTTCTGCTTTCCGGGAACTGATTTATAACGAAATGGAATTGAAGCAACGAGTTCCACCAAACGGTAATCGACAAATGGCGCCCTTAATTCTAAAGAATTTGCCATGCTCATCTGATCTCCATCCCTTAAAAGCGTATTCCGTAAATAATGAGCCAATTCGAGACGGTACAAAATGTCTAAGGGATGTGTTCCGCCCTCTCGTTTTACAAAACGTAACTGGGACGGTCTTCTCTTTGCCCGCAACCGACAAATCTCCTGATTGTTAAAAATTAAGTGCCTTGTCATATACGCAAGTACGTAAGGATCCCCGGTCTCAAAAATGCTTAATATTTTATGGATTTGCACTCTTTCGGGCAAAATCGGCTGCAACGCCGATAGTATGTTTTGTAGAAGGTCTTGTGAAAGTGAAAGCTTGGCAAATTTCGAAAGTGCCTTATATAAGCCATGCCTCCCATACCCCCAAAAAAGCTCATCCGCTCCTTGTCCCGTGATAGCGACTTTTAACCCGCTATTTGCCACGGCATTGAGAACCATAAAATGATTAAATCCGTCATAAGAAGGTTGATCCATGGACTCCAGTGCCTTGTCCACCAGGTCATAAGCATTGTTAATATTTATCCGTACCTTTGTGTGATTAGATTGGAAACGATGTGCGGCTTTGTTTGACCAAGGCTCTTCGCTGTATTCTTCCCCAACACCATCAAAGAGGACGCTAAAGGTATTTAGATTAGTATATCCTTGACGATGGAGCTGACTCAGAATCGCAGTCGAATCGACGCCGCCTGAAAGAAGAATCCCCACGGGCACGTCAGAAACCATGCAAAGCCTAATAGAGTCATTCAGAACTTCCCGGACCTTTTCTGTTATTTCTTCTATCGCATTGTTTGTGCATTCCGCAATTCTTCTCAACGACCAGTATTCACGAATGTTTAATGACTTGTTTTGAAATTTTAGAAAATGGCCTGGCTCAAGACTTTTGACATTTTTTACAAGGGTATATGGCTGAGTTAAACTGCCAAATGTAAGGTAGGAATCTAACCCATCAGAATCAATGCGCCGCTCGATAACTCCCGAGCCTAATAAAGATCGGATTTCCGACGAAAAAAGTAACCGGTTGTTCTGCCAAGTATAATAAAGCGGCTTTTCACCCAATCTATCCCGTGCTAGCCATAAAACCTTCTTATTTTTATCCCAAATTGCAAATGCAAACATTCCCCTGAGATGTTCGAGCGATGACTCGCCCCACAAATCCCATGCAGACAGTATTACCTCTGTGTCACTCCGACTCCTAAATCTATAACCATGTGCCTTTAACTCGGCTTTAATCTCCTCGTAGTTATATACCTCTCCGTTGTAGCAAATTGATAGTTTCCCGTCGATCGATTTCATTGGCTGATGCCCGGCAGAGCTGAGATCCAAAATCGACAAACGCCGGTGCCCAAACCACAAAGATTCTCCATTAGATAGCTGTTCCTCATAAGTTCCTTCATCGTCTGGGCCGCGATGCCTCAAAGCTGAAAGCATGCTTTCTCGATCAATGTTTAGTGACTCCCCTATATACCCGCATATTCCGCACATATTTAGATTATTCTCCGATTAACACGAGCTCCTGGCATGGCCTTTGGGATTTATTGCATTCTACCGTGAAAGGGATTTTTTGAGATTAACGACTCTTGGCAACTCCGGTCTATTCAAGCATAGATCGTAATAATGTTAATTTATACTATCAATTGTTTTCAAAAGTGAGTCTATATTTTTACTCCAATTAAATTCTTCCATAATTACTTTTTGGCCAAGTATTACTCTTTCTTTTGTTGAATTATAGTCTTCGATCAGTCCTTCAATCGTACCCGCCAGTGCCTTAATATTGCTCCTGGGGACGGTGTAAATGATATCGCCATAACGGTTTATTTCGTCTGGACCTTCGTTCTGAGTTCCAATTGCAGGGATTCCAGCCGCCAAGGCCTCTAAATAAACCACTCCGAATGCCTCCTCCCAGCTGGGCAAGGAAAATAAATCGTACTTGTTCAGCGTATCTATTACATCTTCATTGCGCAAAAAGCCTTTGAAGCTAATGTGGTCGGCAAGGTGATTGACATCAACAAGTTGCTTAAGCTTATTTTCGTATGCCCCGTTGCCGTAAATGTCATAGGAAATATCATAGCCTTTGTTGAGTAATTCCATCACAGCCATAATATTATCTTGTATTCCTTTCCTCTCCTCAAAATAGCACAGGCTCACCATACTAAATCGTTCTTTTTTTGTTTTGTCTCGCTCTTTGAAATCTTTATATCTCTCGAAGTTAACTCCAAGATGGTTTATCGACACCTTGATACCGTTAAAGAATTTTAATAGCTCGTTCTTCACTCTTTGCGAATTTGTCAATACATGTGATGCAGATTCCAATACCTTTCGAGAAAAGTCAAAATTAAACCGGTTCCTTAACGCGAAACCCTGCCCGCTATTTGCATTCATTATGTCAACGCCGTGTTCATAAACGATGAACGGTATTCCATACTCTTTCTTGATATAATAGGCGATTCCACCGCTTGGAATTATTTGATGTGCATAGACTATGTTAGGTTTGAACCGGTTTACAATTCTTACAATATCCTTCTTATTTTGCATAACGAATAATTTGCTCTGGGCAAAACAAAAATGTTTGCCTGGCAATTTCAAAAATGGTTTTATTCCCCCCACCTTATAAGAATTCGGTACTGGCTCCTTTTTCAACCGTGACAGATATTCTATCTCTTTATGGATGCCTTCTATTGTAGATAAGTTTCTGTATGTCATTGGGAGTTCTCTTGGGATAACAACAGACACATTTGAATACTTTGATAATTCCTTTATTTGATTGTAAACAAAGTAGCCAGATTTTATTGTAGCAGTGGGGTATAAATCACTAATTACTAAAATATTCATATTAATATTATTCTATTAGTCGATTATCTATACTTTTTACAAAGCGCACGCCGAATCTGAACCAACTCTATACCGTACCGAAATGGCTCAGCAGATGTATCTCTCTCAGTGAATCGCTCTCATTTCTTTTGGCTTTGCCAGTGTTTGAATATTCCAAAATGACATTTTAAGTATCGCGATTATGCAAACAAAATTTGCTATGAATGGATGGATATTTACAATCTCAAAAGACATTTCCAGACACAACCATAGAATCATTGAGAAGCAATATAAATATCCACAATCTTCGGTTCTAAAATATAAGAATAACGCCCTCTTTCCCGCCATGCATAGAATTGAGACAAACGCAAACAAACCTATAATTCCGACGCCAAGAGCTAAATCAATATAACCAGAATGGCTATGTGGGACATCCCACCCTTCTCTTAGCGATATTTGCATTACCCGTCGAGGCGTCCAAAAAGAATCGTAGCCTGACCCCAAAATTGGCTGCTGGGCTACAAATCGCAGACACTCTTGCCAGAGTGGCATGCGTAGTGAGAGAGTATCCAGATCAGAGGCATCACGACCAACATACGTTGTCTTATTTATGAAAGCAAAAATATTATCACCGAAAAGGAGAACAAAAATGCAACCAAGACAAATTGCTATGGCCAGGAAGGTCATCTTGTGCCTCTTTGATGATGTTATGACCCAATATGCACCTATTACAACAAACGCACTTGCGAATGATGTGCGCGACTTAGTTAGGAAGATAAAAATAAAGGCGACGATCGTCATTATATTAAACATAGACTTCCATCTTTTTTCACTCTTAGAGAGTGAAAAACAAGCGATCGCCAGAACAGCGCAATTTATACCTTGCGTGTTTGCATGAAATAAGCCAGCAAATCGATAAGAAATATCGAAAGGGTGAAATGTTCCAAAATAAGCTTCGCTAACAACCCCTAAGACAATAGTGGCAAGTCCACTGAAAACAACGAAAAAGCTTATGTCCCTGATGGAATACCGCGCTGCGATCCAGGCAGCCCCGGCCCAGAGCATAACCATGGCAATAACTTTTCGTAGTGTCAAAATCTTTTCGTCTGACCATGAAACACTTATTATGGCCCAAAAAATGTACCCAAATATTAACAACCCCAGGTAATCAACTCTTGCGCCTTTCTTTGGCGTTCTGAACAATAGGTTAAATAAACCAAAACCTCCGAGGACAAATAGTGCAATACGCCTACTCAGAAGGCCCTTGTTAATGAGCATCCCTATTTCTTGCGCCGTAGCTGGGTCTCTAGTTGTGTAAAACAGGTCATACCAAGTTGCAAAATAGAATATCGCAAAAAGAAACAAAAATGTACCCCATGGCAAGCTCCCTCCATCTTTGTCCATCAGGTCATGTCCACTGTAGTGTCTCATCAGCTTGCCTGAGCGACGGTAGTAAAATTATTTATTTTCACAAACTTATAATATTTAAATAATGATTCAAACACGTTGCCAATCAATAGACTTAAGCCCGCTCCCAATGGCCCCATATGCTTCACAAGCAATATGCCGATTGAAAGTGTCACAACTAAGCTACATAGGCATGCCTTGAAGGTCAGATCAGTCCTTTCCAGTGCATAAAGTCCAAGCCCAATAGGCAACGTAAAAACTGACACAAAAACACTAAGGCCCAAGGTAGATATCACCCATCCATTTCCTGAATACGTGCTTCCATAAATAAGAGTTAATATTTCCTGACCAAATATAAATAGTGTGCAACAGAAAAGTCCCATAACTACAACAACAAGAAGGGTGGATTTACGAATCAGGCTGAATAACTTTTGTTTCCCTTTATCCGCATACGAAAGATTCGCTAGCGGGCCTAGGAAGTTGGTTAGGCCTATAACAAAAGGGTTCGATATAAAGACCACCCCCAGACATGCGGCAAAGGACCCAGTCGCTGCCGGGTTGTAAAAAAAAGTCAGCATCCATGGATATAGCTCTTTAGAAAAAGTGTAGATGAATGAGCTTGCGAGAAGCCAATGTCCAAGCCCAAGGTTTCGCACCAAATGTATGCGAACTTCGCGAATCTTCAAATTGAACCAACCATGCCTCCAAATCATCAAGCTAATGCCCACAGCGCCATTGCTGATACCAATTACAATAAAGGTTGCAGAAGCCGATAGCATATGATTACTGGCAAGCAACAACATTCCAGTGACTTGGACGACTAAAAGTAAACTGTCACAGAAAAGTACAGAATGTGTGTGTAGGCGGGCTAATGAAACCGATCGAATGTACTCCTTGGTAAGAATGAATGGGAGCGCTACCGCTACCGCGGACATAACTGTGATCATTCCTGAACGCTCTCCCCGTAAGAAGAAGCTAACGCTCATCAACAGAAAGCCAGACGTTAGGGAAAGCATCAGTTGGTGGATGAAAGTACTACCTGTGAACGAATCTGTTTCAGTTTCTTTTAGCTTAGCGATACGGATCATGTACGGGGTTGTTATGAGAGAGGATTGGATGCTTATCATAAATGTAACAATGGTTAACCCCAGTACATAAAGCCCAAATTCACTTTTGGTACAGGCCCGGGCAACAATAATACCTGTAATGAAATTGCCTACACTTACGATTGCCTGATCTGTAACTGTTATTATCCCTTTATTCAGGGGGCCATTATTCCTGAAAATATCCCTTCGAAAGTCTAAATAATTCAAAATTCGTCTCCTACTAGTAAAGATTTACCTACGACTTTTCGTAACTCAGGACAAATATTCCAGTACATACACATTGGTGGTTAGACTAAAACCGAAACCCGTGCTTTCTATAAAACTGTAACAGACTCATAATATGCCAAGCCAATTGTTTATTCACGCCTTTCTTGCTTTCCCGATGATACAAATGTACAGCTCGGACCATAGGCAAATAAGCAACCTTCCATCCCAAGGTTCGAGCACGATAGCACCAATCAGCGTCCTCATAATAAAGAAAGAATTCCTCATCAAAAACGCCAACATCTTGAAGAGCCTTTCGGCTGAACAATATACAAGCTCCAATTACCCATTCTACTTCAACTGGATGACTATTATCTGCGTCTGCCATTAAGAAGTCATCTATAACCTTATCCCCCATAATTCGCTTTATTAAGGTGATTCGATTACACAATATAGCCCGCAAGATGGGATAACGCCTACAGGAGGGCTGTTTTTTCCCATTCAAATAAAGAAGTTTAGGAGCCACCGCACCAACCTCCTCATGTCCGCTAAGGAAATCAATCATTCCATTTAAACATTCATAATTAATTATCAAATCAGGATTAATGATAAGTACCATTTCCCCCTTACTAATAAAAATCCCTCTATTAATCCCACCCGCAAAACCTACATTATTATTTAACGAAATTATTTTTATTTTATCCTTAAAGTTTTCAAGAACTTCTAAGGTACCATCTCTTGAGGCATTATCTACTACAATAATCTCGGATATTCTAACAGGAATAGCAGTCATCAATTCATATAAGCATTTACTAATAATGCATGATGAATTATAGGTAACTATTATGACAGACAATTTGATTTGCATGAAAAGCTATTAATTAATGGGAATTAACTCACTAATCCGTTAATAGACAAATCGCCTCGAAAATAGAGGTTGTGTTTGTGCAACGCGAAAGAGAGATTCTAAATTAGTCAACAGCGAGTAGTCCCAATTGCTGGAGCTCAGGGGGGCAAAAAATAGCTTCATGCACCGCCGGACTTCAATCTTTTTGACTACTAACTGTGTGCATCAGGCTATGAAATTGGTTTTAGGCGACCGGACGATCCACTATCTGATCCCGAATTATACCCGCTATTCTTTGACTCGCCGTGCCGTCCCACAGAGCAGGCACTTTGCCTTGCTTGAAGTTTTCTCTTAAGATGTTCGTGACGCACCTGGCTATCTTTTGCTTGTCTTTGCCTACCAGAGTATTGGTGCCATGTTTCACTGTCGCTGGCCGCTCCGTATTCTCTCGAATCGTAAGACATGGCACCCCAAGGGCCGTTGTCTCCTCCTGGATACCCCCAGAATCTGTGAGCACAAGCCTTGATTCCTTCATCAGCTTGACAAAATCCAAATAACCCAGAGGCTCTGTAAGGCGCAGATTGGTAAGATCCGTCAACTTTTTAATCAGGCCGTGCTTTTTCAACATAGTCCTGGTGCGGGGATGCACGGGGTAAATAAGTTCAATCTTCTCACTGACTATCCGGAGGATGTCGTATATTTCTAATAGTGACCGGTCCGAGTCAACATTTGCGGGACGGTGAAGTGTTACGACGCCATACTCTTTTTCAGTCAGATTCAAGTCATCAAGAACCTTGGACTTTCCGACGTGTTTGCCAGCCCATATGAGACTATCGATCATCACATTGCCGACAAAGTGAACCTTGTCAGAGGATACCCCCTCGCGTCTCAGGTTTTTAAGTCCGCTCTCTTCGCTGACGAACAAGTAATCTGAAAGACTATCGGTGACCACCCGGTTGATCTCTTCTGGCATGGTCCGGTCAAAACTTCTCAAGCCAGCCTCAACGTGCGCGAGCTTTACCCCCAGTTTGGTAACCACCAAAGCACACGCCATGGTCGAGTTTACGTCTCCGACAACGACCACCAGATCCGGTTTCTCTGCTGTAACTACTTTCTCGAACGCGATCATAATCCTGGCTGTCTGAACCGCGTGGGAATGGGAGCCTACGTTCAAATGAATGTTCGGAGCAGGAATTTGAAGGCCTTGAAAGAAGACTCCTGACATTTCAAAATCGTAGTGCTGACCGGTGTGCACCAGAGAAGTTTTGAACACATCTCTATGTTTAGCGAATTCCCTCAAGAGAGGCGCAATTTTTACAAAATTTGGCCTTGCGCCCGCCACAAACATAATCTTTTTTTTCATTCAGATGTGCCTGAGTCGTTCGCTGCGTAATGCAATCCAATTGTGAACTATGACGCTCCTGAGCCTATGAGGACAGCAGGGATGGTTTTAAGTAAGATCTTCAAATCCAAAGCCAAAGACCACTTATCGATGTACTCCATATCGAGTCTCATCCAATCCTTAAATGGAAGATTGCTGCGGCCGTTGATCTGCCAGAGGCAGGTGATGCCGGGCCTCACGCTGAAGCGGCGACGGTGCCAATCTTCATCGAAACCTTCATAATCCCTCATCGGCAAAGGCCTTGGACCTACCAGACTCATATCACCTTTTAAGATATTAATGAGCTGGGGCAGTTCATCGATGCTGGTTTTCCGCAGGAACCTTCCAACTGGAGTGATCCTCGGGTCATTCTTTATTTTGAATACCGGGCCGCTTACCTCATTGAGTTGTTCCAATTCAGCAAGCCTCTTCTCGGCATCAGCAACCATTGTTCTGAACTTGTACAGGCGAAACCTCCGTTTGTTTAAACCCACACGGTCCTGGACAAAGAAGACCGGTCCAGGGGATGTGAACTTGATCCAGAGGCCGACAACGAGAACCAGAGGGACCAGAAGGAGGAGAACGGCGAATGAGGCAACGACGTCCAGCACCCGCTTGAAAAAGTGGGAGACCCCCCGTATCCTTCCGTTTGTGAGGGTGATGATCGTGTCGTCCTCGAACTGGTCTGCTCTCGACCGGGCGAGCTTGAGATTGAAGGGGTTGGAAAAGTACCGGACGAGGATCCCCTGCTCCTCGCAGAGTGCGGCGATCGTAGAAGCCTCATCGTAAAGCGATTTCATCGGCAGCGCAATGACCACTTCATCGACCACGTGGTCTCTGAGAAAGGACGGAAACCCGTTAAAGTCCGTAACCAGGGGATAACCGGTCTTTTCGAACATATCGTGCGCAACGGAGGCCTGATCGGCAAACCCGATGAGATGGTAACCCAGCTCCGGGCGCTTTCCGATCTTCCGGGCGAACTCGACAGCCCGAGGATTAGTGCCCACGATCAGCATATGGCGAAGATTGCGGCCCCGGAGCCGGATGTGGGCGAGGGTGTAACGTAGCACGAAGCGGCCCGAAACCGTGACCCCCGTGTCGAGGCCCCAGAAGAGGACGAGGAAAAGGGGCGTGATCGCCTGGAGCTTTAGGATAAGGCCCGAGACCAGTATGACGAGCGTTCCCAGAGAGGTCGCCTTGACGATGTCGACGGCCTCCCCTCTGCGGCTCGAAAACCGTCGTGAGTGGTATAGATCGAGCATGGAGAAGATCACATGCCAGACCAGGAGAAACCCCAGAAAGAGCACAAAATTTCTGACCTTGATTCGTTGGTGGAGAAATTCGGACAGGGTCTCGGAGTCGAAATGGGAGTGGGCTGCCACGGTTGCCAGAGAGAAGGAGAAGACCATGATCAGCAGATCTGATAATTTTAAGGCATTGAGAAGAATCTGTCTGCGAAATAGCTGATAGCTCATAGGTTATAGGTCATAGCAACTTAGCTGATAGCTCATAGTTGATAGATTATAGTCCACAGCAATCAGTCCACAGTCCACAGTTTTAATTGAGGGAATTTCGAAGTGCTTGCAGCATTTTCACTATCCCTTCTGTCTCAGAATATAATTTTTGAAAATTACGTTCTCTTATTAACTTCCTTCTTTTGCCAATATAAAGGCATGATACAACCTCAATCGCCGATCTAATGGCATACCCAAGAAATAGTTTAAACTCGGCATTCGTCTGACCATCTGACCAGTTGAGCCCTACCCTACGGGGCGGAGCCTGCAATATTTAAAGCAACGGAATCTGCTGCCTCTAACTGTCCTATCAACCGATAGTCAACTCGTAGCGCCCTCATTTACTGCCTGCCTGCGGTAGGCAGGGGGGCGAATTACGAAACCTCGTCGGCAATACCTGCCTGCCGGCAGGCAGGAATGCCGACGCTACTACGGCTAATTCATGTATATGAAAACCAAGTTCTATCGATTTTTGCCAAACCTCTAATTCCTCAAAGCTGAATCACACCATAATTTAGCTCATGGCCCATAGTAAATATTTTTTATCAGTAATTTTCGGAACGAGTCAATCAGACTTAAGTCCATTGTACTTAAGTCCAATATCCTCTGCTCATTCTCCATGGATAGCGAGATTTATGAGATGATCTATGATCTTAGGGACCATCTTGCGCGGCACCCATGCCTCTCCACTGTTCACAACATGCACCATTTTGGGAAGGAAGGTGGTTAAAAGGTTTTCCCGGAGATAACCCCATACACCATAAGAGAGTGCTTTTATGAGGGTGGCCTCTCGGGAACGGCGGGTGAGCAAAATCACCTTAGTTTTTGGGCTCCTTAGGCGCAGGGTTTGCAAGAAAGGGATTCTTTTTCTCTTCAGCAAATTGAAATTGAGAAGAAGGATATGGGGCTTAAGCCTGGCAACGCCTGTAAGAACCTCCAAACCATTTCGTGCCTCTCCAACCACATGAATTTTCTTTTCATCCCGGAGCAAATCGTGACAGGTCATTCGGTTTTTTTGCTGATTATCGGCAATTAGTACGGTAATCGAAGACATGGGTTTAAATAAGGTTGAGGTTTAGGTTAACCCCGTTAGAAATTCCAGTCGTTGCGACTCGAAACCGAGCGGGGCATTATTTCTAACGGGGTAAAGAAAATCTTAGCTTTAACCTCATTCAATTTGAATCCTTGGGCCCTTTTGAGAGCTCTGAAAACTACTATACGCTCTCTCGATTACACAGATTTCAAAAAATGATTACGCAGATTTTGGGATTTTTTCAGAAATCTTTTTTTGAATATGAGATTAATATGTGATTTCTTTTTTTTGGTCAATTGGACTTAGGTCTAATAAAACTTTCTTTGTGCGGAAGGGGGACTGACGCTGTCCAGGTGATGACCGAGTATGAACAGACCCAGGCGCAGCCGATCCGGGATCTGAAGTTTGTTAAAGATGGCTGTCAAATGAGCTTTGACGGTTCTCTCGGTGATATTAAGCCGGCGCGCAATCTCCTTATTGTGGGCACCATTACCAACCATTCGGGCAATCTGAAACTCTCGAGGTGTCAAATAGTCGAGACAAACTTCTGATAAGTTAGGAGGATCTTTCTCCCGGCTTTCGGTAAGGGAGACAATCTCTGATAAAAGGTGGGATATGATCTTACGGCCCACCCACACCTCACCCTTTTGAACCACTTCGATCGCTTTCTTCAGCATGGAGGGTTCGATATCCTTATGACAGAAGCCTTTGGCCCCTGATTTGAGTGCGCTAATGACCTCCTTCTCATCACATACACTGCTAAGAAGAATAATCTTGGTTGAGGGGCTCAAGCGCTGAATCGCAGATATCCTCTCAATTCCTTCAGGTGGAAGTAGCGCAAGATCGAGAAGAAGGACAGACGGCTTGACGTTTGCCATGGCCCGCTCCAACTCCTCCCATTCGGCAGCCTCCTGAATAGTAAAAAAGTTCCGGAGGCCAGGGATCAACCGTCCGCGTAGCTCCGCAATAGGGCTGGCTAACAGTACGATTGCCCGATGAGCTTTATCTTTGTCTCTCTTTGTGCAGGTTCTTACATTCAAATTATTTGCCTTTAAACTTGCGAGCTCTTCTACAGCCGCTTATAAATCCATTCTGGGATGTGGTAGCGTCTTTTGTTGAAGACGATACCGAGAATCTTTCCACCACTCCTAATAATTCTCTCTTTTACGCTTTCTGCCACAGGCCAGCGGGTCTTTTCAGCCTCGAGAACAAGAACAACGCCATCCACCTTTTGAGAAAGGCCCAATCCATCCGGGGATATGTTAGCAGGTGACGAATCAATGAAAATCAGGTCAAATCGGTTTCTCAATTTTTCTAAAAATGCCGACATCTTGGGAGAATCAAAAGTTTGATAGCTGGGAGCAGAAGATTGAGAAATCGGAGCAATGAATAGATTTGTGTTTCCGATTTGGTAAAGAGCTTTATCAATAGGCCCGTCATCCTGTATAACATCCTCCCAACCCACCTCTGGTTTAATGTTAAAAAAGAGGTGCTGGCTTGGGTGGTTTCGATCGGCATCCAGAAGGAGAACTGATTTACCATATTTTATGGCTGAGACTCTGGCAAATTCCCGAATAACGGTCGATGTCCCCTCCCCCTCGCGAGAACCTATAAACTGGATGATTCTCCTTTTGGGTTCTGGAAGAATGGATTCGATCGAATGGTGGAGGCTAATCATCTCTTCTTCCATATCGAGCATCGGTGATGATGGGAGTATGGGTGGATGAGAAGATGGGAGGATGGGAGGATGGGATTTCGGGTATCTCTAACCCCTTCCGTCCTTTTTGTGCGTTTTCTAAGGCTTCGTAGATTTTTGCCATATATCCCCCTAAAGGCTAAGGTTGAAGGTTGAGGTTGAGGTTAAGGCCAAGATTAGATAAAAGGTTGAGGTTAAGGTTGAGGCCCAGGCCAAGGACAAGGTTAAGGCTGAGGTTAAGGCTGAGGCTAAGGCCAAGATTAAGGCCGCTTTCTTAAAGAATTGATTAAACTGTTCAATTGCTTCCATATATTCTCCAGAATAACAATTTGGTCATCAAATTTTGGCTTTGCAAAATAACCAACACGGTATCCATAAATCAAATGACTTTTTGTTTCAGCTAATGAACCACGAGCGTCATAATAGAAATTCAGTTTATCTTTTGTATGCTTTCTACCAAAACCCTCTGCTATATTTCCAGGAACTGACAATCCAGAACGTCTTATCTGAGAGGTTAAACCATAATCTTCCTTTCTTGGAAGTCCTTCTGTAAGATTAAAGATCTCTACTGCCATATCCATTGCTTTTTGCCAGATGGGCATTTCCTCAAAAGAGTTATAGGACATGGTCGCTCCCCACTATAGATTCAGGTTGAGGTTAAGGTTACTACCAAATTTAGGTTGAAGTTTAGGTTTAGGTTTAGGTTAAGCTAATTACTTAGCCTTAGCCTTAGCCTTAACCTTGGCCTGATTCTGACTACTTGTTCTCAACTTTCTCATCCTTAACCTTAGCCTCAGCCTTAACTTTAGCCTCGGCCTTTCCCTCGACCTCAGCCTTATCCTTAACCTGACTTCCCACTATTTCTGGGAAAATAATTTCCTCACCGATCAGGATTCTATTAACATCTTTGATTCTGGGGTTGCTCTGTTTGACTCCCTCTACCAGTTTATCATCCGCATAGCCATAAACTTTCTTAGTAAGTCTGAAAAGATTATCCCCCTTTTTTACGATCCTGATGATAGCGGAAGATGTTTTCTCCGGGATCTTTTCCGCCGTTGAGATCTCAATCTCCTTTTTGGGCGGTTCTGTCTGGTCAGTTTGAGAAAGGCCTGGATTCTTTGATGAAGGTTTCATCTCCTCTCTGACCGGGTTTTGCTCTGGGGACCGAGAAAGGATTGGATTTTCAGGTTTGGATAAAAAAAGACCTCTATAGGGATAGATTAAAAAAAGACCGGCAATAAAAAGAATTAAGGCTGTGGGAGCAAGCACCCATCTCAAAAGAGAGGGTTTTGCTTTACCTCCAAAGTCAGCGATCACCTCCCTAACTATTTTGGTGTTCACCGGTTTTTTCTTATATCCGAATCCAGTGATCAATGCATTATCACACAGGATATTGATGTTTCGGGGAATGCCTTTGGCCTCCCTGACAATCTTTTTCAGAGCTCCTTTGGTGAATACTTGGGTATCGTCAATGGCAACCATTGCCAACCGATGTTTGATATAGTCAATACTCTCCTCCTTAGTAAAGGGGACGATGGTAGAACGTATGGCAATGCGTTGCTCGAGCTGTCGTAATTCGTGCAGATTTAGCATCTTTTCAAATTCGGTTTGACCGATCAGCACAATCTGGAGGAGTTTGTCCTTAGAAGTTTCGAGATTAGAAAGCATGCGGAGGTTTTCGAGGGTCTCAACCGACATGTTTTGAGCCTCGTCGACGATGAGCAACACTGTATGACCCTGTTTGTATTCCTCCAATAATATTGGGTACAGTTGGTCTAACAGTTCGACGACATCATCTGTTTTGGCATCGAGCCCTAATTCCTTATAGATTGTGTTCAAGAGGTTTTTAAAGGGGAGAGCTGCATTAAATATATAGATGATTTTTACCTTTGGTTTATCGACCTTTTCGAGATAGGAACGGAGGATGGTCGTCTTTCCAACCCCCACCTCACCGGTAATTACAACGAACCCCTTTTTATTTATTACACCGTAAATGATCGAACCCAATGCCTGTTTATGGGAGGGGCTCAGAAAAAGAAATTCAGGATCCGGCGTGATGTGGAAAGGCTCTTTTTTAAAACCGTAAAAATTGGAATACATCGGTTACTACCAGATAAAGGTTAAGGGTTACGTTCGCTTCGCTCACAGGTTTTCGCTCGCTACGTTCGCAGGTTGAGATTGAGCTTAAGAAGTTCTTAACCTAAACCTTAGCCTTAACCTGTGAATTAAATAACCTCAGCCTCGACCTTGGCCTTCTTTATTGGAAATGGTAGCAAGTACCGGGAGCCCCAAACGTCTTTCTGCGCTTTCAGGGGTGGAAAGACCCTGCGCGGTATACTCATTGAAAAAGGCAAGGCCCAAGCCGGAAACCGCACCGAGGATGATCCCCAAAGCGATATTTAATGCCTTCTTTGGCTTTACAGGTTTCACAGGAACAGAAGCTGCCTGGATGACGCTGATATTGGCCATCTTCTGACGATTTAAATCATCTGAAATGCGGGCCTCCTCTACCTTCTCTAAATAGGTTTTGTAGTTCCTCTCGTTCGTTGACATTTCACGTTTTAAGTTTTGAAGCTCGTTCTCCCTGAGATCAAGGGTCCGAATCTCAATATCCAGTTGGGCAATCTGCCCCTGGAGGGTAGCGCTCTTCGCCTCCTGGGATGAGAGGTCGGCCTCTGTTTTGATCATCTCCCTTTCCAGGTCTTGATAGACAATATTTTGCCCTGTTCTCACTTTGCCCTTCAGGTCTTCTTCCTGCTTCTTGATAAAATCCTGCACAATATTGATCTCTTTGCGTACATTGACCACCAGTGGAGTATTCTCATTATACTTTTGTAAAAGTTGCTGTTCCTTCAGTTGAAGAGTAAGAAGCTGGGTTTTGGCATCGTCAATGATTTTGTAACGCTCTGTCTCGCTATAAAGGGGAACATCTTTAGAAACAGTCTTTGACTGGCTTTTCAGGAATGAAAGCTTTTTTTCGAGTTCCTTCACCTGGTTCTGGGCTGCTTTAAAAGCTGTATCCAGGTCTGTGCGCTGTTTGAGAAGAAGGGTCCTCTGTTCTTCGAGGGAGAAGACCCGGTATTTTTGTTTAAAGACCTCGAGCTGATTCTGTGATTCTTTGAGTCTCTGTTCATAGGTTGAGAGCTGCTGCTCCAGAAAAGAAGATTTGGGGTCGCTGTAGACCTGAAGGTGCTTCTCCGTAAGGAAGTCGACAAGGAGATTCACGGCTTTGGAAGCAATACGGGGGTCTTTGTGCTGGAAAGTAACCTCGATCACATTCGATTTCTTGATGCCTTCGACCGAGAGTTTCTTCTCGAATTTAAGGATGGCCGCCTCAAGAGGAGTCATCGTTGTGGGAGGGTCCTCGGCCAGATCCGGATAGATGTTTTCGACCTTTAAGGTGGTGATGACCTTTTGGACCAGGTCGCGGCTGGTCAGGATTTGAATTTCCGAGTTGATGACCTCTTCCTGGTTAATGGGAATCAGAGTCCTCGAATCCGAAGCCCGCTCGCCCACTTCAGAGCGGTAGATATATTCCCTCCCGAACTTGACGAGCAAGCTCGATTTTGCCTCATAGGTAGGAGGGAGCAAAAAAGATCCAATGGTAACCGTAGCGACAACCGTGAAAAAAATGATCAGGATGGTGTATTTATGCTTAAATAATACAACTAAAAAATCCCTTAAACTGCTTGCTTGATTTTGTTCTTCCATGGAAATGCCTTAGTTACATTTTATGGGCTGGGATTATAATATATGCCTGTGTAAACGGGGATGTTTTTGCGTATATATTGGTCTACCCAGACATTAACATTGGCAATGGCTGATTTAGGCACATAGACAATGTCAAAAAGTCTGAGGACGATGTCCTGGCTCATGTCGGTTCCATCGATTGCCTTATTTAGATTGACCGGTATCACCAGGGGTTTATTATCCGCTCCCCGACGAATGACAATCACTTCTGTGGTCCGGGCTGAATCTTTAACTCCTCCGGCCTGGGAGATAGCCTGGAGGACGGTTGTGAATCCAACCAAAGTGACCATCCCTGACTTCGTCACTTCACCATCCACATAGACCCTTTGCGAATTGAAGGAGCGGACGATTACGGCGATCTCAGGCTGTGGAATCTCTTCAGCATATTTTTTTTGTTAGTACCTCTTTTAATTGAGCAGGGGTTAAATTAGCAACGATGATTTCAGGGGCTAACTGGAGAGAAATGCGGCCATCAGGACGAACCGTAACCTGTTCGTTCAGTTCAGGGTTGTAGAAGAATTTGATGTCTAATTGGTCTCCCACCTGTATTCTATATTCCTGCTCGGGATAAGGGGAAGTCTGGATGGAATGTTGGGAAAGAGGTGTGGGATTTTTAACTACAGGGGTACAAGCAATTAAAAGTAAGAGCAAAAATAGAAAATTAGCAGCTATCACTTTTTTCATTTCTGAAATAAAAACCACGTAAACCCCGTTAGAAATTCCAGTCGTTGCGACTCGAAACCGAGCGGGGCATTATTTCTAACGGGGTAAAAGTAAAATTACGCTGCCGCCATTACGTTCATAAAAAGCAATTGAAGAACGGATACTGAGTTACTAAAGTTTTTAATTCCCTTTTTAAGCGGGACGGACATGTCAAAAAAAGGTATTCTTTCTTTAACCTTATGAGTTTTTTAATACCATAAATGGCCAAAAAGCAAGAAACAGTTGGTTTGTTCAGACGTCAAGAATGGTGTTCACCGTAACATAAGGATTTAGTAAAAGCAACAACTTTTTAAATGGTTTTTTAAACGATCATTTTTAAACAAGACGAACCTTACAATGGATGTAAAATAGAGATAATTGGTGTAAACCCCGTTAGAAAGTTTTCGACTTTCTAACGGGGTAAAACCTCTGAATATATATAAGGTTTTAAGAAGGTATATCTCTACTATATTCAAGGAATTCAAGACATATTAAGCGGAGCATAATATTGTTTACATCGAAATATATCGTTATTGTAGGGCAGGCCTTTAGGCCTGCTTACTGCAAGGCTGAAGCCTTGCCCTACGAAATGTAAACTATTTTGTGCTCTTGGTAATAAGAGGGTCAATAATCAGTTCCTTTTTTGAAGTATCTTCAGCCGTTCCATCCCCCTCGTGCTCGTTGTGATCATGTTTTTTCTCATTCATTTTCTTGTGGCACAAACCAGAAATTATCACTTGGGGTTTACCCCGTTAGAAATAATGCCCCGCTGGAATTTCTAACGGGGTTTACAAAAAGGCAAAAAAGTCTTGACGGGAAGGAAATGGCACCTTAATCTATTTTTATAGAGTTTTCTTGCTTCAACGGGTGGGAGACCCTCTATTTGGAGAATATGATCCGTGAATTCTATTAAATTCTCAATCATTGTTCCCGTATTTCATGAGGGAGAAAAGATTAATCACCTGATTGACCACCTTAACCATTTAGATTCTAAGAAAAATGTTGAGATTATCGTAGTGGATGGGGCACAGGAAAAGGATACCTTAAGTGCTATTTATAGTAACCATTTGGTTAAAATCTTCTCCGAAAAAGGTCGTGCAAAGCAGATGAATGCCGGGGCTTCTATTGCCAAAGGGGAGATCCTAATCTTTCTCCATGCTGACACCGAACTGCCCATCCAGGCCCTTAAAAGAATAAATTCCATTATTGACCGAAAAAAGTATGTGGGAGGGGCTTTTGATCTGGGTATAAAATCGGATAAGTTTATTTTTAGGGTGATTGGAACCCTATCCTCTTTGCGTTCCCGTTTGAACAGGATACCTTTTGGAGATCAGGCCATCTTTATCCGAAGGGAATATTTCAACCAGATAGGTGGTTACAAAGAGATCCCTTTAATGGAAGAAGTGGAATTGATGAGGCGCATTAAGAAATCTGGAAATAAGATATGGATTTTCTATGACCGTGTGATGACCTCTCCGAGAAGGTGGGAGAAAGAGGGAGTGATTTATTGCACCCTCAGAAATTGGACCCTGCGAACTCTCTATTTCCTCGGCATTTCACCTGATAAATTGGCAAGGTTTTATAAGAATTAACCTGGTAGGTTTAAGGGCATTATTAAGCGGAGCATAATATTGTTTACCCCGTTAGAAATAATGCCCCGTTGCTCCTTCCGGGCCAGTCGCTTCGACTCGAAACCGAGAGGCCCTCTCTCCGGGGCAGAAGCCCCTCTTGGGCGGAGCTTGGGCCGGTGGCTGCAGCGGGGTTACATTTTAGAATAATTCCGGGTTCCGCCCCGTAGGGGGTTCCACCCCGGAGGGCGGGGTTTAATGCCCCGCTGGAATTTCTAACGGGGTTTACATCGAAATATATCGTTTTTGTAGGGCAGGCCTTTAGGCCTGCTTACTGCAAGTCGGTACGACTCGAAACCGAGGCTGAAGCCTTGCCCTACGAAATGTAAACCCCGTTAGAAAGTCTTCGACTTTCCAACGGGGAGGCTCACACGGGGCATTAAACCCCGTGTTCGCTCTAAAAGGCCTCCGGCCCAGAGGGAATTATATCTTCACCCCGTAAGAGACCAAAGGTCTTACGGGGTTCATCCCCGCTGCAAGCAGCGGGGCTTTCTAACGGGGTAAACTATTTTGTGCTCTTGGTAATAATTATGGAAAAATAATTAAAGCAGACAATAATGGACAATGAATTGTTAATCAGGCTTGGATTTTTCTTCGGTATTCTTGTAGTCATGTTTCTTTGGGAACTCATCGCGCCCCGCCGAACTTTAACCACATCAAAGATAACGCGATGGTTCAGTAATCTTTGTTTAGTTCTGATAGACTCCATTGTCGTACGACTAATTTTTCCAACCGCATTGGTGGGTATTGCCTTCCTGGCCCAACAAAGGGGATGGGGAATTTTCAATCAGTTTGAAATGCCCTCCCTTCTTAAA
>Ga0315281_10003069_pt1 | contig 24608 bp, 25 predicted proteins | sample YL17G07_0_MG_FD_204540 | JGI IMG/M metagenome (GOLD analysis project Ga0315281, IMG submission 204540) | Sediment microbial communities from Yellowstone Lake, YNP, Wyoming, USA - YL17G07_0 | ecosystem: Environmental > Aquatic > Freshwater > Lake > Sediment | place: USA: Wyoming | collected... | reverse complement strand
TTTTTCTTTACTTCCGTCTTCTGACTTTCCAATCAATTCACCTTTCTTGTTTATCTTCAACAACTCATCAATTATCTTTTGCTTCTCCTCGTCTGTCAGCTTTTCCAATGACTCCGCCAGTTCTGGTATGTACTTTTCAAACAGCTCCCTCCTCATCTTCTGATGGCCCACTTTCATCTTCTCGTTGATGTAAGTGTAGAGCTGCCTGCCCGCGTCTTGAAGCGCGAGCTTGATCTCCTTGACAATTTCAGGATAATTGGCGATGGCCTGCTTCCCCTCGGAAGTGTAAGGCACCCAGACAGACGCGAAGTGTATGAAAATTACTAACGGGCCTTGCGGGATTGATCCTGTGGATTGGGAGAATCCGTATCTTCTCCAGTCGACCTCCTCCACAGCTTGTGAGGTCGCGCAGTCGCTCTGGTGGTAGATCAAAGGGACCCTGTTTGCAAACCTCATTATCTGGGAGCTCTGGTCGTTCGCAAGCTTTCCTCCATATGCAAGGCCGACTTCAATCGCGAACGGCATCCCCCTGTACACAGAGGGGGACCTGCTCACCGCCACGAAGTGCTCGGCCTCAATCTCTTTTTTCAGGCCTTTCACGATCATTTCGTCGCCCATGAGCGAAAGGACATCAGTTGGAGGAGAAGGAATCTTCACCATCTGCATCGCCCTGTGCAACTTCTCTATCTCTTCGTGATTCAGTTTGTCAGGCCTTACGTCCTCGAGCTTCGAAACTTTCAGAATCTCCTTCGCGTTCTTGGGCCCGACTCTCGAGAAGTCATTCTTCAAAAACGATTTCAGGTTCTTGAATTTGCTCGTGCAGAGCATCCTTGTCAAAATTCCAACTTCTACTCCGTAAGGATGAGGTTTTATTTCCTTCGATTTTGAAGGGAGCCTCTCTGTGGCCCTTTCGAAAATAATTTTCCCGTTCGGGCCGTCATAAGTGATTTTCGCATGCGGGTTTGAAATTGCGGTCTGCTTTAAAAATTCTGGTATCCCCTGCTTGCCTTCCATATATCTCCCCTCGGCTTCAAGCTCAATCGACAAACCAGTCCTCCCTTCCTTGTTTTTCTCAATCTTCTGAGAAATTACTTGCGCCTGGTTTTTCGTGACATCAATCCTCATCTCCATTTCAGTGGTTTCCTTTTCAGTTTTGGAAACTATTCTTGCCGGATTTCCAGTGGTGAGCTGCGAGTAGAGGATCGCTCCCGAGATTCCTATTCCCTGTGTCCCTCTGCTCTGGCGCAGTCTATGGAACTTGCTCCCGTAAAGGAGCTTACCGAATGCAAGGTGGACATTTTTAGAAACGACTCCGGGCCCGTTGTCCTCTGTGCTTATCTTGAACCTGCCAAGAGGTGTCTTTGAGATTTTCAGTTTCTCTCCACCAGAAAAAAGTTCTATCTGTTTTTCCTCATCGACCTTGGTCTCCACCACCTTGTAAGTCTTTTGCCCGACAGAAAAAATATATTCGTTCTTGTTTTCCATCTTGTTCGTTTCCTCGTATTTCGCATACCTGTCTTTTATTTTCAAGATGGGCTTTCTTCCTTCAAGGATGACTTCGCCTATGTCATAGCCGTTCGCGTCCATTATGTCATAGATTGTTCTTGCTTCCAACTCTTTCACGGAAATTTTTATGTTCGGGGCTATTCCTGCCTCGTCTGCCGCGTCAAGAGAATTGTCCAAAGCCTCCTTGACAATCGTGACCAATGCCTTAGTCGGGTTCTCATATCCTAGCAGGTGCCTGTTTTTTTCAAAGAACTCAGCTATGGAGACCTCACGCATGGCTTTTGCCATTTCCTCAGCATTGATTAACTTTCCATCAGCCGTGGAATCACCTTTTTACCTTCGCCAAAAATCTGTATACAGTATTATGCAGGCTGCCGTTTAAAAGCATTTCAATCGCTTTCCTCGCATGCACGATCCTGTCCCATCTTCCTATAATACATATCGTTTTTCCATATATCGAAATTTTAGTTTCTGTAGCCTCTTCAATCATCTTCTTTGATCTCCCCCTGGTCCCAATCACCCTTCCTTTCAGCTCAATCATCCTGTTCCTGGATTTTCCAGAGAAATTTTTCATCTCGATGATGTCAAGGATGTATTCCTCGTCGAGAAGATTCATGGCAGTGTCGAAATCGAAGCCTCTGCCAAATGCCTGAAGCACCATCTTTATCCTCAAGATCTTCAGGGGGTCGTCAGATTCTATTGTAATGTCGTCTCCTAATTCAATTTTTGTCTCGGTGAATTTCTCGAGCAGGTTTTTGAACTTCCCCCTCTTCATGGTTTTCAGCCTCTCCTCTGGAATCCTGACTAGCTCTATCATTTCAATCCTGCAACCTCCATCAGCCTATTATATGTTTCTTCTTCGTCTTCCAATTTAACATCCAGCTTCCTGAAGTAGGAGTTTACATTTTTTATGTCTCTCCTCAAAAATTCTCTTGCATTCGGGTGTTTGAACGTGACAGCCTGGCTGAAATCTATTATACAGACTCTGTCAAAAAATAAAATGTTGTATGCGCTGAAGTCCGTGTGGACCAAGCCGGCCTTGACAATCTTCTCAATCTCGTTCAAGACGTCTTGATAGATTAGCTGGGCGTCTCTTTGATCGAACTTGAGGTCAATCAGCATCGGTGCAAGCTCTCCGTCCTTGCCAATGAACTCAGTCACCAAAATATTCTCTATGAATTTTATCGGCTTCGGGCAGTTCACGCCAGCATCATGAGCAATTTTCAGATTTTTGAACTCCCTCCTGCACCATGTATAGACTGCTGCCCTCCTGCTTTTTTTCAGGCCAAAGAACCTCGGGTCTTCTGCCAGGTATTCCCACATCCTCTTGAAGTTGCTGTATTCTATCCTATAGAGCTTAAGGGCGATCCACTCGCCTTCAGGGTTCTTTGCAGACAAGACCACACTCTCCTTCCCTTCCTTGGCTATGCTTTCGACTGTTTTCACGATACCCTTCTTCATCAGCTTGAATATTGCGAAGAGTGTCTTGTCATCAAAAACTTTCCTCTCGATCTTGAATTCCTTAATGTCTTCTAACCTTATCTTTGACAAACAATCACTCAATTAATAATTGAAAATTTGTTAATAATTAAGTTGAGTCAATCTAAAGGTTCTTCACGAAACCCTTTCTTCTCAGCCAATTTGCCTGTGTTGAAGTGTACCTGAAGACAACATCCGCTCTTTCATTAGTCTGTATCTTCCATGGCTCGATGAGGATCAAGTCTCCCATCTTTATCCAGACTCTCTTCCTCATCCTTCCAGGGATCCTGCAGATCCTTGTGTTGCCGTCCTCGCACATTGCCCTCATCTTGTCTGCCCCGAGCATCATGTCGACCACACCAAGCAGCTCCCCGGCTCTAGGAGTCCTTATCCTCGCTACCTCGACCTCTTCCGGTGTCGGCTCGAATTTTTTCTTTCCCATTCATTCACCTATTGCAACCAGCAATGTGTCTCTATAAACTTTCTTCCCGCTTATATAACCACTTAATTTCCTTGAGATTTTAATGTTTGCCTTGAACTTTCCTTTGAGGAATTTTGCAACTTGGTTTGCAGCCCTCTTCGAACCGATGTAGGCGTCGACCCACCCCGACTTACTCTCCACCTTTGAAATGAATGCAAGGTTGTCGTACTTGTTCAAAAACTCGATCTGGTTCTGGACATCATCCATGACCTCGTCGATCATGTTGGCCGGAGCCCTGATCTGCAATATCGCCTGGTAGTAGCGGGTTGATTTCATCGAGCAGTATTCGCAAAAAATTGTTTTTAATATCAGGTTGGAGATTTTCTGCTCTGTCTTTTCCAGGTCGTTTGTCCTTATCGTGAGGTTGATGAAGACCCTGCCTCCGGAGATTCTGTAGGTCGCTGAGTGGACTTCAGGCTGCTCCAGCAGATCGGAAAGAATCAGGTCAATCGCATTGTCGACGGTTGTTGCGGTCTTCTTGCCGACAAAAATCTTCTCGCACGACTTGCATCTTCTCAGGGTTATCTTGTCTGGCAGGTCTTTCGCGAAGGAGACTTTTAAAAGGAAGCAGTCTCCACATAAATTCCCATATGTTTTTTCAATTGACTTTCCGCACTTCGGGCAGAATTTCTTTTTCATAATTTAATCTTAACCTTTTGTTAATAAAACGACCCTGCTTGGCCCGTCTTCATCCTTGATTTTGTATCCAGTGAATCCTGAAATCTTCTCGGCAAATTCCCTTATTTCATCTATGACAGGCATTGATTCTCTTGATAACCTCTTCTGGGAGTCTCCCACGTGCATGTAAGCTTTGGCCTCGATGAAGTCTGGCTCTGCTTTCAAAATCAGTTTTGCATATTTCTCAGGTTCTTTCATGTTCAATCCTTTGACCAGTGTCAGCCTTATCGCCTTCCTGCAGTCGAAACTTTTCATCAGTTCCAAGCTCTCGTTCAGTCTTTTCCATCCATTTTCAATCAGGGGGTTGTGGACTTTTTCATAGGTTTTCTCGTCTGGCGAGCAGAGGCTGATATACAGCTGGGTTGGTTCTTCCTCCAAATTCTTCAATCTGTCCGGCCTGGTTCCGTTTGTGACCAGGAAAGTCGTCATGTTTTTTCTGTGGAATTCTTCGATCAATTCAGAGATTTTTGAATAAAGGGTTGGTTCGCCAGCTAAACTTATGGCAGCATTTGTCGGCTTGAAGGCTTCCTCCCACTTTTTCTTATCGACTTTTTCATTGCCGCCAAAACCTGTGAGCAGTAGCCCTCTCTGCTTTATGCACTCGTCCACAATCTCTTTTGGGTCGTCCGGCTTTGGCTCTTTAGAAACTGTGAATTCCAGAGGTCTCCAGCAGAACTGGCACTTGTGCGTGCACCAAGTTAGACTGGGCGTCATCTCCAGGCATCTGTGGGATTTAATCCCGTACCACTTCTCCTTGAAGCAGACTCTCCCTTTTCTCAGGCTTTCCTTTGTCCAGTGGCAGATTTCGACTGCTGAATGGCTCCCGACCATCCTGTAACCGGCCTTGAAGAATTTACTTTGGGCTTCCTCGGATACAAGCGACATACTTTTAAGTTTATCTAAGAAAAGATATTTAATTAACTTGCAAGGCCTCGATAGCTCAGTTGGTAGAGCAACTGACTTGTAACTGATCTTTGGAAAAAAGATGACAGCTTGAGATCAGTAGGTCGCGAGTTCAAATCTCGCTCGAGGCTCTTCAATTTTCTCACAGGACTCAAGAATCCATAATGTTTAAATCTCTCTCTGCCAGTTAGGTAATTATGAAAAAGGAAATGGTAGCAATTGTAGATGAGAATGACAACGAAATCGGTGAAGAAGAAAAAATTAAAGCACATCAGGAAGGAAAACTGCACAGAGCGTTCTCAATATTTATTTTCAATTCCAAGGGACAAATGCTCATTCAGAAAAGGGTGAAAACAAAGTATCATTCTGGAGGGCTATGGACAAACACTTGCTGCAGCCACCCAAGGCCTGGCGAGCCCATAGAAAAAGCATCCCACAGAAGGTTAAAAGAAGAGATGGGGTTCGATTGCGAAATCAGTGAAATATTCAGCTTCACCTACAAGGTAAAATTTGACAATGGTATTTTTGAAAATGAATATGATCATGTTTTTTTGGGAAAATTCGATGGCAAGCCTATGCCGAATTCAAAAGAAATCGAGGATTGGATGTTTATTGGTTTGGATGAATTAAAAAAAGATATTAAAAGCAATCCAGAAAAATATACGCATTGGTTTAAGATTGCACTAGACAAATTATCAGAAGTGAAAGAATGAAAGAATTAATCTTCGTCAAGCTTGGTGGGTCTTTGATAACAGTTAAAGAAATTCCTTTTACGGAAAATAAAAAAGTAATCAATCATCTGGCTAAAGAAATACATCGTGTGAGAAAAAAAAGAAAACTAAAATTGCTTGTTGGACATGGCGGCGGGTCTTTTCCGCACGTTCCTGCTGCGAAATATCAAACTGATCTTGGAATTATCAATGAAGAAAGCTATAGGGGCATAAGTGAAGTCCAAGACGCAGCATCCAGGCTAAACAGGATTGTAGTAAGCGCGCTGATGAAAGCTGGCGAAAACACCATGTCAGTTCAGGCATCTTCTTCTTGCATTGCAGAAAATTTCAAAATAGTCGATTTTTATACAAAGCCGATAAAAAAACTACTTGATTACGGCATGGTTCCTGTCATATACGGGGATGTAGGAATAGATTTGAAAAGAGGATGTTGTATCTTATCTACAGAAGAAATTTTTAGTTTTCTGGCAAAAAAGCTTAAACCAAGCAAAATAATATTTGCAGGTTTGGTCGACGGGGTTTTCGATGCCGATCCGCAAAAGAATATGGATGCAAGACTAATAAAAAAAATCACGCCAAAAGGCTATTCTAAAATAAAAAAATTATTGTCGGGCAGTAGTGGAATCGATGTGACAGGCGGAATGTCGCACAAAGTTGAAAAGATGGTTGAATTAGCAAGAATTGGGATCAAAACTCAGATAATTAATGGATCAGTGAAGGGGAATCTTGAAAAGGCTCTTCTTGGTGATGAAAATATTGGTACTTTAATCTTTCCCTAGAAAATCCATGTCCATCACAGAGGACAATTTTGTTATTCTCAGATTCTTTATCAGCTTGAAAGATTTGCTTCCAAATTTAGAGAATACTTTTTTCATCAGCAATCCTTTTCTTATCGGTCCAGCAAGTTCTTTCTTCCATTTTTTGTCGTAATTTTCAAGCAGGAACTTTTCTGAAAAATTGTTTGAGTGCAAAGCCTTCACGCAAGCTTCGCCAGCATACTTAGCTCCAATCTGTCCATAAACCAGACCGCCTGCGCTGAACGGCTTGATCTGGCATGCAGCATCTCCAACCAGTAAAACATTATCAACAACAGATTTTTTTATCAAACCATATCTTATCACATCTCCGACTCTGCCAGTTGATTTTAGATTGCCGATCCTTTTCCTAAAGAATCTCTCAAAAAATTTGTTCGGATATTTATCCGCGGCCAAGCCGACTCTAGCTTTGTTTCTGCTTTCAGGGACGACCCAAGCAAACAGCCCAGGAGCGACATCAGAACCAAACCACAGCTCGACTGTGCCAGAATCAAAATTAGATTTCACATTAACCTGAACTGCAGACAAAATATTTTTTGGAAGCTCGATTCCGGAAACTCCTGCGACAGAAGAACTTGGACCATCAGCACCGACCAAAAGCTTTGTTCTATAGATTCCGTTAGAAGTAGACACTTCACCGTTTTTAAAATCTAAAAATCTGGTTGAAGTTTTGAAATTCACCCCAACCTTCTTAGCTTCTTCAGCAATTTGTTTGTCGAACTTTCTTCTGTCAATGACATAAACCGAATTTTTTGATTTGACTTCAAAAGACTCGTCACCAGAGCAAAACTTGGCTGTTTTAATTTTGTTAACAATAATTTTCTTTGGTATTTTTCCTATTCTTTGGCTGACAAGGCCAGTACATTGGATTGGTTTTCCAATCTCAGTATGTTCTTCCAGAACTAGAACTTTGAATCCTTTTTTGGCAATTAATTCCGCAGTTCTGCACCCAGCGGGACCTGCGCCGACCACGACTACATCATAATTCATAGTATCAACTAAAATTAGTAATCTCTTTTAGATATAAAATCAGCCAGTTCGGTTAATGCGACAGCCAGCTCTCTATTTTTAATCTTCTTCAAAGCTTGTTTGGCTTGACTCACTAATTCATCTGCCTTTTGCTGAGCAAACTCAATCGAATTATATTTTTTCATTAGTTCTATTATAGATTTCACATCAGAAGCAGAAATTTGCTCCCGGCTTTTTTTTAAGATATCCAAAACTTTTTTCCGCTCACCCGATTTACAAGCATTCAAACAATGAATGATCATAATCGTCCTCTTACCCTCTTTGATGTCTCCCCCTATTTCTTTGCCGTATTTCCTACCTTCGCCGATAATGTTCAAAACATCGTCTCTTATCTGAAAGGCTGGGCCTATTTTTTTTCCATATTCCTCTAGCGATTGTTTTATTTCATCAGAAGCATCAGCGATAATCGCCCCACCGGATAATGCAGTTGCAAACAAAACTCCAGATTTTCTCCAAACCATTTCCATGTATTCTTCTATTGAAACGTTGCCTCTACTTCTAAAATTAAACTCCATGCTCTGCCCCTCGATTATTCTCATTAAAGTATCTGTAAGTAGCTTGGAAAGTGTTACAACTTTTTCCGAAGGAAGGTAATGCTCTGAATTTAGCAAGGACTCGTATGCTTTGAAAATCATGCCGTCGCCAATGTTTATACCATGTGCCATCCCATACTTTTTCCAAACAGTTGGAAAGTTTCTTCTTATCACATCCCCATCTTCAATGTCATCATGAACAAGAGAAGAATTGTGCATCATTTCTAAGGATGTTGCAAATGGTATGGCAGATTTAACATCTGTACCCAAGGTTTTACACACAAGCAGACACAGTGTGGGTCTAAGCCTTTTGCCGCCAGTGCTGAAAGCATAGTGCATGCTGTCATACAAGTTCTTGTATGAATCTTCAGGAATCAGTTTTTTTATTTCTTGATCGATCAAGGGAATGAAAAAACTTTCCCATTCTTTAATATTCAATGGCATACCTATTTACCATGTCTTCTCTCTTCGTTGTTGAACCATCTTATGGCTTTCACTAGTTCACGTTTACTAAAGTCTGGCCATAGAGTTTTTGTAACATAGATTTCTGCATAAGCTGCTTGCCAGAGTAAAAAATTGGAAAGTCTGTACATGCCTCCTGTACGAATAACTAAATCCACTGGCACCGGTACTAACAAATTCTTCTCAACATCTTTCTCTGTAATCTCAATCCTACCTGCTTTTATGAACCCAGAAGCAAGTTTTTTTATTACACTAGTAATTTCAAACTTGCTGCCATAAGCTACGAGAAAATTAATCATGTGTTTCTGATATTTCGCAGTTCTCATCATTATTTTCCCCATCAGTTTAACGAGCCTTGGGGGAAGTCTGTCAAGGTCTCCAATAAACCTAACACGCATTTGATATTTGTCGAAAAATCCAGATTTTTTTTCCAAATATTTTTGTAGGTAATCATAATACAGCTTGAATAATTCGTCCAACTCCTTTTTAGACCTATTCTCCAAATTTTCTGTAGAAAGTATGTATGCCGACACGTTTGGTATGTTTAGCTCAGCACACCAGTCTAAAAATTTATCGAATGTGTCCGCACCTTTTCTGTGACCAATGTAAGAAGGCATAAATTTTTTTTTAGCCCATCTTCTGTTACCGTCTAGCACAATAGCTAAATGATTTGGAACTTCCATTTATACCACTCTTCAGTTAAGATAATAAAAGGATTAAAGCCTTATTATATTAACTGCTATGAACTATAAGTCTATTTTCGATTTCAAATGATATTTTTAAATGTTGATGTTAATTAAATTTAGTAAGTTAGGGGTTGTGGTCCAACCTGGCTAAGACAACAGGCTCCAGATTTTTCATGGAGCATTGATTCCAAGATGAAAGAAACCTGTTAATGCGGGTCCAAATCCCGCCAACCCCATTTAGAATGATAATATGAAAGAAAGGCAGTGGGTAAAGCTAGTCGTGTATATTTTTTTAGAACGTGATGGAAAGATACTCCTAGGCAAACGGAAGAACGCTTTCGGTGAGGGATATTATTCGACACCTACTGGGCACATAGAAGAAGGGGAGACTGTTCTCGAGTGCGCTAAAAGAGAGTTGCTTGAAGAAACTGGAATAAACGCTGATGAGTTTGATTTCAAGTGCGTGAGATTATTGAAGCCGTATAAAATCAATGGCGTGATGGCAGATTCATATGTTGCTTTTTGCATGATGGCTAAAGGCTGGAACAAAGAGCCAGAAAACATGGAGCCAGAAAAGAATGAAGGGTGGGAATGGTATCCATTGAATAAAATGCCAGAACCAGTTTTTCCTCCAGCCAAAATGCTTATTGAATGCATTAAGAATTCCGTGCCTTTTATAGATTAAATTTTTTCTTTGTATCCGTATTTCCCTTTCAGCCCGACAAAAACAAAGGACACAGGCTCAACTTCCGATTCTGCGAATTCTTCTCTTCCAACCCTGTCAATGGCAAGCATCCTCTGGATTTCAAGCGTGCCGACCGGGGCAACAATCCTTCCGCCCATCCTCAGCTGCTCTTTAATCGGTTTGGGGATTGATGGAGCGGCGCAGGTGAAAATTATCTTGCCGTAAGGTGCTTCTTTCTTGTGTCCCAAAGATCCGTCTCCGAGAATCACTTCAACATTCTTCAAGCCAAGTTTATGTATGTTCTTCTTCGCAAATTCCACCAGGTCAGGGTCAAACTCGATGGTAACCACTTTTCCTTTGCTTCCGATGATGTGAGCAAGCAGGGAAGTCTGCCAACCGCTACCAGTGCCGATCTCAAGGATCTTCTCACCTTCCCGAGGATCCAAGGCTTCGGTCATTATAGCCACGGTCGACGGCTGGGATATCGTGGATTCCTTCAAGGTCGGCAGGGCAAAATCCATGTACGAGGAATTGATATATTCTTTGGTCACGAACTCGTGCCTGGGAATCTTCTCGAAAGCATCGATGATTTTAGGCGTCTTCAGTATCTTTGACTTTATCATCTGCTCAATCAGCAGCTTCTTCTCCTTTTCCAAATCTGCCATCAATCTTTAATTTAATCCAAGAGAATTTGAATTTATGGATAGTGTGGAAAAGACTGCCGAGGACATAAAAAGCCTGAAAATCCAAGGCGCGAGGAGCATTGCAATAGCCGGACTTGAGGCGATAAAAGAAGTTGTTGAAGAGAATGGCTTCAAACAGGAGTTCAACAAAGCTTGCAATTTGTTGGTCAGTTCAAGACCTACTGCTGTAGCCCTCTACAATGCGATAGAAAAAATAAAAAAAGAAAAAAGTTTGGAAGCAATCGACAAGATGATTTATTATTTTGAGAATGTGGGCTCACTGATTGCCTGGAACGGTTTCAAGCTGATAAAAAATAATTCCACGATCCTAACCCACTGCCACAGCTCTTCTGTGGTTGAGATTTTCAAAAAGGCCTTTGAGAAGAAGAGGAAGTTTGAAGTGATTGTCACAGAGACCAGGCCTTTGTACCAAGGAGAGAAAACTGCAAAAGAGCTTTCGGAAGCCGGAATTCCTGTTGTCTATGTTGATGACTCTGCTCCTGGACATTTCATTAAGGAAATTGACATGCTGATATTGGGAATTGACTCGATCAGGAAGGAAGGAATCGTGAATAAAATTGGCAGCTACATGTTGTCGATACTGGCGAAGGAGAACAAAGTTCCGGTATATTTTGTCGGGGAAATCATGAAACTGGACAGAAGAAAAAATTTTGTGATTGAAGAGAGAAACCCAGAAGAGGTGATTGAACCTGGAAAACTGCCGAATGTGAAAATAGAGAATCCTGCTTTTGATGTCACACCATGGAAGTATGTCACTGGTTTGATAACTGAGAAGGGGATTTTGAAACCGAGACAGATTTTGAGGATGTTAAAATGAAATATGAAGATTACGTTGACTTGAAATGTTCCCCTAAGAATGATTTGATTTGCGATTTTTTTGTCGAACCTTTGGGAATAAGCTTGAAAAAAGCCGCAGGTGCAGTTGCCGCTGAGAGCAGCATAGGAACTTGGACCGAAACCACAACAACGAAAAAGTATGTTGAAAAATTGGCTGCAAAAGTTTTTGAGATAAGAGGAAATAATATAAAAATCGCTTATCCTTCCGAACTGTTCGAGCCGGGGAACATGCCAAATATCCTGAGTGGTGTGGCAGGAAATGTTTTCGGCATGAAGGATCTGAAGAACCTAAGGCTCAACGACATCCACATCCCTGAAAAACTGCTGAAAAGCTTCAAAGGACCGAAGTTTGGAATTAAGGGGATAAGAAAAATTTTGAAAGTTCCGAAAAGACCTCTGGTTGGCACTATTGTGAAGCCGAAGCTTGGATTAAAAACAGAAGATCATGCCAAAGTCGCATATGACGCATGGATCGGTGGCTGTGATATTGTAAAGGACGACGAGAATCTCTCCTCACAATCATTTAACCGGTTCGAAGATAGGCTCGAGAAAACTTTCAAAGCGAAAGAAAGGTCTGAAAAAGAAACTGGGGAGAAAAAAGTCTACATGATCAACATAACCGCCGAGTGTGAAGAGATGATCAGAAGAGCGGAACTGGTTGAAGACTGCGGGAATGAATATGCGATGGTTGATATACTTACTGCCGGCTGGTCTGCTTTACAGAACTTGAGGGATAAAAATTTCAATCTTGTTTTGCATGCACACAGGGCAGGGCATGCTGCCTTCACGAAAAATCCAAAACACGGAATTTCCATGAAAGTTATTGCCAAAGTTTCTAGGGTAGTCGGAATAGACCAGCTGCATGTGGGAACAGCTGTTGGAAAAATGTACGAAACAAAAGAAGATGTCCTGGAGAACTGCGAAGCATTAAAAGAAAAAATGGGCGGGCTAAAGCCAGTCATGCCAGTCGCGTCTGGAGGTTTGCACGCCGGCCACGTACCCGAACTCGTGAAAATATTTGGGAACGATTTTGTTATCCAGGCAGGCGGAGGAATGCATGCACTTGGAACTAGAACTGGTGCAAGAGCCATGCGTCAGGCATTGGACGCGGCCATGAAAAAAATATCATTGAAAGAATATTCAAAATCCCACAGGGAACTGAAAGCCGCCCTTGAGAGATTCGATTAAAATATAATCTAATAAAATAAAATTAATTAAAGTGGTCTGATTGAACCTTAAAGTGAAATTTTTGGGATTGGAAACCGGCGGGAAACCTATAGTTATTTTGAACAAGGAGAATGCCGATGATTTGGGAATCATGAGTCTGGGAAGGGTCAGAGTCCAGCAAGGAAAAAAACAGCTCACTGCTATCGTCAACACCACGACGAGAGTGATCGGCAGGAACCACATAGGTGTCAGCGACGAGGTGAAGAGATGCCTGAACTTGCAGGAAAATTCCGAGGTTGACGTCGAAGTTGCAAAATTCCCAAATTCCCTCCAGTTCATATCAAACAAACTCAAAAGAAGGAAACTGAACTATGAGGAAATTTTTGAGATCGTGAAGGATGTTGTCGAAGGAAACCTGAGCGAGATTGAAATTGCCTCATTTGTGATCGCACTTCATGATTTTGGCCTTGATCTTGACGAATCCACCAGCCTTTCGCTGGCGATGGTCGAGACTGGGGAAAAGCTGAAGCTGAACAAGAGGCTTGTCGTGGACAAGCACAGCTGCGGCGGAGTCCCTGGAGACAAGACTACTCTTCTTGCAGTACCGATAATAGCTGCTGCTGGACTGACCATACCAAAGACTTCATCTAGGGCGATAACATCAGCTGCCGGGACTGCTGACAGGGCTGAAGTGCTGATGCCTGTCAATTTAGATATAAGTGAGATGCAAAGGGTGGTTGAAAAGACGAATGGCTGCATAGTCTGGGGTGGCTCTCTCCATCTTGCTCCTGCCGATGATATTTTTGTCCAAATCGAGCAACCTCTTTCGATTGATCCTCTGCTGCTGCCGTCGATAATGTCCAAGAAAAAGGCGGTTGGAGCAAACCTTCTTGTCATCGACATACCTTGCGGGAGAGGGACCAAGGTCAAGACGATAGGGGATGCAAATCTTCTGGCCAAGGATTTCATCGAGCTAGGAAAGAAACTTGACATAAGAACTCAGTGTGCTGTTACTTTTGGAGAGCAGCCGATAGGTCACACGATAGGAGCTGCAATGGAGACACGTGAAGCTCTGGAAACGATAATGAGGAGGAAAAATGTTCCGGACTTGGTTGACAAGGCGACTCATGTCGCGGGGATACTGATGAACATGGCCGGGAAAGGAGGGCAGGCAACTGCTCTGGAAATTCTAAAGTCTGGCAAGGCTGAGCAGAAGCTGAGGGAGATAATTGCCGAGCAGGGCGGTGATTTCGAAGTAAAGCCTGAGGACATAAAGATTGGGGATTTTGGTTTTGATGTCGAGGCAGAAAAGTCTGGTTTTGTCTTGTGGATCAACAACACCAGTCTGGTCGAGGTTGCAAGGGCTGCAGGCTCTCCGAAGGACCGGGGCGCTGGAATCTACCTCTACAAAAAGCTAGGCGACCAGGTGAAGAAAGGCGAGAAGCTGTTCACTGTTTACGCGGAGAAGAACATGAAGCTTGGAAGGGTTCACAGCATCCTCGAAGAGGAAGAGATTATTGGCGTTGGAGACAGGGTCGAGATGCTGATACATGAAGTCAAGGAAGTTCCTGTCCACAAGAAGGCCTTCATCCTCGAAAGATAAATTAAATGATTGAGCCGACAATTTTTTCTGGAGAGATTGTTCCTACATAGAAATAGTTCACGAGGACCGCTGCCAACAAAAAAATCATTGCAAAAATCAAAATCAGTATCAGAAACATCTTCTGCCTCATAATTATTATTTGTTTTGTATAAATATTCCTAAGGGAAATTCAAAGAAAAAAATAGGGAAAGTCTATTTGGAAAGCAGTATGTCGATCGTCGAGACGTTGATCTTTGTCTTGTCTTCCAGCTCTCTCTCCTCTGTACTTATGTCAATGCTTTTCACCTGGACGTCGCTGATGAACCTTCTCCTGACTATCTCGGCCACGTCGACTGCCCGTGAGATAGCCTTGCCTCGAGCCTTGATGTGGACTTCTTGCCTGTTGTCGCTGAACTGAGTAATCACTCCTAGGACGTATGCCATGGAAGGCTTCCGACCGACGAAAATCACATTGTCATTGGACCTTTCTTGCCCTTCTTGCATCATCACACCTCCTGATCATTAGCTTTTGCTGAACTGTTATTGAATGAACTAATTGTTTATTTGATTGGATAGATTTAAAAAGCTTTAATTAATCAAAAGCTTGTTTTTAATTAACTATGAAGAAAAAAAATTTTATATTTAATAATAAAATATTTTTTTTACTTTTGGTCATTCTGATTATTCCATTGATTTTCCTACAGAAACCAAAAATAAAAATTAGTACAACAGAAATATGGTCTCCACTTAGAGATGGTATGTATGGTGTTGGAATAACATTAACAAATGAGAAAAATGAATTTATAGATTATTACTATATTTTTAATGCTTTTTCAGTAAATGAATCTACAAATGCGCACATCATAAAAATAATGCCTGAAAAAAATTACTGCAAGTCTGGAGAAACTCTCGATATTCAAGCTGATGTAATTTTTTCTAAACCTATCTTTGCAAGTTTATCTGGCAATATGTTTCCTACAGAAAATTATCAAAAGTTGTATCCGCTTACTTGCCAAAATGAGAATAAAACTTTAGTTGGTCTGCAACACTATAAATGTGAAGTAAAATGCGGAGATGGAAAAACTTATGGAATAAAATTGAGATTAACAGATGAAACGCAAAATAAGATATACGATTACATCATGCATTGGAAATTTATAGGAGGAACAGAAAATTTAGAACCTCAAATAAAACATGTCAATTCAACATTTGATTATCCATCTACATTATATGTATATCTTGCATCCAATAACAAAACGCAAGTTACTGCTGATACATATTTTACAAAAAATTGGAATGGCTCTCTCCATATAAACGATGCGAAGATAAAGGTTGAGGGGGCAAGCATTTCAGTGCTTAGTGATGCAAATGAAGAAATAAAATTAAGCTTTATAAAAAAATTTCCTTATGACAAGAATAAGACTATCAACTTAACAGTCAATTGGTTGCTTTCATTTTATGATGGAAGCTTTCCCTATGAATTTAGATGGGATGGAAAAAAATATACCGCCGGTTATAAAGACGTCATTTGCAATGATATAAGTGGCACTGCATTTCTAATCCTGTATCAGAAAACAGGGTCAAATGAATATAAAAATGTTGGTGAAAGCACTTTGAATTGGGTAATTAGCAATTTCAATGAATCAGATTTAGATTATTCTGGCTGGACTAGCTTCGCTTTTTCAAAATCTTACAAAATATTAAAAAATGAGACTTATAGAATTCTTGCTGTCAGAGAAGCTGATAAGTTAGTAAATCTTATAGAACAGATTGAATGGAAAAAGAATGTAAACCTAGAGCATTTGCTACATGCAACATCTGGCTTAATTGGAACTTATGAAATTACAGGGAACTACTCTTATGTGAATGCTACCGAGAATGTCATTCGAAAAATAGAATATTTTAAAAATGCTGATGGCTTGTACACTCTTGGTATTTTTAATGGTAAAAGAGATTTTTCTGTTTATACAAATTTAAACGCCAGGCTTGCAGTTATTCTTTACAAATTAGGCAATATAACAGGAAATGAAACTTACATAGAAGATGCAGAGAAAATATCAGAATGGATATTAGAGAATCAGAACCCTGATGGGTCTTTTCATCGTGTCATAAAAAATAGCACAGTAGCAGATTTCCCGCACACAGTTAAAGATTATAGCTATACGCTATGCTCTCTTTCATACTTAGGAGCTGGTTTAAAAAAAGGAGGATATTCAAATTCTGTGGAAAATGGAATAAGCTATTCTTATATATTTTTGGATACGCCATTCCACAGGATTGCTGATGGATCTGGAGGATTTGTTGCAGAAATCGAAGAAGATTCCAAGTATGATAAAAATAAATATTCTTGCGCAAATAGCCTTATGCTAATTACGTTGACATGCCCTGAATGTTTTTGGATATGATAAATTAGTCAGGTGGGCAACTGTCACATGGTGCTGGACAGCTGTCACACGGAGTTGGGCAACTGTCACATGGAGTTGGACAACTGTCACACGGACAGCTGGCACATGGAGTTGGGCAGCTATTGCACGGAGTTGGGCAGCTATTGCACGGAGTTGGGCAGCTATTGCACGGAGTTGGGCAGCTATTGCACGGAGTTGGGCAACTGTCACATGGACCTGGGCAGTTGTCACATGGACCTGGGCAGTTGTCACATGGACCTGGGCAGTTGTCACAATGTGCTGGACAATCACTACATGGCGCTGGACAAAGCGTTTTAAGGAAAATCGTGACGTCTGCCGTAAAAATGAGATTTCTCTTACCTATAGGCGGTACTGAAAGTTCATATTTTTCATCTATGCAACTGAATGTTGCTTTTAAGATAGCTCTATGTTCAATTGAACCTCCAGATGAAAAGGAAATTTTATTTAGCTTCAGTTCTTTAACTTCTCCATAATTCTCTTTTTCAGAAAAGGAAATTTTATTTGTACAAAGATCTGATTTTCTATCGAGATAGCAACCTGGACAGCCTTTTGGATTCTCCCATGTTATGCAACCATCATAATCTGATCCACTAGATCCGGTTTCCTCATAACAGCAATCTTTCTGAAAATAACATTTTACATACTTGTCATCAACAATAGTTTCTAACAAATTTCTCGCTTTTTCCAAAGCTGTTTGATCGCACCCGTTACAAACACCAGAGCACAAGCAAGAGCAAACATCTGATACTATTGAAGTTGTCTCAGACCATTGTTTGAATTTTCTATACAAGAACCAGAATCTGTTTTGTGTTATCGCTTCAAAGTTATCATTCTTAGAAGAAACATTATTTTCTCTTGTCGTCACAGAAATTAAGCTTCCATAAGAGCCAACGGTGAAATTTTCATCAAAATTCCCAGAGGATAGTTTACTTTCGTCCATCGGATAATCCACACAAATTGAAGGTGTAATTTTGTAGCTCAAAGCCTTTTCCGTGAAATTTACATTTTGTAAATAAGTATTCAATGTGGAATTAGTTTCGTTAGACAGAGAATACCTTGTTTCTTCTAGGTTGGGAGGAGTTGGTTTGTTGCAAATGTAGGTTTCACTCTTACCAGCAACAGCAAAAGTTCCTCTATGTGCAGCTAGAATTAAAGAATTTTTTGAAATTCCTTTTAAAACATCGAGAAACTTCGCAAGCTTTATGAATTCTTCACTTCCTGCAATTCTTGAAAGTTGTACTTCTTGAGAAAACAAGTTATTGATCCAGCCAACGCTGATGATAGCAATTACTGTAACCAACACCAATAGGCTTGATTGAGATTTTTCACCAAACATAAAGGTAACCTTTAACAACTTTATTTTCTATTGTAGGGACTGGAATCAACATCTCAAATGTCTGCAACCCCTCAATACCTTTTGGGATTTGATAGCCATAAATAATTTCTTTCACATCTATACTTTCTAGAATTAATTTTAACATATCACCAGCATTATCACTTTCAGGTAAATCATAATATTGGCCACCTGTTTGATCTGCCATTTCTTTCAATAATGTTTTCGTGTTTTTTATACAGCACTGATCACAAGTTGGTGCGCAATAACTTGCATTCTTATCGCACCAACTTTTACATGAAAACTTTCCTGCCATGGTGAAAACTCTTATATCCATCACTTTGCTCGTATTTATTCCATTGTCAATACTTGAATTAGCTATAGGTCCAGCAGAAGGTGCATACTCTTTTAAGCAATATTCGCAACCACCAGATGGTTCGTCAGAAATAACTATGATTGCATTCTGCCTGTAATTATTTGCAATGCAAACAATTCCATCACCCCAATCCTCTGATTGCTTACCAACTAATCCACATGAAGAAGCAGGAATAATTGAGCAAGAGATATAATCTATACCTTGAAAATCATCACACTTCGTGTAATTTTCTCCATCTAAAAAGAAGAAATGAACATAAACCGATTTTCCTCGAGTTCGCAAATCTTTTAGTGCTATTGGTAAAGTCTGCCTTATTTCATTTATTGATGATTGTAAAGTGCTGCTTTGACTAGTTATTATTCCTACAGACAGCTCATCAGGAGGTTTTATACTGAACCTCCATTTTTTATCGAAATAAGTGTTAAAAAATTGTGCAGTTTGGTTGTCAACATCCACATTACCCCAATCTTTGCCATAAAAAACAGGATTTTTACCAGCAGCAATTCTATCTGCCAGCAACTGAGATAATGTCCTTTCTGTTCCAGCAATTTTTGTATAATAAAATTCATTGGTGATGTCTGTTAATCTATCATATTGGTGTGATTCTGCTAAAATTGAACTTAATTTTGGTGCTCTTGTGGTAAAAAGGAAATAGTACATTATCAAGGCAATACTCACACCAGCTATTAAAACGAGTAATTCCAACAGCTCACTTGTCTGACCTTTTGATTTCATTCTTTACACCATTACAACTATTTTTCCATCTTTAGGAATTGCTTTTATTATGTATTTCCCAGGGGCAATATTTGGGAATTCTATTTTCTTTGTACAGCTCAATATGGAACAGAATTCCTTAGTTTGCTTCATACAAATGAAACTCTTGCTATCAACGGTTTTTGCATATGTGGCATATGATAAAACTACTTCATTACTCATCTCAACTCCTGAGGAGCAAACTCTATCTATAAAACCACTCAGCGTCTCAAGTTCTCCATCGTAAACTGTTACTGTTAGCAATCCGGGTTGAGTTTTAGTTCCGCTGTATCTTATAGAAACTCCTGTTGAAATTGAAACAGATGACTTGAGAGCGTCTGAATAAGAATGGTTTTGTACACCAAATTTCCATGTTTCCATATTTTCTTTTGGACTTTCACCACCGCCAATCTCACAGAATATCTTTGCAAGTTCTGCCTCTGTCGCTGGGAAATATAAACCGTTTGTTTTTGATGCAATGCATTTCAAAACTTCCTCAGCTTCAGGGTCAACAAGAAAGCCTATAGTAAATACGGGTATTTCTTTTGGAACTATCTTTAAGACATTATTACACAAAACATCTTTACAGAAAATTCTACATTCAGATTGGCCACACTTGCATGATTCACAGCCATCGCAACAGTTTTCATACCCATCAGTCATCATAATTATCATCTTGCTTCTTCCTTCATCAGAATCGTTTTTAAGAATTTCCACAGCTTTCTTTAAACTCTTTTCTAAAGGTGTGCCAAAGTCTGATTGAAGTGTGGAGAATGCTTTTATAAAATCTTCTTTACTCTCGTTTTCTAGATACATTAAAGGTAATTTTTGACTAGCTTCACACCAATTTTCTTTTGTTACGCCATCACCAAATGAAACTAAAGCAAGCCTGTCGGTAGGGTCAGAACAATCTATCATTTTTAGAGCAGCGGCTCTCGCAGTTTCTATTCTAGCACCTTTCATGCTAAAAGAATTGTCAAAAATTAAAACAATATCTCTATTTCCTGGTACTGGAATTTGCGGGTATTTTCTTTCAAACAGTCTTGTTAGATTGTATTTGTCAACTTTAACTGAAAACCTATAATTATAATCTCTTACGCATTCTGGCTCAATATCCGAATATGTTTTATTAAAATCTTCCAACTTGTTTATATCAATCACCCTTTGAACTGAAAGTGAAACTGCTTTACTTTCAACTTCACCAACCTCCTTATATGCCAAACAGTTGACTGATCCTGTCAAAGATTCTAGAATATTGCCTGCTACCTTTTGTATCTCTAAATTTTTTTCTTGCTTCTTTATTTCCAAGTTTAATCCAACAATTTGATTTAGAACTATAGATATAGTGACTAAAACCAAGATTAAATAAATTCCTTTCATGAGCAAACTGACTTGACCTTTCATCTAACTACCCTAACTTTTAACAAGAAGAATGCTGCCACCGCTATTACTGCTGCGATGATGATTATGTAGATGTAGATTGGCGTGGAAGGCTTTCCAATAGGAATTGTTGTAGTTGTTGCTGCTGAACAATCCGGATCTGCTCCTATAGCACAGTCTGTATCACACCTCCCATCCTTTATTAAATCACAGACACCGTCTGCAGAACCTGAAGGACAATCTTGAGGACATGTAAAATAGTTTTCTCCTAAGCTTGGCTCACACTTTCCATTTTGATTGCATACAACTTTTATCGTACAAGTATCTGAATAAATTGTTTCTCCATCTGCAAATACTGTTGTTGGAGAAAACGCTATATCACCTGGTTCTACTAGTTTAATTGTGTAATTCACAGTATTTTTTGAGTTAGGTGATAAAGTGAAGTTCCATTCATAATAAGGAAGTTGAAGACCTATGGCGCCAGGTTTAGGAACAGGAACTATTGGTTTTGGAGTTATAGGTTCAAAATTTCCTACATTTTCATTGACCCTAATAGATTTTTCAATATTCCCTTTATTTTCAACGGTTATATTGATTTGAACGGTTGAACCTATTTTTACATTTGTAGGACATTCTCTGTAAACGTAAATGCCTGAAGCCAATATAAGATTCGTAAAGCAAATAAAACTGGCTAAAAAAAGTAAAACCATAATCCATGTTTTTTTCATTTAATTCCTCCTAACATCCAATAACTTCACTGCGAGGCGGGCAAGACCCACCTCCTTCATCGTTCATGATACATGGTGTGCACCCACCATAGCTACAATAAGGGTAGCCAGATGGGGGAACTCCAGTAGGGTTGTACGGATTTGGATAATTCCCTACAGTATCTACTAAATGATATTTTGTATCTCCAGGGAATTTAACTAGATTGTATGCATGGCCTGGTCCACATATGCTATAAGCTTCATCTTTTCCGTAACCAACGCTTCTTAGTAAGGTTGTCACTGCTATAGAATAGCCAGTACACATCCATGTTTGACCGGAGAGCATTATAGATGCTGGTTCTTCCCAATGAACCTGATATCCTTGCATCCATCTTGCAGCTGGGCCGAGGCCATAGAGTGTATAAAGCCCATAACATTTTTTTCTTGTTTCTAGAGTGTCTGTTGAACTGAGGCCTGAATCTGATAGAGCTTTGTTACAATATGAATGACAGTTGCCAGCACACTTGCTATTACAGCACTCTATGATTTCTTTTGCTATAGGCTGCACAACTGGCGATTGGCATGTTTCAAAAAAATCACAATCATAACAGGTGGGGTTACAGGATTCTGGGTTCATATGAAAAGTTCCATCATAATTGTTCCAATGCCATTTATTGAAGCATTGAGTGATTGAGGAGGGGCAAACCTGTTCACATTCTCCATTTATAAATTCAGTATCATCCATGCATCTTGGGCTTCCATTTTTTGGCCTGTCACACCATTTTGGTTTATGGATTGGGCAACAATGATTATTCGAACAAACAGGACCTGAACTGTCACCGATATTATTTGATGGACAACAAGTTACTCCATTTATATCTTTCCAAACATTATCACCTGCTCCGCCACCCATTGAAGCACCTGGGCACTTGAGAGATTCTGGACAAACAGGAGGCATATCACACTTTTTACTTGTTTCATTACAATACTCAGAACAACAAATCAAATCACTCTTGCAATTTTCACCATTTTCATAGCATCTGCACGTTATTACGACCTTATCTTGTTTTTTAATAACAAAAATTTTTTCACAATCTTCAAAATAATTATCAACTATTTGAGGTGCTGGTTTTGAAAAACTTACATTATCGCGAGAAGTTTTATCAAAAATTGAAATTATGTTATTGCTTATATCAACTGAATATTTTTTTGTCATGGGCCGATAAGTAAAGCTAGTTTCGCCTGTGACACCAACAGCCTTGTCAATAATATTTTCCAAATCTCTTGCAAAAGTAACAGCAACTTCTTTCTGAGCTAATATCTGCTGACTGTAAAAAACTCCTCTTAGTTGAACTAGGATAACTCCTACAGCAACAAGTAACCCAATTGTCAATAAAACCTCAGTTACGGCCATTCCTTTCATTATTAATTATTTTGTGAATTTAATAGAAATTGTTAAGTTTTGATTAAAGTAATGTTTGTTTCATTTCCTCCGGTTTTTTCTATAAGCAAATTATATTCTCTTGTTGTTGACCTCCCAAGAATTTTACTGACTTTTACCCAGATATCTTCACTTTCTGGCAAAGTCCCTATGTATGGCATTTTAACATTACATGGTAGATAGTTTGGTGGTTCAGGATAGCATCTCAAAAGCTGCTCGCCATTAAATTGAAAACAGATGTTAGGGCCAGAACTTATCCTCTGGGATTTAATCAAGTCGACAACCTTGGGCAAAGCGTTAAAAGTGTCATCCGTAGCATAAACTACTCTGACGGAAGAAGAGATTGAAACTTTTCTTTCCAAATAATTATATATCTCTCGAATGCAAACTGTATTGACATCAGAATAAAAATTTGAAAATTGGATCAAAGTGTTTTGCTTTTGAGAGAGCTCTATGAAAGAAGAAATCAGATTGTATGCGATGAGAAAAGCTATTGCTGCCACGATAATTCCGCCAACAACGATCACCCAAGTGTCAACCATAATAAGAATTGGTTTTTAGTAAATATTATCTATTTTTCATTGGCATATTAAAACATCGCTGTTCTTAATTCCATTCCCTGTGATGTTGAAAACTTTGTGCTTTTCTAAAGTTTCATTGCAGCAAAAATAAATATTGTGAGCGTTAACAGTCGGTGATTCGCAACTGGTTAATGAAATAACACCAGCAGTTTCATCAATTTCTTTGGCTGCTCTTCTCAAATCATCAATAGTAACCCCGTCATTCAGCTCACCTACAAAATGCTTGCATTGCCCGGTCAAAAAGCCGTAGAGCAAGGTTTTGAAAGTTTCGAAGCTAATGCTAGTTTCATTGTACTGGCCACAGGCGTACCTCACATCTACCGGATGACCTATCTGAGGGACAACATTGGGGTTGGTGGCATTTCTGATTATGCTGATGCTAACAAAAAACACAACAACTGCAATCAAAATTGCAAAGACGTATTCTAAAGTCATATCGCCTTTCATTCTAACACTTTATTTGGATTTTTTTAAGAAGACTGTCATATGAGAATTTGATGGCAGTCGCATTTTTGATGCAATTCAATTCGCAGTTACTATAAGTGAAAGAAATTGGGGAGTAATCTCCAGTAACAACATAGCACAAGCAATCCTCTTTATAATCTATTTTTCCAGTTTTTGCCCAGCAGGAATCGCAATATTTTCTCAGTATGGCCTCTGTGATGACGGTCTCAGTCGATTCATGAGTGGCGCATCTTTCCTCATTCTCACACCCCTGGGGAGTGAACTTGCAAAAGTCTATATGAGTACGGCTCAAAGTCAATATTAAGCCAACCACAACTAGAAAAACAACCATGTAAAGAAACATTTTGAACGGATATTCTAAAACCATATCGCCTTTCATCAAACCACCACAATTAATTTACTTGTTGAATTATAGTAAATTCCTATTGATTTTGGCGTCGTTATAATGCCGGCCTGCCAGTCAATTTTGCCCTTGTAATCTTCGTCCAAATTTGCAATAACTTTTTCTTTTGTTACTTGATCGCTAACCCCTTTTAGAATCAACTCATAGCAGTTTGAATTTTGACCTACATTCATTTCTCCTGTGGTTTTCCAGCATGCCAAAGAATGAGCAGCTATTTCGTAAGCTATTTTATCAGAATTCTCTGTCTCTATGACAATAACTTGGATATATTTGGCCGCAGCAGTACAATAAGATGGCAAGGGGGGTTTGGCGTACTCTGGCAAAGGCAGCAATCCACCGAAGCCTCTCAAAAAATCACAATAGCTTTTTTTTACAGTTGGTGAGACGTTTGTTCCAATGAATAGTATCAAGATGATTATGCTAACTACCGCCAGAACAAATGAAAATAAGGTGGAAATTGCTATG